>Ga0114981_10000570_pt1 | contig 23855 bp, 40 predicted proteins | sample S_140806_MF_Meta_FD_87028 | JGI IMG/M metagenome (GOLD analysis project Ga0114981, IMG submission 87028) | Freshwater microbial communities from Lake Simoncouche, Canada to study carbon cycling - S_140806_MF_MetaG | ecosystem: Environmental > Aquatic > Freshwater > Lake | place: Lake...
AAAAATGCAAGAACCTAAAAACTTTTCACAAGAAGAAATAGATGACATAAATGAAAGGTTATCATCTTTTATAGAAGAGCCCGAATATAGCTTTGATGGAGAATCGGAATTGCCAAGTTTATCAACACCTGCAGATTATGATTTATTAGATGATAGTTTTAATGATATAGATTTTAGTGATTTCAAAGGAGACTTTAAAAAAAACGTGAAATCTATCTCTAAAAAAGTAGCCACAAGAAAACCAATGCCTGTTAAAAGAAAATTAAATAGGTTAAGTAAAGAATTTGCCGTTGCAAAAAAAACCGACATTATTTCTAAAAACGAAAAGTCAATTGGTAAAGTTATTATACCAAGAGATAGAAAGGTAATTGTAGAGGGTGTTAATAGTTTTATATTGGCAGACACAAAAGAAACAGATTTATACAAAAAGATAGGTTATTATAAAGGAAAAAAATTACAGCAATTAGTTTTGGTTTTCAACAACAACTCACCTGTTGATTTCACATTAGAGTTATTTAACCCATCAATGCCATTGGATTATTTATATTCAACATCACAAAACTTAAATAGTGTGATACAAGTTGCAGGTGGGCAGGTTAGTTATACAGATGTATTGTTTAACATTTTAGCCAATCCTGTTTTTATACCTAATGCAACGGTCACAATATCAGGACCATTACAAACTCAACAAAAAGCAGTTCCATTTTTAATTACAAATAAGTTTGTAAATGGGTTTACAAAAATAGAGCCTTTAAATTTAGCTTTACAGATTGATAATATGCAAGTTGAAGGCAATAATATTTCTTTTGATTTTTATGATATATTAAATAAACCTTATGTACCAGATGGAATGGAAATTATAAGTTATCAAATTTTAGCAGGAAATACAGTAACCATAGGATTCTTTTACGAGCAAAAATCAATTAAAAAATTATTTTTTCCTGAAGCAAGAAAACGATTAAACTTATTTTAACAGATGACAATGTTTAGCACAAAATATCCGAATAATATTAGAACAGTAAGTGGTCTAAATGTTGCGGTCTATAATACGGATGTTGTCCTTTCTGTCAACACATCAACAACCGCTTGTTCAATTAACTTAGATTTAATACCAGCAGGTTTTTGGAGTACGACGTGGAAATTATATATTTATGATAATAACAATAACGCGAGTGTAAATAATATCACAATAAATGCAGGTGGAACTCAAAAGATTAACAATAGTTCTTCGTTAGTTATTTCTACAAATGGTGGAGCTTGTTTAATTCAAATTTTAAATAATGATAGTTTTGTAGCAACATTAAATACTGTTTCAGCAGGTGGTGGAGTTTCAAGTGTATCTGCAACATCACCAATAACATCAAGTGGTGGAAGTACTCCCGTAATATCTACAAGTGTAAATACAAATAAATTGATTGGTAGAGGTTCGCCCGGTATAGGTGCGATGGAAGAAATAACAATAGGTTCGGGATTAGCATTTGCAGGAAACACTTTAAGTGCAACAGGTGGAGGAGGGGGAATTACTTCATTAAACACCTTAACGGCAGCTACTCAAACAATGGTAGTTGGTACTGCTAACACAGATTTTACTATAACTTCAGGTACTTCAACACATACTTTTGATTTGCCTACGGCATCCGCAGTCAACAGAGGTGCTTTATCAACAATTGATTGGGCAAATTTTAATGGCAAATTATCTTCTGCATACGTTACAATTCAAGACGAATCTTCTTCTTTAACACAAAGAAGTATAATGAATTTCTTAGGAACTTCAATTACTGCCGTAGATGACGGATTATCGAAAACGAATATAACTGTTCAAGCATATAACACAATAACTGATGAAGGTGGAAGTCCTTTGACTCAAAGAAGTGTTTTAAATTTTGTAGGTAATGGAGTTGTAGCAGTAGACGATACGACAAGAACAAATGTTACAATAAGTGTGGCGGTTATTCAAAATACCGTTTATGTAATGAAAAGTGGTAGTGATTCAACAGGTTTAGTTGAAAGATTTGATAAGCCATTTTTAACAATAACGGCAGCAAGAGTTGCCGCGTTAGCATATTATACAAGTAGAACAGAAAACGAACGTGTTAAAATAATTGTTGAAAGTGGATTATATACAGAAGGTATTATAATTTATGATTTTATAGATTATGACTTAGGGAATAGCGTTATAGCTCCTACTGCTTTAAATGTGTCTTGTATAGCAGATACAGGTTCAAGTTACACCCCTACAACTGTTGGTAAATTTACATCAATGATTTATGGAAATGCAACTTTTAATTCTGAAAACATACTAAGTCCGCCAAGCACTTATTATGGTTTAGGTATAGAAAGTGCAAATTCTACAAACTTAAATTTATATTTACAATGCAATCAAATAAATACCATGTATTATGATGCTATTTATATGAAAACAGGAAAGGCTACGGTTTATGCAAATTATATTTATAACTCTGTTGGCGATACCAACTTTTATAATGTAATAAGATTATCTTCGGGAGCATCTAACCCACCAACACTACAGGTTTTTAATGCAGTGATTTATAACAATCAAACATCAGGATTAGTTTTAAATTCGTGTGTGTTTTTTGAAAACTCATCAGGTTCAGCAGTTAATAAATGTATGCTCACAAATTGTCAATTAGGAAGTTATAGTAGTTCCAATGGAGCAATTAGTTGTGGTGTAAACAATGCTTTAGGAATAGGACAAATAACATTAAATAACACGACAATATTTACCAACTTAATTGGTATCCCTGCTTTAACAGATGGTTTTACTGCTATTGGCCCTACAAATTCTTTTAATATATTAAGAACTTACGCTAATGGAGTTAATGCAAGATATCCAACAGCTACTGCTGGTGCAATTTATGTAAATGTAGGAAGTGGCACAATCGTTGGTACAGTTGTTGCAGATGCAGATGTAATTTTTAATCAAGGAAATCAAATATAAAAAAAATGGCTAAAGGAGAAATATTTATAGGTTTACCAAAATGGGCACAGGGTGTAATAGCAGTAGTAATTATTGGTGGTATAGGTGTCGTTGGTTATACTATTTACAAAAAAATAAACACTAAACTTAATCCAACAGATGCAAAAAAAGAGGTTGACGCAATCACAGACGAAGTAAAACAATTAGAGGCTCAAGGTCAAAAAGGCGAATTAACTAAATCGCAAATAGCAGGCTTAGCAAATTCTATACAAACCGCTTTAAGTGGAATGACAGAAGATGAGGCAACTGTTTATAAAGCATTCGAAACTTGTAAAAACTATATAGATGTTTTAAACCTTATTAAAGCGTATGGGGAAAGAAGAGTAGGGTATTGGTATTGGAGTTATTTTACAGGAACTTTACCATCTACACTTACACAATTATTTAGTACGGGTGAGATAAAAAAGGTAAACGATATTTTAGCAAAGAAAAAAATTAAATATACTTTTTAATAAAAAATGGACAAAAATGTAAAAGGAATAATAGCAGTTGCGGTATTGGGCGGATTAGGATTCGTTGCTTATTTAGTATTAAAAAAGAAGTTTCCTCAATTTTTTAATTCTTCTATTGGTAATACAACGCCAAACGAAAATTGGAATTTACTACAAACACAGTCAGGCGTTATGGCTAAAATAGACCCACTTTATCCACAAAACAAAGAAGGTCTTGTAATATTTAATTTTAATGAAGGAAAAAATAAAGCTCAATTTTATTATAATAATAGTGTGGCGATATTTGATAATGCAATCAAATCAGGTTCTATAGGAATAGGCACTTATTCAAATGGAGGAAAAGATATTAAAATAGATAGTGGTATAAAAAAAGGAAAAATTAGTGTAAATGCAGCAACACCTGTAGCAGCGTTAATGCAAGTTATAAAATAAAAAAAAATTTACAAATCAATAAAATAAATAACCAATAAAAAAAAGAAAAATGAACAATCCAACAGTAAAAACAGCAATGAAGGTGGCCACAATAGCTGGTGCTTCTGTATTAGTATTAAATTCTGCAATGAGTTTAATGAAAGTTAGTTCTCCAAAAGAAGCTATTATGCCATTAGTTTCAATTTTAGTAGGTGTAGCTGCATTTAATTATGCTTTACAATCAACATCTTCTCAAACACTAACAGTAAATAGAAAATAAAAAATGGAAAAGGTAGGAACAGGAAAAGCGTGGTGGTTATTTGCAGGTATGTACATAACTGTAATAGTTGCCCTTTGGACTTATAGTAGAGTTCAAAAACCAAGTGAAACAAAAAAATAATTATTAACAAAAAAAAACAAAAAAAATGAAAAATCAAATTTCAAAAATTACAGGTAACCCTTTAGGTGCCGTTGTAGGTGGTGTGGCATTTTATTATGGTGCTAAAAAATTAGGTAAAGTAGAAAATATGTATATCCTTATAGGATTAAGTATCGTAGGTGCTATTGCAGGTGCGAGTATGATACCAAATTTACTTTCTAAAGGTGCTCCAACTATTACGACAGTAACAAAATAAGTTCCAACTACTAAAAGTAGTTGGTTCTTTAACCATTAAAAAAAAAAAAATGAAAAATAGAGGTGTAATTATCATTTCTTCTTTAGTAGTCATTGGTGGCGGTATTGCATTTCTGTTATGGAAACTCAGTAAAAACAAAGAAGAACAAAGATTAAAAGACGAAGAAGCCGCCAAAGCAGCATTAGCTAACCAAAATACAGGTGGAGGAACACCAGGTGGAAGCACACCGCCTGTAGCAACAACCACAGGTTTTACATTTCCTTTTAAAACGACAGCAGAAGGAAATGCCTTTAGAGCTTTTGTAATTAAAACGGACCCTACTTTTGCAACGTCTATAAATTTATCTAAGACGGGTCCTCTTAATGCTTTTTTACAGAAGGCTTGGGATAAATATGGTGCTGATTATTTAAAACAACCTATTGCATTTACAAGTGGAATTCCTACAGGTAGCATCATAAGGGCTAAATTTCCTTATGATGGTATAAGTGTTTTAGGAGAAGACTTGAAGGAGATGGGTAATGTAAGACAAGCAACAGTTATATCGCAAGTTAGTGGTGGTCAATATGTGTATGTAAAAGCAATGTTAATGGGGCAAGGGCCTTATCCTGTTCTATTACCAAAAGAAGGATATGTAGATGTGAAAAAAGTGCAACAGACGTTTACTAAATAAAAATAAAATAAAAATGGATAAAAATTATAGTGATTTAGATGGCTCAGTAGAATTATACGATGCTGTTTTGGCGGACAACCCTGTAAACAGGAATTATTTTGATGCAGATAATTTTTATCCTGCAGATGGTGAAGAGTTTTCAAATCTTTTACCTATGTTTAAAGGAACTTTTTTAGATAAAAAAGAAAGGGCAAGGCGTAGAGCTGTACGGGAAAAAAGAAAAGATACTGAAGTTCAAACAAATAAAACGGCTGCAGAAGCTTTGGGTAAGGAATCTCAATCTGATATATTGTTAGCTAAATCTTTAAATGCTCCACCATCATTTGTAAAAAAAACAGGTATGTCTACAACGACAAAAGTTTTTATAGGTGTTGGTATATTAGCAGTTTTAGGTATAGGTGGATATTTTCTTTATAAAAAATTAGGTAAAGGGAAATAATATGGAGCAGAAACCATTAACAGACAGTGAAAAGTTAGATGTCTTAAATTTGAGATTAAAAAAAATACAAGCGGCTCAAATGATTTCTACAACTATTGCCATCCTTGTATTTATAGGTTTTATAAATTTTCAAGTATTAAAAAGAGAATTGTTATCTAAATGAGAATTAGAGATTTTATAGCTCTTATTATTTTGTCTATTATATTTATATATGCAACTAAAATAAATAAAAAAAATGTTATCTAACACGACAAAAAAATATTTGATAGCAGGAGTTATTGGAACAGTAACGATAGCGGGAGCGTTAGCTTATTTGCAATATAAGAGGCTAATGAATTATGTTATTAAGATTTCAAAAGTAAAAGTTAATAAAATATCTTTAAGCAGTATAGACCTTAATTTAATTTTAAATTTTCAAAACAAAAGTGATATTGCTTTTGATATAAAAAGTCAAACGTATGATGTTTACTTGGATAATATTTTTATTGCAAAATTGCAAAATCAATCTGTAACTAAAATAAAAGCAAAATCTACAAGTGATTTAGGTTTAAATGTAAAATTTGACCCTGCAAAAGTTTTAAAAAAATTAAGTGGAGGCACAGTAGAGCTTTTAACTAATTTAGATAAAATTATTTTGAAAATAGATATTAAGTTAAAGGTGAAAATATGGTTTTTCAATGTTAATATACCTTATGTATTTGAGAGTTCTTTAAAAGATTTATCAATGTAAAGTAATAATAATTAAAAAACCTAATTTTTTTTTGTAAATTGCAAACAAATTATAATTTATATGAATATGTTAGCAGGTTTAATGGGTGGTTTAGTTAATACAGAACAAATCACAAGAGATACAATACAAAGCACATTAGAAAATGTTGCTGAAGAATTAGGTTGTACTCACAAAGAATTATTTATTAAAATATCGGCAGATGGTGAGGGGTTTAATCCAACCTTTCACATTTTCCAAACAGAGCCTTACACGACTCTTGATTTAATTCCGAGATGGAAATTCATTCGAGAGATTACGTTAAAAGAGATTTTATCAGATGAGTAGAAGTGAACCGAAGAATATAAAATATGTATCAGGAACAAGTGTTTATGCTGTAAATACAGCAGATGATATTATAAACATAGACACAAGTGTTTCATCTGTTACTATTGTTTTACCAAATATTCCAGATTCGGGTTTAATTTTATTTCCAAAAGTATTTTATATAAATGATTTTACAGGTAACGCCAATGTAAATAATATTTCAATTATTGCTGCAGGTTCTGTAGTAAATAGTGGTCTTCCTGTTATTATTGCAATATCAGGTGGAAGTGCTCAAGCGTATATTGCTGATATTAACGAATATAATGTAGCGGTAGATAGTGGAGGAGGAGGTGGAGGAAGTGCTTTAGAAATACAAAATCAAAGTACCACATTAACAACTGCTGCAACCTTAATAGATTTTACAGGCGCCGGAGTTACGGCAAGTAATGTTGGTGGAAATGTAACAGTTACAATACCAGGTGGAGGTGCTGGTGGACCTTATGGTGGGGCATCACCTACAACATTAACAGTAGGAGGAATACCATCAGGTAGTGCCATCTTTGGACAAACGTACGACCAATTATGGCAAAGTTTATTGGTACCTTTTATAGCTCCGGCATTTACATCATTTTCAATAAGTGGTCAATCTCAAAGCGTAGAAGTAGGCACCACAATAACAGGTTTAAAAACTTTCACGTGGTCTTTTAGTAATTCTGCAAATGTAACAGCAAATACAATGGCGATATTAGATATTACAGGTGCAACAACATTAGCAAGTGGAATATCAATAGTTAGTCCTTATAGCGTAAGTGTAGGTACTATAACACAAACAACATATTCTTCTTATAATTGGCAAGGAAAAGCAACCAGCACACAATCAACTGTTTTTTTTAGTAGTTATTTTTCTGTCACTTGGTATTTTAGGGCGTTTTATGGGACAAATGCATCTGCAACATTAACAGAAATACAAATAGAAGCTTTAATAAACAATCCTTTAGCAAGTTCTGTGAGTGGAAATTATAGTTTTGCAGCGGGTGATTATAAATATTTTTGTTGGCCTGACAGCTTCGGCAGTCCAACATCTGGTCCTTACCCAAATGGTTTTGTGTCCGGAGGTTTTGGGGTTTCAATGGCAAGTAACGTAGATGATGTATTTTATTCAAACGTGCAGAATGGTTGGTATTATGGTTTGGTTTCTGTGACAAATGCCTTAGGAGTAGCAACAAATTACAGAGTATATAGAACATTAAACACATTAGGGTCTTCAGTAATAATAACAGTAAATTAAAAAAAAAAATGGCATATCCAGTAGGAGCAATTCCAATAACAGGTACCATAGGTACAACGAGTAGTTTAGATACTTACTCAACACATCAAGACTATTTAGGTTATGGTGGATTAAGGGCAGTCGCAGATGCGACAGCAAGAAATGCAATCACGACGGCCAGAAGAACATTTGGTATGCTTGTAACGCTTCAAGATGGTGGAGGGTCTTTTATTTTAGCAAATGCAGCTATGGGTGGTAGTAATAGTTCTCTTGGCGATAACACCAATTGGATTGCTTATGTACCAGGTGGTAGTGTATCTTATACAAATGCAAATCCATCAACAATAACTGTAGGTGGTTATAATGCCGGAAGTACATTTGCCTCACAAACAAATCAACAAATGTGGGATGGTTTAATGTACCCTTATATACCACCTGCATTTACATCTTTTTCGATATCTGCTTTTGCCACTTCTTATGAAGTAGGTGAAACAATAAGTGGTGGTCAAAATTTTACTTGGGCATTTAGTAATGGTGGTAATGTAAGTGCAACATCTATGAGTATTTTAGATATTACGGGTTCTACTACACTCGTATCTGGTGCTTCTATAACGCCACCATTATCAGTTGTTATTGCGACATTTACACCAGCAAGTCCTACAACTTACAGTTGGCAAGGTAAAGCAGTAAACACACAAAGCACAAATTTTTTTAGTTCTTATTTTACAGCAAGTTGGTTTTGGAAAATGTATTATGGTACAAGTGCTTTGGTAACTTTAGGTTCTGCAGATATAACGGCCTTAATAAATGACCCTTTATCAAGTACATTAACGGCAACCTATTCCTTTGCCGCAGGTGATTATAAATATTTTTGTTGGCCGGATAGTTTTGGAAGTCCTTCTGCTGGACCCGCACCAAATGGATTTGTATCAGGTGGGTTTGGGGTGTCAATGGCAGATTCAACAGATGATGTCTTTTATGCAACAACACAAAATGGTTGGTCTTATGGTACAGTAGCGGTAACAAATGTTTATGCTCAAACAACAAATTATAGAGTTTACAGAACTAAAAATACATTAGGCGCTTCAACAGTTATAACAGTAAATTAAAATGGCATATCCATCAGGAGCAATAGCTATAACGGGGTCAATAGGCACGACAAGTGTATTAGATACCTATCCCACCCATCAGGATTACTTAGGGTATGGTGGATTGAGAGCTGTTGCTGATATAACGGCAAGAAATAATATTACAACATTAAGACGTTCTTTCGGTATGGTTGTAACCACACAAGACGGAAGTGGTACCTTCATATTGGCAAATGTAGATATGGGAGGTATAGATAACTCTGTAGCAAACAATTCGAATTGGATTAACTTTTTACCGCCAAACACAGGAATAACAAGTTTAAATGGATTAACGGCCGCCACACAAACATTTGCTACAGGTTCTACAGGTACAGATTTTAACATTTCGTCTGCAACATCAACTCATACATTTAATTTGCCGACGGCAAGTGCTGTCAATCGAGGAGCTTTAAGTAGTTTTGATTGGACTTCTTTTAGTGGTAAGGGTTCTGTATCAAGTGTAGGCGTTTCAATGCCATCTGCTTTTAACGTGGCAAGTAGTCCTATAACAACAAGTGGCACAATAGCAATAACGGGAGCTGGAGTGGCCTCTCAATATATAAGAGGAGATGGAGCATTGGCAAATTTTCCAACATCAACAGGTGGAGGAAGTTCAGTGTCTTATTATCTTAACGGAAGCGTTAATCAAGGAACGATAATAGGAAATGTTTACAAGCAAATGAGCAAAACAGCTATTTTTGGTGCAGGAACAGATTTTAATATTGCCACTAATGGTTATATTGCTCAATTTATTACAGACATAGGCGACCCAGATACAATAGAAATACCTGGAGGTAATTGGAATTTTGAGTTTTATCTTAGCGCATCTTCAAATGGTGGTTCTCCTAAATATTATATTGAACTTTATAAATATGATGGTGCTATATTTACTTTAATAGCAACTAATTCAGCAACACCAGAAAATATTACAGGTGGAACAAGTATTGATTTATATTTTACATCTGTTGGCGTGCCTTTAACATCATTAACAATAGCCGATAGGTTAGCTGTTAGAGTTTACGTTATAAATAGTGGTAGAACAATTACTTTACATACGGAAGATAGTCATTTATGTCAAATCATAACAACCTTTTCTACAGGATTAACTGCTTTAAATGGATTAACAGACCAAGTTCAATATTTAGCAACAGGTGTATCTGGAACAGATTTTAACATATCAAGCGTTGGTGATACTCATACATTTAATTTGCCTGATGCGTCAGCATTAAACACAGGTAAATTAACATCAACAGATTGGGCTATTTTTAGTGCTAAAGGAACGATAACGAGTGTAACCGCAACTGCTCCAATTTCATCCACAGGAGGCACTACTCCTGTAATCTCAACAAGTGTAACAACAAATAAGTTAATAGGAAGGGCAAGTGGAGGAACTGGCGTAATGGAAGAGATTACTTTAGGTACAAATTTATCTTTTACAGGATTGACGTTAAATGCAGCAGGTGGTGGTGGCATAGCTTTTACTTCTGTTACTTATTCAACATTACAAGGCTTAATGGGAACTTCAACTTTAGTACAAGGCAATTATTATTTAATAAATGATTTTGAAACTATTTATGACCAACCTGATTACATTGCTCCTTTAACTCCTTCGCCAAGTCCAACTACATTAACAGCGGCAACAGAACCTTTAATAGTTCAAGCTGCAACTACTTTTGGATTAAACTCAAGAGCAATATCAACCATTTATCCAATAGATGTTATTGAATATGACCCCTACTTTACTGCCACAGAAATAACAGGTAGTGCTGCAAAAGGTAGAATTACATATCGAATAGACACTCAAAACAATAAAACAAATTACGATAGTAGAGGCGTACTTTTTAAAAGATATGAAACTACTGCTGGAAGTGGCATATTTAGTATTTATTGGGATAACGGAAACCCCTCAACTAATTTTAGTACATTTGATGGTGATTCTTACAATAATACATTAGGAAATTTTTACTCACTTACCGCTGCCATAACAGTAAGTCCTTTTATATTATCTAATAATGTTTTTACAACTATAAGTTATAATAATCAAACAGGAAATAATTTTTTTAATAATACTTTTGTAGGACAATGTTTTGAAAATGTATTTGGAAATGAAAACACATTTAATTTAAGTGATTATTTAATTTCCAACAATAGAATAGGAGATTCATTTCAAAAAAATATTATGGTTGAAGTAATTTCAAACACTATTGGTAATGGTTGTAATACAAATATTATTTCTGATGTATTTCTAAATAATATTATTGGAGATGATTTTGGTAATAATAATATTGCATCCACGTTTACAGGTAATTTAATAGGATGTTCGTTTTATGGTAATACTATTCAAGACCAAGCAACTAATAATATAATAGGTAATTATTTCAATACCAATGTAATAGCAAATACTTTTCAAAGTAATTCAATACAAAATGATTTTTCTAATAATAACATAGGTTCTTCTTTTACTTATAATATAATAGGTAATTATTTCAATACCAATGTAATAGCAAATGGTTTTGGGTATAATTCTATACAAAATGATTTTACAAATAATAACATAGGTTCTTCTTTTAGTTATAATAAAATACAGAATAATTTTAGTAGTAATGGAATTGGTAATACTTTTCAAAGTAATTCAATACAAAATAGTTTTTCAGGTAATACCACAGGAATTTCTTTTTATTATAATAAAATAGGAAATGATTTTCAAAATAATGTAATTGGTACTTCTTGTAGTGGTAATACTATTGGTAATGCTACTGATAGTAATACCATCGGTGATGAATTTCAAAACAATTTTATTTTAGACAACTTTCTTAGTAATGTAATAGGCGACCAATTTTTTAATAATAATATTGCTAATAATTTTGAAGGCAATTTTAACATTTCAAATGGTTTTAAGAAAAATAATTTTCAAATCGCAACTAATTCTTTAGATTACGTAGCAGCAACTCACGTTTATAATAATTATAATTGCACAGTATTTTTAAATGCTACTCCAACAGAAAGATTAAGCTACTATGATGCAACAGACGTATTAACAATAACCGCACCTAACTCTTAATAAAATGCCAATAGTAAAATATTTAACATCAGATAATTATTTAGAATATACAAGCACGATAGATACAAATATTTTAAATAGTTGGTCGTCTGGGTTTGAATATAGTGGTCAAATTTTAATCAGTCAAGTAATTGGTGAGGATATGTCTTTTGGGCAATTATGTTATAAAGATGCAACTACAAGCAGTTGGGGTTTAGCAGATGCAACCACAGCTAATAACAAATCTTATTCTATGTTAGGCATTTGTATTGAAAGTGGTTCAACAGGTGATGCTACAAAAATATTAACAAGTGGATATGTTGTAATAAACGGAGTTGACATTGTTTATGGAAATAATGGTACTCCATTATATATGTCAACAAATTATGGAAGAATGACATCAATAGCACCTACATCATCTGGGAATGTAGTTAGAATAATAGGGTATAATTTTTTAAATCAAGACACTCAAGCTAATGGGCTAAATATAATATATTTTAACCCCGATAACACTTGGATTGAATTAACATAATGGCGCCTACTCCTAAGATAAATAAAGTAAATGGAGTTATAACTACAAGTATAACAAAAATAGATGGAGTATCTTTATCTACCATGACTAAAATTAACGGCAGAGAATTACCAATAGGTATTGTTTATACTATTGCAACAGGTGGGAATGTAACAACGTCGGGAAATTTTAAAACTCATACATTTTTATCTACTGCTGATTTTATAGTTACACAAATAGGAGCGGCACCTAATGATACGTTTGAAGTTTTAATTGTTGCAGGTGGAGGAGGAGGAGGTGGAGAATATGTTGGAGCAGGTGGAGGTGCTGGAGGGTTTATAGAAAACACAAATTATACTTTATCAAGTGGTGCAACAACATATTCTGTAGTAATAGGTTCAGGAGGAATTGGAAGTTTTCAATATCAAACAAATGCCACTAATGGTAATAATTCTACGTTTGACTCAAACTCAGCAATAGGTGGTGGAGGGGGTGGTAGTCATGGCACAAACCCACAAGTAGGAGGTTCAGGTGGTGGTGGTTGTGGAACTCCTGTAAACCCAAGTATAACAACAATAGGTGCATCAGGTACGGCAGGTCAAGGATATGCTGGTGGAGATGGTGCAAATTCAGGACCATTTTATGGTTCAGGTGGTGGAGGAGGAGCATCTGCAGTTGGAGGAAATGGAACGGGAACAAATGGTGGCGATGGAGGTGCTGGTTCTTTATCAGCAATAAATGGAAATTATTATGCAGGTGGAGGAGGAGGTTCTGTTTATACACCTTTTGGAACAGCAGGAGTGGGAGGAATAGGTGGAGGTGGAAATGGAGGATTAGGAGGTTCAGGAACAAGTGGAACAACAAATACAGGTGGTGGAGGAGGTGGAGCTGAAAGAAATGGAAATTTAGGAGGTGACGGAGGTTCGGGAATAGTAATAATTAAATACAAATATCAATAATGGCGAATTTTGCACTTATAAAAAACAATATAGTTATAGCTGTAATAGTTGTTGATGATAAAAAACTATTATCTAAAGGAATTGAGGTTGAGCAATTAGGGGTTGATTTTATAAAAAATTTAAACATCCCTTATGATTACGATACAATCAAGCAAACCTTTGATGCTGGAATTGGATTTACTTATGATAGTATCAATAATGTGTTTATATCACCTAAACCTTTTGAAGAATGGGTTTTAGTAAACTATAAATGGGAAGCACCAATACCTTATCCCAAAACAGGTAAGTCATACACTTGGAATAAAAACAAATGGAAATTATCAATTATAAAATAAAAAAAATAAAAAAATGAAAGCAAGTTTAATCGCAGTAAAAAAATGGGAATCTCTTTTTAATAAAAACGATATTTCTATTGTAGATACCTATGCTACAAATGGAATTTTAATAGGTACATTTGCCATTGCAATAAAAAAAGGCAGAGAAACAATTAAGCCATATTTTGAAGGTTTGTTTAAAAAACAAAATTTAAGAGTTGATTTTGACAACGACGTTTTTGTTAATGAATTAGATAATGCCTATATTGTAAGTGGGTTTTATGAATTTAGTTTTGATGAAAATGGAGAAAGGAAAAAATCCAATGCAAGATACTCGTATGTGGTACAAAACATAAATGGTCAAATGTTAATAGTAAATCATCACTCATCAGAAATACCTAATAAATAAAAATAATGAACTTAGAACAATCTACTTTAGAACAACATTTAAAACGAACAACAAAAGTATCAAGTGCTATAGCAGGACTAATAGCCACATTAGGTTCTTTAGCAGTAGTTTATGGTTTTTATTATAATACTCAAGGAACTTTAACAGAACATGGCGAAAGTATAAAACAAGTGCAATCTGAGGTAATAGATATAAAAATAAAAATTTCAGAAGCTGCGGTATTTGAGGGTGTTACTAAAGCACAATATAAAGCCTTAGAAGATAAGGTAAATAGTATTGATACCAAAATGGATAAAATGGGCGATAAATTAGACCAAATATTATTGAAAAGATAATGACAGTTGCGAGAAGAAAAAATATAAGAACGTTACTACTTTTAATGAAATTAAAGGGGTATAAGGTTTATGATAAACCATACCAACTTAATATTGTAGGTGTAAGAAACGATTCTGCAACACCTAATAAATTCGACGATATTTTATATGCCTTTTGGAAAGATGATAAAGATAAGTGGAATGGTTCTTTTTATACTATAACAACAGACCCCGGCACATATTGGTTAAAGAACCCTATGAATAAATTAGGCGCTGCGATTTTAAAAGATGGACAATATATAGATGCATATAAAATAGGGTTACATAGAGGTGAATATAAGGCGCTTATAGAACAGAAACCTGTTACTGTTTTAAGAGATTATGATAGAAATGCCATACTTGATTTTAACAATGGTAAAGAAGATACAGGTAATTTTGGAATTAACATACATAGAGCGGGTTCTAAAGGTACCACCATTAACGTAGATAAATGGAGTGCAGGATGTCAAGTATTTGAAAACGCAGATGATTTTGCCAACTTTTTAAATCTTGCAGAAAAACATAGTGGTTTATATGGTAATAACTTTACCTATACACTTGTAGACGAAAGGGCATACAATAGAATGTTTAGGAGAAGAAGTCTTTATGTGGTTGGTTTAATAGGTGTTGGTTTATTGGGTTTTATACTTTATAAAAAATTTAAAAGAAAATGAGAAAATTTATAATATCAATGTTTGGCAGTGGTGATACTTCAATAAAAAGAGTAATTGCCTTTTTAGGTTTTTTAATTATAACTTTAATTATGATACTTAATTGTTTTTTACACGAACGCTTTGAGCCATCTTATAGTTTAATAGAAGCGGTAAAAGTAATTGTTTTAGTTTGCGTAGGTGGGAACGTAGCAGAAAAGTTTTTTAGTAAAAAAACAAAAGAATTAAATGATTAAGGGAGATAAAATAGTGAAAGGTGTAGGTATAGGATTAGTTGTAATGGGTGGAATTGCCTTAATTACTTATTTATATAACAAGATGAAGAATACAACAGAAACTAATTTGGCAGATAAAAGTATTATTATAGGCGATAGTCAAACTCCTTATATAGCTAAGCAATCACAAAAAATAAAAATGCTTGGAAGTGTAGGTGGTGAAAATGTTTTATGGAAAGGAGGCATAGGTTTGAAATGGTTAAAAGATGCCGTAACAAAATACCCCGTATCAAATGATGTTAAAAATGTAGTAATAAATATTGGAACAAATGGAGGTTTTAATATAAAGGACGATGTCTTGGGTCTTATAAATGAATTAAAAAGAGTATTTCCTAAATCTAAATTTTATGCAGTTAAAGGTTCTTGGGGTTGGGGAGGAAATAAAAATAAGACACAAAAGGAAGTAGATGTTTATTACGATAAGTTTAAAAACAATGGTGTTTCCGTTTTTAATACGGCAATAGGTTCTGTAAAAGACCCACATGGCAATTTGCCAATATATAAAGAAATAGGTATAGAGGTAGATAAAACATTATGAGCAAAAATTTTATAGATAAGTATAGATTTGTTATTGGAGGTGGCATAGCCCTTGCAATAATTGGAGTGGTTTTTTATATTTTAAAAAAAGGAAAAAAGGTTAATTTATTTACAAATAAAATTATGGGTAATAGTTGGAGCAACGAAAGTAATTTTTTTAATGTAGGAGGGAAAAACCTTTCGCAATTAGCAAAGGATGTAGGAATAACATTAGTAAGAAATAAGGGTTTGGGTGGCACTTTTTCTAAAGACGTCTATACTGCTAATAAAAATAATTCAAAAGTATATTGGGCAATTTATGATATAAGTAATAATAAATTATTAGGTAGTAGTTCAAATGCAGAAAAAAATGTATATGGTGCATCTGTTCCAAAAGTTTGTGTAGCAGCGGCGGCCTTTGATAAAAATAATGGAGTATTGTCTAAAGATAGTGATTATCAAAAGGTAATAAAACTATTAGTGAAAAGTGATAACGAGGTTTGGACATATTTACAAGATTTAGCAGGGGGCAAAGATGCTGTAAATAGTTGGGATAAAAAAATGGGATATAAAATGCAATCTGCAAGAACTGGTGGTAATAGTGCAAACGCTTTAGATATGTGTAAATTTTTTAATGATGTTGTAAGAAACAATTTTAAAGGAGCAGAAACTATTTTTAAACTGACTTCAAGTTGCGGTACGGATTCAGGCAGAGGCAGAAAGTGTATGCCAAAAGAGGTGTTTATGGGTGGTAAAACAGGAACATACGAATCATCTAATCACGATTGTTGTTGGATAAGAAATGGAGATAAGTTTTATTCTATATCTGTATTAACAGAATTAGGAGCAACAGGTTCTAATGTTATAGCACAAATGTTTAGAGGTTTATATAATGAATATGTTATTAAATAAACCATTAACATTAAAAAAATATAAATAAACAATTTAAAATATAAATTATGGCATTTTACGAATCAGCGGCAGAGTTTATTAAAAAATACGAAGGGTATGCTCCAAGGGCTACTTGGGATGTTAATGCTTACAGAATAGGACATGGTAGTGACACTTTAACATTACCGGATGGTACTTTTAGAAAGGTTGTAAAAGGCGATACCACAAATGAAGAAAGTGCTGCAAAAGATTTGGCGAGAAGGATAAAATTAGATTTTGAACCCAAAGTAAAGAAACAGATAGGTGAACCTTATTATAGTAATTTACCTGAACCTGCACGAATAGCTTTATTATCTCTTGCATATAATTATGGAAGTATAACAAAAAAAGCTATTATAGATGCGGCAAGAACAGGCGATGTTGTTAAATTATCAGATGCTATCATAGAAAGTACAAAAGATGATAATAAAGGAAAATCCTATTATAATGCTTTATTAAAAAGAAGAAAAAAAGAAGCTGATTTTGCTAAATCTGTAATTACAAAAGCAACAGAGGAGGTAAAAAAAAATCCTATTAAAACAATATTTGTAATAGTTGCAATGGGTATAGCATCTTTTTTTTTGTATAAAAATTTAAAAAATAGTTAAAATAAAAAACATTGAATAATATAAAAATAAATCTACAATTTATTATATTTATACTTATAATTATAAATGTTATTTTTTTATTTACTTTTTTTTTAAAAAACAATTATACAGATTTAAGAGATTACGATGGTGAGATAAAAACAATAAAAAAAATAAACGATAGTCTTTTAATAGAAATAAAAAACCTTAAAATAGAAATAGAACAACGCGAACAGGAAATAAGTTATTTAGGACATCAAAAAGAAAAAGTAATAATTAAATATATACAAAGGACAAATGAAATTGATAAAGCTAATTGTGTTGAACTTGTTAATGAGTTTAATAACATATTCACAAGTGCCAACATTAAATAGTAAAGGAGATACAACTATTTGTTTTTCTATTAACCAAGCTAAGTATTTGGCGAAAGAACATTATAGAGCTGAAAGTTATTTTAAGTCAGATTCCATTTGCAATTTAGAACTAATACAAAAAGACAGGCAGGTTAAAATGTATATCAAAATAGAAGATAAGTTACAAAGTATTATAAATAATCAGGCAGGAATAACAAAATTAAAAGACGAGGAGATGAAAGGGCTTAAATTATCGATAGAAAATGCTCATAAAGAAGCTAAAAAGCAAAGGTTGTATAAAGTTATATTTTTAGTTGGCGGCTCACTTACAAGTGGTTATTTAGGTTTTAAATACATAACAAAATAATAATAAACATAAAAAATAGAAAGTATGGCAAATGAGTATTTTACAAAAATGAACAAGGCACGAAAAGAAGGTGCAAAATCATTCACTTACAATGGTAAAACCTATGTAGCGACAAAGACGAAAACGGGTATGATTGTGTATAAGCAAAAATAAATTGTTAATGCAATTAGCACCTAACGGAAGACCTAGCAATTTAACGCCCGAACAATACCGTTTGGTGCGAACTTCTGCGTTTAAAAAGTGGTTTGGGGATTGGGAAAAAAATCCAAAAGAGGCGAGTAAAGTCGTTGATGAGAATGGAGAACCTTTGGTGGTTTATCACGGAACGAAAGAACAATTTAACGAGTTCGACTTAGATAAAGTTGGAGTACATACTGATAGTGGTATGTTTGGTCGTGGGTTTTATTTTTCAAATGATTTTAATTACGCAAATACCTATGCTAACAGAGGAGATAATAATGGAATTGTAATTTATTCTTTTTTAAAAATAATCAATCCTTTGTTTATAAATTCAACAACGGACATCCCCGAAATGCCTAAGCCAAAAACCATTGAACAGATGATGGTTGCAGATAGTCTTTATTCTCAAAATTTTAGAGATTACTTAATAAACAAAAAATATGATGGAGTAATATCTACATTAGGCTACTTTCAAGGGTTGGGATTTAAGAGGTTGGGATTTAAGAGGGAGTTTGTCGCTTTGCAATCTACCCAAATCAAACTCGCAGATGGCACTAACACTACTTTTAATTCTAACAATCAAGACATTAGATACAAAAAAGGTGGAACAACAAACGAGAATGCTAAAATGGAAAATGGTGGAGATATAAACTACTCTGATGGTGGCAAATTAAAGTTAAAAAAAACATACAAGCAAGGTGGTGGTGAATATACGACCATCGTAAATGGGAAAGAAGTTAATATAATGAAACAATATTCAAGAAATACTTGGGTTGCACAAACTTGGGATGGGGAAATTGACATAGAGAGAGATAAACTTGAAAGTATTAGGTATATGTTAGAACAAATAAATAATAAAAAAGATGATGGTAATAATACTGATAAAATGGAAAATGGTGGTTCAATAAAAGAAAAATGGGTTTACACCATTGGAGGTTTAGGAATCCTGTAACAAGGAATCTATTTTATGAACTAAGAAAAAACAATCTTCGAATTCGTAAAGATTGGCATTTGTTGATTTCTCCATTTTAATAGATAATAAAAATTCATCCAACTGTTTAGTTAATTTATCTTTCTCGTTTTCTTTAGCAAAGTCTGTAGCTGATATAATTAAATTATTTCTATGCCCATAATCTATTGCGTTTCTAACAAAATCATACGTCATTGTTGTTCCATTTGTATAGGTTAATTTACAAGAACGCTCTATTTTATCAGCATCTTTACCACATAAAAAATTTACTTGATTTATATTTGTGTTAGTTTTTATATGGCAATCTATTTTTTTTAAATGCCCATCTTCAAATATCTTTTCTTTTATTATTATATTATCTAAAGATTCTTTTTTTATTTGCGGAAAAACATAAAACATTAAATCAACATCGTGTATCATTGTATCCCATATAAGATTCACATCATTATTTCTATTGCTTGTATTGAATCTTTTAAATTCAACTAAAGATATATTATCAAATCTTTTATTTAATAGTTGTCGTATTAAATCTCCTTGACGTTCACACATACCTATATTTATTGGAACTTCTTCCGTCATTCTTAAATCGCAAATTCTGTAATAATGTTTTTTATCTACAACTAAAGGTTTTTCGCAAAGTATGTTTATATTATTATATGAATAAACATCCTTAATGACATCATAATGGGTCGTGGCGGGAGTTGATATTATAACGGCATCGTTATTTAACGCCAATTCTTCAACACTATTGTAGACTCTTATTTTATGCCCTAAGCGTTCTTGAGATTCTACAAATTTGATAGATTCATTTATATCAATATCATATACTCCTGTTAAAAAAAAATTTGGATGATTCAATATGGTTTTACCATGAAACTTACCCATTTTACCAATACCTATTATTGCTATTTTCATATTGCAATATAAATATTTTTTTTGTTATTTGTTATTTTCGTTTTTATAAAATTGATATAACTCTTCTGGCGTTAATTGAGTGTAACCACTTAATAAAGATTGATAATGATAGTTTCCATTCACACCATAATACCAACCATTTTCACAAACCCAATTACAAAATAATATAGATTCATCTTTTATTGCAATACACACCTGCCCTGCCTTTTCAAAGTCTGTTGTAGTTGCTGCTATTAAAATAAAACTTTTTTCTGAAATATTCATTTTTTATTTTCCTCCTTTATGTATTCGTTAATTACTAACGCTTTATAATTTAAAAACATTATTATAATTGTTTCTACCGATATGTCCTTATCTGTTCTTATAACATCAACACATCTTTCTATATATTTTACATCTTCACTCATATTTTATTTTTAATGTCCATGGTTAATTGCTTGTAGTTGTTGTTTAGTTAAAGATTTATGTTTTAATTTTAATTTATCTATAGCTTTATTTATATTCTTTTTGGGATATTTATTTAAAACTATGTTGTATTTAATTAAATCTACACCAGGTTTTTTTACTCTATCTTCTTCCTGTATCTTTAACTCTAATAATATTTCTTCCATAAAGTTAATGGAAGTTAATTTATAATATGCAGCAACTAAATCTAAATGCTTTCTTCTATCTAATAAATTTTGAACAGTATAATCTTTATGTCTGCCAAAACCTAATTTAGATTTCTTTGTTAGTGTTCTAAGTGTTGGTATCATAATTACTAATATATTCCTTTACTTGTTCCATTGTTACATACATTCCGTGAATGCAATCTACTTGTGGTGGACTATCAAAAAACTTTAATATACCCCCTTTATCAACATCAATGTATCCTTCTCCTCTTTTATAAAACTCCATTGTTATCAATACATTTTGCCAATGAGCCTTACTTATTTTATTTGACATCGTGTTCTGATTTTAAAATTTGTTTAATCTTATCCAAATCTTTTTGTTTTAATATTTCTAAGCATTCTGCATTAGATTTTAATAACATATCTTCTAAACTTATTCTTAGCTCTCCATTTATTAAATCGTAATCCAATTGATGCTCTGCGATTTCCTTTGCAGCTAAACAACTAAATCCACCATTAAATTTGCCTGGATTATGTATGTTATGCCAATCTATTATTAGCTCTGCTCTAATTTGTATCCAAATGTTTTTTTGTGATTGCGTCATGTCTTTATATTAGTTATGTATAAATGTAGTATTTTTCTTTTTTATTCCTTTACAGGCGAACTTTAAATGTTCTGGATACTCTACTGTAATACTTCTATTGAACTCCGTTAGACCACCCTCATAAAAATCATATATATCTATTTCGGCATTGTTAAAACCTTGTACCCCAAAACCATTATCGTTTATACAACCTAACAAACTTTCTTTTGAGAAATCCTCTAACAGTATAATGCTCTCGCTAAAACCTACGTACCCGATATCTCCACCCCAAAGAGTAACCATTGTATGACCTTTTATAAGGTAACCTAATTGTGCTATTGTCTTTGTTTTCATTAACCAAATATTATTTCTTTATAAAATACACTTTGTAAAACCAAATCTGCTGTACCTGCATCTCCTTGCTCTTCATACATTGCCAACAAATGTTCTGCAGGAGTTAAATTAACCCTGTCATGCACATCTTTTAAAGTTATTGACCTCGTGTATTCTCCTTCGCACTCGTGGTCTATTAAGGTTAGTTTACAACCCATTCTTAAAATTTCCATCCACACATCTTCTCGGCATAATGTTTCGTTTTCGCCTTTTTGTTTTTTTAGTTTTAATCTTGCCTTTTCATAATCGGCTTGTTGATAATCGAACTCTAAACCATATCCATCTATGTAGTATAAACCATTACATAATGCATCGTAGAATATAGATTCACTTTCTGTTGCTGTTAATTTTATTTCCATTGTTTTTTTTTTAACCTATTCTGTAATAACTTTTATTTGTTTCATTGTGTACCGGAAGCTTTTCTTTAAAGAAAGATTGTATTTTCCATAAACTCATCCATTGAACACTATCACTCCACCAACCATTTGTTTCTTTAATGTGTAGTCTCCACATATTCGGCCCACCGAAATCATCTGTATCTTTTACTGCTTTAAGGTTTCCCTCTATCACCTCGTAAGGTTTTATGTTGTTTGCCATTGTCTTAATTTTTTAATTTTATTTTTCTAACTCGTTGATAAAATCTGTTATTTCAGTTTCTATTGTATCCCATATTTCTGCATGGTTTATGTCTACATTATCTACCTCTATTTCTCTACCATTGAAACTTAGTTCAACATTATCGTAATCTACAACATCACCACTGTTTAGTCTGTTCACAACTCTTTCAAGCTTCTCCTTTAATTCGTCCAACTTTTCTATAAAATTAAACGTACCGCCTTCTTTAATGTTCTCCAATAATCGAATCACATCGTCTTTTGAATAAATACTTCCTAAAGTGTTGTTTGTTACTTGTCCGATTGTTTCGGTAATTGTCATTTTTTCCATTGTCTGTTTTTTTTATTGTTATTAACTGCCCCGTCTTTTTAGGCTTAGGGGCTTATCCTTTTTTTTAAAATTTAATTATTTTTTCTATTAGTTCTAATTTGTAAATTTTTTCTACTCTATAAAGCTGGTCTAAAATCTCGTCATCTTTAATGTTTTTTATTTTCCTCACATAAACATTAAACACCTTCTCTAAAATATCTACAATACCCGCCATCTGTTCTTTTTTGTATTCTGCAAGTTCTTCTTTAATATGTTTTTTACACATATCTAAATTATGTTCGTAATATTTTGTGGCAATTTGTTCTTTTGTCATTACCACTTTTGTTTCCGTGTTATTTGTTTCTGTTGTCATTTTGTTTTTGTTTTTTATATTAGTAATTAACTTATTATTTTGCGTGTATTTGTTTTAGTAATGGTAAAAAATTAGTAGTCGCTTTTGCTTCGGTTTCTCTTTGCCCCATCGGTTTGCTCATATCCCAAATAAAAGTTTTCTTACCAACAATTTTACAAGTCAAATCCTTTACAGTATTTATGCCCCAACTTACACCTTGATTGCGGTGGCACTTTACATCACCTAACCATAAATCGTGGCTTGGTTCATCTATAAATAACCCTTGCATACAAGCGTATTGGTCGCTATCTTTTTGCCCTGAATAACTCATTGTTGGAGCATACTGCACTACTGTTAATTTACCTTTTTCGTCTTGAACTAAGTAAACTGTTTGTTTGTGATTTGTCATTTTGTTTTTGTTTTTTATATTAGTAATTAACTTATTTATAGTACAAATGTATTACATATTTTAATACTACCAACCCGCGATATTAAATTTTACCATAATAATCTATAACTACCTATAAATGAGTATATTATTTTTCACATTTAACATTTGAATTTCTCTATAAAACAGGGTTTTTTTCGGTTTTTTACTGTTTATTAGTG
>Ga0114981_10000575_pt1 | contig 23740 bp, 30 predicted proteins | sample S_140806_MF_Meta_FD_87028 | JGI IMG/M metagenome (GOLD analysis project Ga0114981, IMG submission 87028) | Freshwater microbial communities from Lake Simoncouche, Canada to study carbon cycling - S_140806_MF_MetaG | ecosystem: Environmental > Aquatic > Freshwater > Lake | place: Lake...
CACCACCCCCCCGAGCCAAGTGGTGGGAACCCCACCCCCCCCCCCCCCCGTTTTTTTGGGGACACCCGGCGGGCCCCCCCCCCCCCCGGTCCCCCCCCCCCCCCCCCGCGGGGGAACCCGTTTTTCCCCCCCCCCCCCCGAACGTCCAAGAATCTGCGTCAGGGAGACGGGGACGACAAGGCCCCGAGGGAAGGAACTGACGTGAAGCAGATGACCCTGTCAGAGGTCGCGCCGTTGTGGATCACGGCGCGCAGCTACGCACCCAGCTCGCGCAAGCTGCGCGAGATACAGGTGCGCGACTTCGTTGAGGTCGTCGGCGACGTCAACCCGGCCGACGTCGAGCTCGTCGACGTGCTGCGCTGGTGGTCCGGGCTTGAGGGCCAGTCGACGAACACGCGCCGGTCGTCGCTGATGGCAATGCGCAACCTGTTCCGCTGGATGGTCCAGCTCGGCATGACGCCCACCAACCCGGTCGAGGCGATCCGGGTGCCGCCCGAGCCCGACCTGGCACCGAACGCCGTGACCGTCGAGGAGCTCGGCCGGCTGTGGTCGGTGACGCCCGACGGGCCGATGCGTCTCGTCATCGCGCTCGCTGCGGGTGCCGGGCTGCGACGCGCCGAGATCCTGTCGCTGCGCGGCAACGACGTCGACCGCTCCGCCGAGCCGTGGCTCATCACGGTGCGCCGCAAAGGCGGCAAGGTGCAGGTGCTGCCCGTCGAGTCGCCCTGGCTGCGCGCCGAGCTCGCTGGGCTGCCCCGCACCAAGGACCTGCTGGTGGCGTACAACGCCGACTACCTGACGACCGCAGTGAAGCGTCTGATGCTCGAGGCCGGGATCGAGAACCGCAGCTTGCACAGCCTGCGGCACTTCTTTGCCCAGGACGCCTTGCGCCGCAACCCGGTCAACCGGGTGCAGCAGCTCATGGGCCACAAGAGCCTCGGCACCACCGGCCGGTACCTTGCGATCTAGGACGCGATGCGGCCTAGCGTGTCGGCGATGAGGAACGTGGAAGGACCTCCCGAGAGGCCCAGTACCAACATCACGTCGACGCTGTTCAAGGTCGTCGGGTTTGCTGCGGCCTTCTACGCGCTCGTTGAGTTCATCGGCCAGAACGGTAACGCCCAGATCGGGCTTGAAGCGGATTACCTGCTCCCGGTGTTTTTGACGGTATTTGCCGTCGGCTGTTTCTGGCTGTCCAAGGTCAGCCGACCGGCGCGAGCCGAGGACCTGCCGCCACCGATACCACCGGGTACGAATCCGGCACGGTGGATGCCGGACCCGTCTGGCGAGTACCGGCTGCGCTGGTGGGATGGCGATCGTTGGACCGACCACACTCACGACTAGGACGCGACAAAGCCGCCGCCTCAACGCCGGGAAGGACGGCGGAGGCGGCGGCTCTGTCAGCGCTGCGGAGGGCAGGAGCAGCGCGAGCTAGTCGTGGCTGATGGCGCTGGCCGAGTCGGGGTCGCCCAGGTTCTTCGACAGCAGGCCGACGCAGGCCGAGACGCCAGCGGCCACTGCGGCCACCAGGAGCGTCCTGGCACCGTCGACGCTGGTGACGCCGGCGAGATCGGTGACGACGACGGCGAGGGCGGCCTGCACGAACGTGCGCAGCACCCGCTCGGCGAGGTCCTTCTGGAACTTGGTCATGGTTGCTCCGTAGGTCGGACGACCTCAAGGCCCCACCAGGCGCCTCGTCGGGTCGTAAAGGTCAAGGTGCCGGGCATTGAGGTGCCGCCACCGCCGTCGGCGAACCAGCGGGACTCGCCGCCGAGAGTTGGGGCCACCATCAGCCAGCGGCCCACGGCGAGCTCCTCGATGCGGAGGTGGTGGCGGTGGCCGGTGAGCAGCACGTCGGCGACGTCGGCGTCGCCCCACCGGGTGAACGACACCTTGCGCCACCAGTCGCGCACCTTGTCGGCAGACCCGGCGACCTGGTCGCCGTGGGCGAGCAGCAGCTGCGAACCGGCAGCATGGACGGGCGCTACTGCCGTTTCTGTCGGTATGACGAACTCAATGGCGTGCCGGTCTGCCATGCCGGACTCGTTCAGCGCCTCGGCCATGCCGTCGGCGGCCATCAGGTCGAGGCTGTCCTCGGGCGTGGTGATGACCTTGGGGGCGTTGCGGCCGTGGTTGCCGGCGATGGCGACGACGGTGGTGCGGTCGAACAGCGGCGCCAGCAGCTTCACGAGCGCCGTCTCGCACTGGCGCACGACGCGCACCTGGTCGCGCACCGTGAGGTCGGCCTCGAAGGTCTGCGCCGAGTAGTTGCCGTGCACGCCTTCGACCTGGTCGCCCAAATACGCGATGACGAGGTGCCGGGCGCCGTCCTTGACGGCCTTGCGGGCCTCGGCGTAGAGGCCGTCGAGGGTAGATCGGAAGCGATCTAGGAACGCCTCGTGGCCGCCGTGGCCGCCGACCTGCCAGTCAGCTGCAGCGACCACCCATGCCGACGGGTCGTCGACCTCGGGCGCCGGCTTGCGAGGACGCCAGCGGGCGACGGCGCGCAGTGCGTCGTCGACCTCGACGCCGGGCCGGGTGCGTCGCACGACGTTGGCCCGGTACTGGCGGTAGATCGTCGGGCCGTCCTGCGAGGGGCCCTCCCAGGCGTTGACGCGCAACGAGCCGGGCAGGACCTCCCAGAGCGCCGGGTCGAGGTTCCAGTGTCGGAAGATCGAGTCCCAGTCGGGGTCGCCGTCGACAACGCCGGTGGTCAGCTGCCCAGCGCCCTCGTTGAGCTCAAGGCTCGGGGACCAGGGCGGCGTGGCTGCGGCGGTGCGACGGCTGGCCGGTGCTGGCGGCCGGGTCGCGTTGAACTGTTCAAGGCTTGGTCGGTCGTCGCCCACGGAGACGCCTCCAATGGTCCACTTTTGAGTGCGTCACTTCATCAAAACCGAGCGACTTGAGCCACGCGACGATCTGGCTGCTGGAGATGTCGCCCGACTCGTCGATCTGCTCAAGGATGTCGGCGGGCAGCGTCTCCATCCACGAGCGGTAGCCCGACTTCGTGGGGTTGGCCTTGGCGAACTCCTCGAGCGAGCTCAAGGTCAGGCTCCGAACAGGAAGTGGTCGAACCACTTGCGCAGCTCGGGCGTGTCGGGCCGTGACGCCATGTCGATCGTCTGGCTGCAGTGGACGTGGTCAAAGTGGTTGGTCGGCTTGTAGGGCTGCACGCCCTTGTCGCCGGTCCACCGCTGGTGGCGCCAGATGACCTCGCCGACGCCGATCTGGTTGCAGGCGTTGACCAGGCGCAAGAACAGCTCGTCGCCGGTGGCCTTGTCGGGCACCATCCAGTCGATGCCCCGCCCGGCGGCGTGCGTCGACCAGGACAACCCGCCACGGACCCGCCGGCTGTTGTAGATGCCGCCCGTCTTGACGCCACGCGACGCCATGCGGGCGAGCACTACGTCGGACAGGGCACGGCTGCCGGGCCGTGGCCCCTGGATCGCCTTGGCCTCGGCTGCGGTCACTGGCTGGTACTTCGGGGCCATGGTCAGTCCTCCTCGAGCTCTGCGCCGAGGTGCCGGTGCAGCTTCTCGGCCAGGTCGTCGTGCTTGTCGTCAAGGTTGTCGATGCGATTGCCAAGGCCGTCGACCTTGCCGCCGAGCTCGCCGACGCTGCGCACGACCTCGCCCATGATCCGCTGGCTCTCGCCGTGCTGCTCGGTGTTCTCTGCCGCCTGGGCCTCGGCGACCTTGCGCGTGCGGCTGGTCATCACGGCCGAGATGGCGGCAGGCACTCCGGCTAGGACGCCAAAAATGCCGGCCACGACGGCGATAATCAGGCCTTCGCTCATGTCGAAACGTCTCCAAGGATGGCGAGCGCCGTGGGCTTCACGTCGTCAAGGGTGGTGGCGTCGACGATGGCCTGCGCCAAGAGCAGCAGCGGGTCAGGCGTGGGTGCCACTGGCCCGGCGTGGGCGGCGACGACAGCACCGAGGGCCGTCTCGTCCTGAGCGCCGGGCGTGTAGACCGCCACGAGACCGCCGACGTCGTTGGCGGCAATGACGGTTGCGTCGACGGCGCGCAGCTCGGAGGCAAGTAGACCGAAGTCGACCGGGCCGGGTGTCGGGTACAGGACTCGGATCATGCGGCCAACCTCGTGACGGTGATGCGTTCAAGTGTCCCGGTCTGCGTCACTGTGCCAGTGCTCGACGCAAGAGTCAGGTCAAGTGCCAACGCCGAGCTAATGGTCTCGGTGGCGACACCGCTGCACGACACCGCCACGCCAGACGTGCCGGCCACGGTGTTGTGCACGAGGTTTGCAGAGGCGCTCTGCGACGTCGTCGTGTTCACACGGATGCACGCCTGGAACGCATGAACTCGCGTGGCGACGGCCTGCGAGCCGAGCGTGAACGTCAGGATGCTGGTTGCCCCTAGCTTGAGGACGCCGGTGTAGGTACGCGAGGCGGTCGAGTTGTTGTTGATCGTGAACGAGCCCTCAACAAGCAGCACGTCGCCAGCGGCGCAGGCGGGCAGCGTGATCGTCGAGCTCAGGATTGAGGCGGCGGTGGCAGTGATCGCAACGCCGGAGCCTGCGCCCAAGCCGCCGACTGCCTTGGTCGACAGCTGCGCCGACGGCACGGTGCCGGCCGACAGGTCAGATGCCGATCCGCTGGTAGCGATCGTGGCCAGGCCGGTGATCTTGCTGGTAGCGATGGCGGCCGAGGCGCTGATGTCGGCGTTGACGATGGTGCCGTCAACGATCTTGGCCGACGTGACCGACGAGTCAGCAAGCTTCGCCGTCGTCACTGCGCCATCAGTAGGCGTGCGGGTATCGGTGAGGCGTGTGTCGGTGCCGTAGACAACCTCGGTGGCTGAGGCGTTGCCGGTGGCCGGGACGTTCTTGGCGGCAGCGGTGCCAGCGTCGGAGATGGTCGACAGCGCCTGCGTGCCGGTGTGGTTGGCGCGAGCCAGCAGCGTGGCGTTGGAGCTGTTGGCCGTGGCGCCGGTGGCGACGCCGTCGAGCTTCGTCTTGTCGGCTGCCGACATCGAACCGGCGGCCGAGGTCGTCGCAGCGGGCAGGTCGCCAGCGGCAATGCTCGCCCACGCCGGGGCGCCGGTGCCGTCGATGCGCAGCACCTTGCCCGCAGCGAGGCTCTGGCCGACCCACACGGGCAGGTCGTAGCTCGAGCCCTGCCGGGTGACGATCGCCCAGCCCCAGGAGCCATTTACGTTGATCGCCGTGAAGCCGACGCCGTTGCCGTTCTGGACTGCAAACGTCGTGCCGCCGCTGCCGTCGATGAAGATGTCGGTGCCGGACGTGTTGACGGTCAGGTTGGCGCCGGCGCCAACCAAGACGGAACGGCCGGCCTTGGCCTGGGCTGACGGCAGCACGACCGTGGACCCGGTTGAGACGATCGTCGTCTCGCTGGTGACCGTGTAGCTGGCCGCAGCGGTAAAAGCCGACTCGGACCGCTGGTACTGGGTGTGGTCGTCGCCGGTGGTGAGGCCGGTAAGGGCCGAGTGAGCTGTAACTCCACCGCCCGAGCTGCCGCCCGAGACGGCGTTGACGACGATCTTGACGGCGGCCTTCGATGCGACCTCGATAGCGGCGGTCATCGGACGATCCTCAGCTGCGGGACAACACGCCCCTGCACGAACGTCACGACCGTGCCCGACTTGGTGCCCTGGATCGCGTAGACGAGCGTGTCGCCACCGGTCCAGTCGTCAGTGGTCGTCGCTGCGACCTTGGCGCTGAGGGCCAGCACTGTCGACGTCGACGAGTCGGTGAAGGTGAACGTGCCGACGGTGGACGCTGCGTCGGCCGTGGCGCGTACCTGCCCGGTCCACGTCCAGCCTGTCCAGGTGTAGTCGGTCGACGTCGAGCTGATCGCCAGCTCAAGGGTGTCGCCGACCGGGCCGACGACGTCGACCTCGGTGCCGTTGGGGATGGCTTTCCAGCTCATCGGTGCCCTCCAAGGGTTCAGTACTTGATGCGGCCGACGGACCAGCCGGTGCCGAGCGCAGGGTCGTCGGACGGGGCGTCAAGGAAGCCGTGCCAGCAGATCGACTGCGTGTAGAAGTTGGCGGTGCCGGTGCGGTCCCACGCGTCGACGGCGCCGGTGGACACGTTGGTCGTGAAGAGCCGGTCGGCGATGCGGAACGCTCCGCCGCGGTTCGTCACCGCCGCCTGGTCGAGCTCCGACGTCCAGCCGGCGGACGTCGGTCCGGTGCCGGTCAGCGTGCTGGTCTGGGTGACCTGCGCCGTGACCGACATCGACCCGTTCGTGCCGTAGAGGCTTGATATGGCGCCGAAGAACAGGTTGCTGTTGTCGGTGAACCTGCCGCCGTTGGACACAGCCGTGTCGCCGACGTCCTTGGACGGCCGCCAGGCTGCCGTCTGGAGCCGCCACGAGTAGGCGCCCGCCGACGTCGTGATCGTCGGCGACACCGTGGCCCCGGTCGCCGCCGACGTCCAGCGGGCCGTGAAGACGTACATGGCGACGTAGCCCATGACCGCGTTGGAGACGTCCTGAGAGTCGACGAGCGTCCAGCCGCTCGGCGTCGGGCACGTTGACGACGCCGTTGAGTTGGCAAACATGGTGACGAACAGCAGGACCCGGTCGCCGTTGACGACGTTGGCGGGCGTGCTGTCCGAGACTGCGATCGACGCCGGGAACGCCGTGGTGGCGTCGTAGGCGACGGGGCCGGCGCCGACAAAGTACGGGTTGGCCACGTCAGTAGCCCGGTCCGCCGACCATCTGGACGTTCAGGTTCTTGGCCCCGGTGCCCGCAGCGGTCGTCTCGACGGTCAACCAGTCGAACTGCGTCAGTGACAGGTCTACCGGCAGCGCCGTGTTGTGGTAGATGCCCGAGGTCAGCGACAGCGTCACGACCGTCGACCCGTTCTTCTTGACGACCACCGTGGTCGTTGACGAGCCCGGCGTGTCGAGCGTCGCGTCGACCTGGGTGATGCGCACCGTCTTGTCAGGCGACCAGCGCGGCGACGCCTCGACCGCCACGGTGGCCTGGCTGAAGTTGGACGGCGTGACGACCTCGACCTTGCCCGACAGGACCTGGGTGTCAAGGGGCCGGACAAGCTGCGCCTTCGGGGAGCGGCCGGCAAGGGTGCCGTCGCCGACACGCTTCAGCCACAGCTTGGTGCGGTCCGCAAAGGCGTCGGCCTTGGTGTCGAGCTCGGGGACGAACGTGGCGAAGCCTTCGTCGTCGATGCCGGCGGTGATGCTGACGACCCGGTACGTCGTCGGCGACGCGCTCAGGTTCGGGGCGGTCACTGCGTCACGGACGAACACGCCCTTGTAGGGGCAGTCGGCGTCGGTGAGCGGCTCGATGGCGATCGTGACGGTGCGTTGCAGCTCGGCGTACAGGTCGAGGGTCTTTTCGCCGGACTGCTGCGCCGAGTCGGCCTCCTCGAGCGAGGACAACGACAGGAACGACTCTTTGCGGCCGTAGCTGCTGATCGACGTGGCGTCGGTGGCCGACTTGTAGCCCTTGGCGTAGCGCACCAGGACGGCGTTGAGGATTGTCATCGCCTAGCCCTTCTCGGTGTGCACAAGCTCGGTCAAGTTCGTCCCGGCCGCATAGGTCGCCGCCGAAGTGCGCGAGCCACCCTTGACAAAGGCGTTGAGCTGCAGGTTGACCGGGTCGACAGTCACGTCGAAGTACGCCTCGCCGAGCTGGCGGATGATTGACAGCAGGTCGGCACCGATCTGGAACGTCTCGGACAGCATGTACGGCCACGGGTCGCCGGCCGAGTCGGTCTCGGCGTCGAACGAGATGGTCCAGCCGGTCATTGACCCTCGGGCGAGCGCCTCGAGCAGCAGCTCGTAGATGGCTGCCCCGGCGGTGCGGCCGGGCACGACCGTCGGGTAGTCCAGGCACTGCCAGGTCGAGTCGGTCTTGAACACTGACGAGCCGGTATCGAGGACGCCGTCGCTCGGCAGCTGGTGCGCCGAGAGTGCGACCATGCCCCGGTACAGGCCGTTGGGGCTGGTCTCGTAGACCTCGGCCTCGATGCCGATGGCGTGGTACCCGGCCGAGATCGGCACGACGGTGCGGTAGCACTCCTCGAAACTGAACGCCGGGTACTGCTCGGTCTCCAGCACGCTGATGCCGTCGACGTACAGCGTGGCCCGGTTGTCGGCCGCCAGGTACATGACGAGGTCCATGTCGCTCGGGGCGTTGTAGACGTAGATGAAGTAGCAGGTACCCGACGGCGTGACGTCGCCGTAGTTCTGCGTCCACAGCCAGCAGGCCGACGACGGTGACGGCCAACCCTTCGGCGGGTACCAGGGCGAGTAGAGCGGCGGGTCGCCCTCAATGCGGGTGGCGATGGCGCTGTGGCGCACAAAGGCAAACGGCCAGCCCAGCAGGTAGGGGTTCTCGCTGAAGCACCAGTTGAAAGGACGCACGTCGCTCGAGGGCTTTGCGTCGATGCCACCCTTCGGGTAGACGACAGCGTCCTCCCAGCGGGCCAGCAGGCCACGGCCGGACAGCTCGACGACCTGGTCGACCTCTTCGCCTCGGGCAACGATGCGCAGCTCGCGTTGCTCAATGACGCCGGCAAACGCCGGTTCGCCGTCGACGAGGAACCGCACGACGGTGCCGTAGGTCGCAGACGACAGCGCTGCGTCGTCGGTGCCGACGTTGACCGACCAGGTGCCGCAGTCGTTCAGCACTTCTTGCCAGCGGTGGTCAAAGGCGTAGGGCAGCTCGGCAAGGCGCGTCGAGTTGCCGGCGTTGTACAGCTCGGCGGTGATCGTCGCAGCCATGTCAGGACGTCCTTGGGCCGCGCTGCACCTTGGCCTTGCGGGCAATGGTGCCGAGCACCAGCGTCAGGTTCGCCGGGTCAATGGCGGGCGCCTGAGGCGTTGCGGTCTGGGTGATGACCGGCAGCGCCTCGGTGACGTCGGCCATCAGATGGTGAACCAGCCCGACGCAGCGACGGTGATGGTGATGTTGCCGCCCGAGGTCACGATTGAGATTGGTGCGGCCGAGGAGTTGGTGTCGTACCAGGCGATGAGCGGGCTGGTCGATGCGGTGCCGGTGTCCTTGTAGATCCAAAGCCCGGTGACCGTTGAGCCGCCTGCTACGGCGGTGAACACAGGGTCGGCAGAGTCAAAGGCGCCGCCCGTAGTCGTCTTCGATGCCAGCGTGGCTGTCGCCACCCGGTAGCCGGCACTGACGTCGTCAAGGTAGTCGTGGGCGCTTGAGTAGGTGTACGTCTTGGTGAGCACCGCCTTGATGGTGTCGGTGCCGAAAGCGATGGACCCGTCGAGGAACAGCTTGCGTGCGGATGCCTGGACTGCGTTCGCCATGTCAGACGATCCTTCCGGTGGGGATTGACAGCTCAAGCACGGCTTTCGCCCAGCCGCCGTCAAGCGACAGGTCGCCGAGCTCAAGGCCGAGGACGTGCACCGGCTCGGTGCGGGTGGTGCCGTCAGGCATGGTCAGCACCGCCGAGCGGGTGCCGTCGGTGGCGCCCGTCGGGACGACCACGTTGGCGATCAGGTAGTCGACGTTGGCCTGGAGGCCCTCAAACTTGTCGGCCGCTGCTGCACCGGTGCGGTCGTGGGTGCCCGAAATGAGCATCTGGAGGCTGCGGACCGTCACGGTGGCCCGACGTTGGTAGGCAACGACGCCGGCGCTGCCGGGGATGATCCGGTCGGAGCCCCGGACGTTGGCGGGCTGCCACAGCTCGTAGAGGTTCAGGACCTTCCACGCCGGCCCGTTCATGGCCACGCCACCGATGGTGAGGTCGCCGGCCGCCGTGTTGTACGTCAGCTTCGGCATCTCAGCGTCCGATCAGGTAGGCGGCGTCGCGCTGCTTGCGGACGATCTCCGTCGCGCTGAGCATCGGGTCGGTCGTCGTGATGTTGAACGTGTTGCCGCCGCCACCAGCGAGCATGGCCTCGACACCACGCACGAGGGCCTTGGAGTCGTCGCTGTCCATGACGAAGCCCGAGCTGGTCGGCACGAACATCTCGGCGCCGATCTCGTTGACGAGCGAGCCCTGGCCCTTGGCGAGCGGGCCGCCGAGGGCGCGTTTCGGGGCCTTCTTCTTCGACTTGCTGGGCTTCTTCGGCGCTGCTGGCTGCACAATGCCCTGACCGGGGCCGAAGGCACCGGGGATGTTGCCGCTCGTCGGGTCGTTGGCGTAGACGCCCTTGACCCGAACGTTGACGTCGACGTTCTTCTGAGCGATGACGTTGTTCTCGATCAGCCGGTTGACCTCGGTGATGTCACCAGCCGTGAGCGCCTGGTCGATGGCGACGCGCACGGCCTGCGGCGCTTCACTCAGGTCGGTCTGGAACAGAGCCAGGCGCTGTTTGACGAGCGCGAGCTGCTCCTCGACCTGTGTGACCTTGAGGGCCACCTGGATCTGCTCGTCGTTGAGCCCGGCAAGCCCGAGGTACTGTTTGATCTGGTCCGGCGGAATGCCAGCAGCCTGCAGCGCCTTGGTGATCGTGTCCCGGTACTGGGCTGCCAGGCCGGGGATGAGCTGCTCGTTGCCGCTGACGATCAGCGTCTGAAACTGCTTCGTCACTGCGTCGCCAATGGCAAGCAGGCTTTCAATAGCCTTGCCCGACCCCTCGGTGATCTTTGCCGGGTCAAAGGCGTCCTGGAAAGACTTGGGCAGCGCAGACAGGTCGGCGGTGATGGTCCGCAGCCTGTCGCTCACGTTGACGGCGGCGCCAGCAAGGTTGTCGAGCTCGGTGCTGCGCTCAATAGAGTCTCCGAACGCCTTGGCGCCGGTCTGCGCCGCCTCGTAGGCGTCGTCGAGCGAGCGGATCTTCTTCTCGTAGTCGGCGACCGTCTTCTGAATGCCCTCAAGGGTGGCGTTCTCTGAGTCGTAGGCGTCGACGGAGTCTTGGACGGCCTTCGTCTGCTCTCGCTGGGCGACGGTCGCAGCTGCGGTAGCGCCGGCAGAATTTTTGACGTCTTCCTTGTAGGGCTTGAGAATGCCCTGCAGGTCCTTCAGCTCCTGCTTGCTGCCCTTGGTGTTGTTCTCAAGTACAGCGATGGCGTTTCCGAGCGCTTGGAAGTTGCCGTCTTTTGCCAAAGAGCCGAGGGTCTTCTTGACCTGGCTCAGGGAGACGTCGTAGCCCTCGACGGAAACTCGTGCTCCGTCGTAAGGAGTTGTGTCCCTCAACAGCGTTGAGATCTCGCCGATCTTGTCCGGCAGGCTTTTGCTGTCCTCCGATGCCTGCTTGAACGCCCTGCCGAGCTCCTTCGGCCCGTCGGCGTCTGCCAGATCGCCGACCGCTTTCTTGAAAGTCACGCTCGCAATCTGCGCGTCGTTGAAAGCTTGGACGATCTCGTAGACCGCAAAGGCGCCAGCGGCAAAGCCAATTGCACCCGCAGCCTTACCGAACCGGGTGAGGCCGCCCTCGGCGTTGAACGCAGCCTGCTTGACCTTGTCGAACTGGCCGACGACGACGGCGAGGCCGCCGACAGCGGTCGCTGCGATGCCACCGATGGCGCCGATGCGGCCGACGCTGTCGCCGATGGCTGGGTTGATGTCGTTGAGGGCGCCGATGAACCCGTTGGCGCCTTGGGCAAGGTCGCCGAAGACGCCAGCAGCACCCTTGCCGACCGACTCGCCGAGGTCACCCAGGTTGTTCTTCAGGATCTCAATCTGGCCGGCGAAGGTCTTGCCCTCGTTCTTGGCGAAGCCGCCGACAGAGCCGGACAAAGCGTCGACGGTCGCTGCATAGGCGTCGGTTTTGATGCGCGTGGCATCAACTTCGATCCCTGCCTTCTTCAGGGCACCTGCGGAGCCCCCCACAGATTTGCCAACCATCTTCGCTGCGGTGTCCAGGTCGATCCCGAGCTTGCGAGACAAATCGACCACCAAAGGGGTGATGTTCTTGACCTGCTCTTCGGTCAAACCGAACTGAACGAGCAGGGACTCGGCCCCGACAATGGCGTCGCCGTCGGCCGCAGTGACTTTCTGCAGGTCGTCAGCAAGATCGCGAAGTGCTTTGCCACCGTTCTTGAACGAGTTGTCCGAGTTTTTGATCGAGTTGTCCAGCTTGACCTGCTGGATCTCGGCCTCTTCTGACGCCTGGGCAAGCTTGAACAGACCGCCGAGGACAATCGTGCCGCCGATCGCAGCCTTGGTCCCGATTGACGTCAGCTTCGCCGAGGTCTTGGCCGAGCCCTTTTCGAGCTTGGCGTCAAGACGGTCGGCAGCCTGGCCGGCCTTGTCGAACTCTCGCACCGCCCCTTTGGCGTCTGCGTCAATGAGAATCTGCAGACGTTCAAGCAGTGCCACGGCCTAGCCCTTCGACTCGTTCAGCAGCCGGAGGCTGCGCGTTGACTGACGGAGAGTCACGTCTGGGGGCCAGCCGAACTCTCTTGCGCACCAGACGACCCAGGCGTCACTGCCTCGGCCTCCGAACCCGCTTTTGGGATACCGCCCTCGTAGAGGGTCGGCAGGTCTTCCTCGACCGTCTCGAAGGTCCCCTCGAGCAGGTCCCGCATGGTGAGCTCGGCAGGCTTGGCGCCCTTGAACTCGCAGCATGCGGCGTAGACGTAGCTAGCAACTCGTGCGGTCTGGATCGGGTGCGCTGCGATGCGCCACCACTCCAGCTCGCAGTCGGCTTCCAGAGTGACCACTGCCGCAAGGGGCAGGTCCGCGATACGGACCTGCCCCGCCGGCGTGGTGACAGCCCACTCCTCAGCCATCAGCCGACGTACGCCACGGAGGTAGCGGCGGCCCAGGAGCCGGACGCCTCGACGGCGCCGCTGACCGAGGTCGACACGGTGATGTCGAACGTCGCCGTGCCGAACCAGTACTTCGTCGCGTCGGACGTCGTCGGGTACAGGTAGAACTTGCGGGCGTTGCCGTCGGCCACTGCCTGCAGGCCGCCGGCGCTGTCCCAGAAGCCCGAGAACGAGCCGGAGGCGTCGGCCAGACCAGCCACGAACACCTTGGAGGTGTCTCCGAACGAAGTGACCTCTGTACGGTCACGATTCTGCTGGATGTCGAACGTGTTGAGGTTGGCGACCGTCACTGCGGAGCCGTTGGCCCCGCTGCTCTGGTCGACCTTGAGCTGGCCGTTACGGCCGGTGATGGGAGAGGCCACGACGGGCTCCTTCTGTGCTTGGGGTGGGTGTCACACGTCGAGCGCCCGAAGTAGGCGCTCGGCGTTCTTGGGGAACGTGCGGTCGGCGACCGCCGCTCGGGCTTGTTCGACGGCTGACTGCCGCAGGTCTGGGTTCGCCTTCGCCCAACGAAGCAGGTCGCCCAGCTCCTCGGGGCTGTCGAACGTCGGCAGCATCGGGAACAGCTCGTCGGACTCGGGCCGGGACTGCCTGGCGAACCAGGTGCCGGTTGCTGCGAGCTCGACCTCTCGGGGACCGATGGCCCAGCCGTCGGCGCCGGAGTTGAGCCCGCCGTCGTCCTCGAGGCGGTACAGGTTGAACGACGCCAGCGCCCCCTGGTAGAGGCCGACGGCGTCGACGTTGTCGATGCACTCCGTCTCGCCGTGCACGAGCCGGTCAAGGAGCTGCGGCGACGAGTGCTCCCAGTTGCCGGCGAGGACGAGGTCCAGCCCGGTCCAGTCGACGCGCTCCAAGAACCGCTGCCGTGACGGGTAGCCGGTGCCGACGAACGCGACGTCGCTCTGTCGAGTGCCGGGTCCCGGCTTGTGGACGTCGGGCCGGTAGCAGTGGTGGCCGTAGATCACCGGGCAGTCAAGCGTGTCTTGGTACAGCTCAAGGTTGGCCGGGTCGTTGAGGACGACGGCGTCGAAACCCCACTTGGCTTTCTCCAGCGTGCGGGTCGTCTCGTAGGGCTCTTCGGTGGCGACCAGGACCACCTTGTGGCCCCTGTCGCGCATCATCTCCACGAGCATCGGATACATGAAAAAGCCGCTGACGATCACGACGATGTCAGGCCACCAGGCGTAGCACTCGGCCCTGATGTGGCCGGCGGCGAGGTGGGCGACTTCGGCCTGCTCGTAGGGCTGCACCCAGGCGCCCGAGGCGTCCTGTTGGTGCGCCGTCGAGTACCACTGCAGGAGCTTGTCGAGCTCGAACAGGCGGGTCTCCACGCCCAGTGCTGCAAGCCCTTCGGCCCAGCCCCGGTAGACGTCGGCCACCGAGTAGTTCGGGCCCGGTGCGACGACGAGCGCCCTCATCGGCTCAATGCCCGCAGCAGCGACCGCTGGTGCGAGGACTTGAACACCCGCATGGCGCCCGGTGTCCGCTTGGCGAGCGATCGTGACCAGGTCTTCTTGGCCTTGGCGCCTTTGACGATGGCAAACATGGCGTATCCGGTGGGGCTGCCTGGGATGCGCAGCGGCCGGACACGGCCCCGCACGCCACGGGCAGCTCGGGCGATGGTCGCCGTGTCGTTCTCTAGGCCGAACAGGGCCCCGAACGCCTCGGCGTTGCGCGCCCTGGTGCGCGTGGTGCCGGGGATGATGTTGTGGTCCTTTAAGCCGTACTCGAGGACCTTCCACGGGCCCTGCGGGCGGGCCTTGAGCTTGGCGACGGCGTTGGTGTAGCCCCGCAGGTCGTACCCGGCGCTGACCTGCAGCGCCTTGCGGCTGCCAGGCATGCCTTTGGAGTCTTTACCCCAGCGTGAGAACGAACGCTTTGGGGACGGGTTGCGGCTGTCAAGGTCGCGCTCGGCGTTGTCGAGCAGCTCGTCCTTGTACTGCATGGCTGCGGCCGAGACGGCCTGGCGGTTGGCCCGGCCGAGGTCCTTTGACACTGCGGTCAGCTTCTTGGCGAGGTCGGCGCCGGAGCGCGACGAGCCCATCAGCCCCAGACCTCGACGCCAAGCGTGATGGCCCAGTACCCAGACTCGCCGACAGTCAGCTCGCGCAGCCCGTCGACCGTGCCGACGATGACGTCGGAGACCCGGCCGCCGAGCGTGTTGTCGGCCTCAAGGGCGGTCTGCACGCTGCGGGTGTCGGAAGGCTCTATTAGGCGCAGCAGCTCGTCAAACAGCTGCACTTGGCGGGCCGAGACGATGACCGTGAGCTCAACGCTGAACTTGCGGGCATCGGCACCGAACTGGACGTGCGGGTCAAAGCTGAAGCCGGTGAGCAGCACGGCCGGGGCGACGACCTCCATGGGCGGCACCCGGTACACCTTGACGCCGGGGCAACCGGCCGACAGCGCCGTCTCAATCCCCTCAAGGACCTCGGCGTTCGTGACGGCCATCAGCCGATACCGGGCGACAGCATCTTGTACGGCTGCAGCATGGCGTCGATGTCAGGGTCGAGGCGCGAGACACGCACGACGCCGAACTCGCCGAAGCCTGCGACGCCGAGCGGCGACTCCTGGCGCTTCATAATGCGAGCGACCTGAATGCGGCACGCCTGCTTCACCATGGCCGGAACAGCCGGCCAGCCCCAGGTGCCGGTGATCTTGATGAGCTGCTGGCGCCGGGTGCCAGCGGTGCCGCCGGGGATCGGCCAGTAGATCATGTTGACGAGGTTGGCCTCGGTGTAGGGGTGCTGCTCGGCGTAGGCGTAGGCGTTGTCGGCGTCCTTGCCAGTTGAGAACACCACGTTGGTGAGGCTGAGCGTCTCGTCGAACGTGCCCGTGCCGGGTCGGTCAAGGGTGATCGAGGCGCAGGTCGTCAGGTCGTTGAACGGTCCGAAGACAAGCCGGTACAGGTCCTGTGTGCGGAACACGCGGTCGGTGTTTGCCGAGGTCTGCCAGAAGTGGCGCTGGCACACGTTGTCGATCATGCGGGACACGGTCGTCACGACGTCGTCAAGGAGCTCGGTGTCGGCCAGGTCGGACAGGCCGGCGTAGGTGCGGGCCTCGGCGGTGGTGAGGTAGCCGTTGGTAATGGTCACGACTGGCCCTCCTGGGGGCGGACGAGGTAGCCGACCTCGGTCGACATGGCGATGGTCCTGCCCTGGTCCATGAACCGGCGCACGAGCTCGAAATCCTCGCCCCGGAACGTGGCCGGCGGACCGGCAATGAATGGGTTGGCCCGCCACAGGTCGGTGCGAACCATGAAGCTGATGCCGACGTTGCCGTGGTCCAAAGGCCAACCGGGCCGAGGAATCGGGCCGACCTGCGGGTGCCACATGGTGTGGATCAGCACGTCGACGTCGGGATGCATCTCGACGCCCCGCTTGTAGACCTCGGGGATCAGGACGTCGTCGTCGTCGCAGAACGCCACGAAGTCGGTGCGGACGTGCGGGGCGGCAGCGTTGCGGACGAGGCCGGGGCAGCCGAGCTCAACGTGCAGGTCGGCTTCAACCTTGGGGGCACGGTCGGCGACGACGATGACCTGGTCGGCAAAGGCGTTGGCGGATGCGACGGCGCGATCGAGGGTCGGGCGGCCGACGGTCGGGATGACGACACAGATGGTGGCGGTCATCCGACGACCGGCTCTCGCCACCACACTGCGTGTACGACGACGGCGAGTAGCAGCCAATGCGTCGGGATGACGCCGGCGGCTGCGAGGCAGACGACAGGCCCGGCGGCCATCTGGTAGAGCCGGACGGTGTCGGTGGCCACGACGAGCTGGGCGTATGCCAGGCCGACGGTGGCGAACAGCTGCGGCGACGGTGTTAACAGTGCGGCTAGGCCGGCGCCCCAGGGGGCCACCATGAACCAGGCGCTGCGCCACTGGCCCCGGTGGTGCTCGAGCGAGCTGCGCACCGGGTGGTCGTGCACCCGCTTCAGCAGCGGCTGTGCGGTGACCGGGTCGACCTCGTGCTTGCGGACGACGGCGGCGATGGCCGGGGCGACCAGGCCGACGAGGGCGAGGGGCGTCCACGCCCACAGCGCCACCCAGACCGGCATTGTCTCCTTAATGCACGCCGCCCACAGCACCAGGACGACGCCGATAACCGGCTGCCCGTTGGTGAAACAGGCGGCGGCCCAGATGCCGATGGCCATGGCGGGCAGGTCGACTCCGACGGGGCGCACCGAGTGCGGGCCCCAGATGCCAGGCAGGGCCACGAGCAGCGCTGCAGCGGCCGCAGAGACCGCCCACGATGCGCCGGTGCCTCTGGCCCACCAGACAGTGCCGAAGGCCAGCAGGGGCCACGACAGCGCCCACACGACCCACCAGCGGCGAGCGTGTTGGCGGCAGATAAAGGGCAGCAGCCAGCGAAGGTTGAACGGCCGGGCCACAGGCGTGCCGTCGCCGGCCAGCCAGTAGCGCGAGGCGTCAGGCCCGAGCCTCACTGCGACTCGAACACTGTGTCGGGCGACACCGGGTTGGTGCGAGCGTCCTCGGGCATCCAGGTCTTGGGACCTTTGTGGTGCCCGACGTGCAGCGTCGTGTCGACGTGGGTCAGGTGGCCGGCCTTGCGGGCCCGGAGGCAGAAGCTCACGTCTTCGCCACACTCAAACTCGCGCCCGGTTTCCGACGTCACGACGTCGTAACCGAACCAGCAGTTTTTTGAGCCGCCGGTGGCGTCCTGCATCTCGGTGAACACCCGGCGGTGCACCAACAGGCAGCCGGTGCCGGTCGCTGCGAGCTGGGCAACCGTGTTGTCCTCGTAGTCGAGGAGGACGTGCGTGATCGTCTCGGCGTTGTCGACGAACAACGTGGGCACTGCGCCGGTCTCGGTCACCACGACGCACAGGGCGCCGAGGATGGTCAGGTCGTGCTCGTGGGCCCGGCCGACGATGCGCTGCAGCAGGTCCGGGTCGAACACCATGTCGGTGTCGAGGAACAGCAGCCAGTCGGCGCCCTGGTACCGCTCGTCGGTCAGGAACTCGTGCACCAGGCGGTTGCGCGCCTTGGCGAGGTTGTTCGTGCTTTCGACGCAGGCGTACGAGTCGAACAGGCGAATGTCGTCAGGGTTCGGTGACTCGGGTGCGCCCATGCGCTCCCAAGTGACGTAGCCCCAGTGCCGGTCGTAGGTCTCCATCTGGACGAACGACGCCAGCCAACGTGTGCTGATGTCGTGGCCGTTCGACGGGAACGCGACGACGACCTTGCCGGGGTGTCCGGTGGTCATTGAATTGCCCTCCAAAATGACAGCGGTGACAGCGGGTGACAGCGAGAGAGGCCGGTGCCGCTGTCAAGCACCGACCCCTCTCGGACTAGCTACGCCCTAGATCAGAGGACGTTGGTGAAGCCGGTGCCCTGAAGCACGGCCGTGGCCACGGGGTAGCGACCGGCGGTGAAGGCCGAGAAGCCGTAGGTGACCATGCGCACCGAGAGCTGGTCCGCGAGGACCTCCTCAAGCTGCAGGCCCACCGGGGCGCCAGCGGCCTCCATGAACAGCACGTCGGCGGCACGGGTGACGATGACCCGGTCCTCGTTGGTGGCCGCACCGAGGTTGGTGGGGATGCCAGCGTCGGTGATGACCTTGATGCCAGCGATGGAGCCGACGCCGCTGTAGCCAGCGGCGACACCGTTGCCGACGGCGTTGAAGCCGGGGCCGTCGATCTGCACGAGCGGGCGGTTCGACGTGTCGGACTGCGCGCACAGGAACGCCCAACGGCGGGGGTGCATTACGATGAGGTCCGCAGCGGCGTACCGGGCAGCGTTGATGGTGCCGATGGCCTTGTGCAGCGACGAGACGAAGCTGGCGCCGGTGGTGCCGGTCCAGGCGACGGTCGCAACCGACGTGGTGTTGAGGATGCCGTAGTGGCTTCCGGCGGTGCCGTCACCCGAGATCGCCGAGACGTTCACCTTGGTGGCGTACTGCTGGAACAGGTCCGCAAGCAGGATCTGGCCGATCCCGGTGCCACGCTCGATGGACTGGCGGGACACGACCTGCTGGCCGGCGAAGGTGCGCACAGGCACGACGAGGTCGGACTCGACGTAGGTCGTGTTCGACACCGAGGTGTTCTCCGTCGCGACGGCCGCCACCGAGGTGCCGGTCGAGCCACGCGGGATGGTCAGGTTCATGCCCGAGTCCGGCAACGCCACGTTGGTGACGGCGCTGAGGAAGGGGCGGCCCGAGACGAGCACCGGGGCGAACTGGTCGACCAGGTACTGCGGGACCACAAGGCCACCGAAGGCGCCGGTCGTGGACCGAAGCTCGACGGACATCTCGACGCGGTTGCGCTCGATGCGGGCCGCAGCCTGTGCGTCGGCCTTGGCGTTGAGGGCGTCGGCGAAGAAGTCGAACTCTCCACCGGCGCGGTAGGTCAGGGCCTCGGCGCCGACACGGATGTCGGCTGCGTGGGCGATCTCGCTGCGGACTTCCGCAGCCTCGGACTTGATGGCGTCCTGCTCGGACATGTCGGCCTCCTGGGCACGTAGTTCGGTGAGGCGCTCGTCGATCTCGCGCAGCTCGTTGCGAGCGGCGTCGAAGTCGGCGATCTCCTCGGGGGTGAGGTCGGAGCGACCCTCTGTCTCGACGGCGTCGAGCAGGGTGGTGAGACGCTCCTGGGCGCCCTCGCGTTCGGCGAGGGCGTCGATGATGAGTGAGCGGATCTGCTCGACCATCGGGTCTCCCTTGGATAAGTGGACTATGGACGTGTCAGGTGGCCCAGGTGCGCGACGTGGTGGCCCCGGGGGCTCCGGCGTCGCTGCGGCGTGAGTCGGCGTGACGGTGCGTCAGAGCTCGGTGACGAGCAGCTGACGGCGGGCAAGGTCAAGGCTGCGACCGGTGGCCGGCGCCTCTTCCTCGCTGCGCAGGGTGGCGACGGTGGCGGGGTTGGCCGGGAAACCGACAACGCTCACGTCGTGGAGCTTGACCTCGCTGATGGTGCGGTTTGTATACCCGGAGTCCCAGGCGTCGCGCACCACCCGAAATGCAAAACTCATGGCGTTCATGTCGCCGCGCTGCATGGCAGAGCGCAGCTCGGCGGCCTTCGGGTTGGCCGGGTCGAGCTCGGCGCGCACACGCAGGCCGACGTCGTCGGACTCCAGCTGCAGCGTGCCCGACTTGGTGCGGGCCAGCGGCGTGCCCTCGTGGTCGATCAGCAGGACCACGTCGGCTTCCTTGGCCGACTTGGCTGCAGCGCCACGGGCGATGGTCTCGGTGAAACCACCGGCCTCGGGGCCACCAGCGATGTCGTAGGCGAAGTTGTAGACCGTTGCGTAGCCCTCGACGGTGAGCTTGTCACCCTCGGAGCGCAGCTCAAGGCGCTCGGACAGGCGACGCTCGGTCGTCGGCACGTCGAAACCTTCGTCGGTGCGCCGGTACTCGGTGTCGACCTCGAGCGAACGCACCGGCGCCATGTCCTCGACGCCAGCAGGCTCGACCTCGGCGACGACCGGCTGGACCTCGGGCAGGTCGGGGCCGTCGACCTGGTCAAGGACGACGGTGCCCCCGGGGATGCCTTCCTCGTCGGCCTCGTTGCCGATGGCGGTCAGGATCGAACGCAGCATCCAGCGACGCTTCTGCGACTCGTCCTGCAGCTCGGCAAGGAAGTTGACAAGCCCCTGCTCGTTGACGGCGTCGGCGGCGACCAGCAGGTCCTTGAGCGCCGCCACGAACTCCTCGACCTGGCCGAGCAGCACGGTGACGATCTCGCAGAAGTCGCCGAGCACCATGTCAAGACCGGCCGGGCCGAACACGGTGGGCGCCGGCGCGTCGAAGCGTCGAATCCACTCGGCGATGTCGTCGATGCGTCCCTGTGCGGCCTCGTAGACGCCCTGCAGGAAGGCGTGCTGCTCGGGGAAGTTGTAGCCGACCACGTTCCAGTGGGCGCCGTGCGCCGTTGCGTAGTGGTTCAGGTTCAGCTCGAAGAGGCCACGGAGGGCCACGACCAGCTCGGTCTGCGGCGCCGGCTGCGGCACGGGCTCGTAGGTGGGGACGTCAGACATCGGGGCCTCTGTCAGTTGGTCGTCGGGCCGGCCGGTGCCTGGTCCGTCTGGGTGGGCTGCTGTTCGAGGGGCGGCAGGTTCTCGATGGCGCGGATCTCGTCGACGGTCCGCCAGCCCGATGCAAGTGCCTTGGCGTGCGCCTCGTAGCGGTCAAGCGTCGTCATGCGCAGCAGCGCTTCACGGCTCGCCTGGGCGTACTGCGGGCGTGGCAGCAGCTCGCTGAGCCCGCGCTCCACTTCTGCCAGCACCGGGTCCAACGAGAAGCGCAGCAGGTCCACGGCACGGCCCTCGACCGTGCTGTACGTCATGGAGCTGCCCGACTCTGCCCCGACGAGCTCCGGCGGCACTGCGAAGTACCTGCACACGTCCTGGACGCTGAGCTTGTAGGCGTTGAGGAACTCGGCGTCGGACGGCGTCACGCCGATCGGCTTGTACGAGAAGCCCTGGCCGAGCACCGCGATGCCGCGACGGTTGGCCACCGCAGCGTTCCAACGGTCCTTCAGTGCGGAAGCCTGGTCGGCGGTGATCTCGGCGTCGGACTCGAGCACGCCGTTTGGCTGGCCGCCCGACTGGAAGAACTGCAGGCCGTAGGTCTCCGACGCAGTGCCAAGACCAATGCTGATCTTGGCCTTGTCGAGGACCGACATGCCGAGCGGCGAACCGGGGCCCACGTTGATCGCCGTGTGCCAGATCTTGGAGGCGTCCATCGGGACGCCGCCGATCCGGTACTTAACCGTGTCGGTGCGCCAGTCGTAGCGGGCGTTGACGAGGTCCGGGTGCAGGATCTGCACCGCCGACGGCAAGTTGTTGGCGCCACGGGCCACGATGAGGCCAAAGGCGTTGCCTCGCAGCACCAGCGACTGCACGACCTGGCTGACCCAGTGCGTGATGGGCTGGTCGGCGTTCGGGTAACGCAAAATCTGCGGGTCCGTCGGCAGCCGCTTCTGGATGCCGTCGGCGTCCCGGTAGGCGTGCATCGGCAACGTCGACAGCAGGCGGCTGTACAGGTTGACGCAGGCGAACACGGCGCTGTGCGCCATGGCGTTGTCGGTGTTCAGTGGAGCGAACGCCGGATCAAGGCGCATCATCTGCGCGGCGGCGACGAGCTGGCCCGCAGACGGCTGCATGGCGCGCTTTTCGGGGAAGAACAGGCCCATCAGCGGCGCTCCAGAAGTACGCCCACAGCGACGAGGCAGATGCCGCCGGCGAGCAGGCCGAGCCGGTAGTCGACGCACGCAGCAGCGGCGACGACAAGGACGAGACCCGCAACCTCGAGCAGCGTGGTGATGATCTGACGCATACGGGTCACCACACTGCGAGGACGGGGTCAGGAGCCTCGGGCTCGACCTCAGGTTCGATCGTTGTCACGCCCCACAGGGCGAGGGTTGCCGCAACAAGCGGCGAGATGTCGACGGCCGACGACGAGCGTGAGAACGCCCAGGCGTCGCCGAGCTTGCGCTTGGCTGCACCGGCGACGGCGGCGGTCAGGTCCGGTTGGCCAAGGTGGCGCACTTTGTCGTTGAGCACGGCGTCGAAGAGACGCCCGCACGCCTGGGCCATGTCCCGGCTCGAGGTCGTCACGACGTTGACGCCGGCGGCCTCAAGCTCGGGGATGACCGTAGATGCCGGGCCGATTTGGTCGACGATGACCGCTCGGGGCTTCCACTTGTCCCACAGCTGGACGATGCGACCGACGACCCAGTCGGTGCCGGCACGCCGGTCGACGAGCTCGATGACGTGCTTGTCCCCGGGGCCGAGACCAGCCACGGCGATCGAAGCGTGCTCACGGTCGGGAGCGAAGTCGACGGCGAAGCACACGTCGTCGCCCGGCGACGTCTCCTTGTCGGTGCGACGCTCCCACGTCGAGACGGGGATGGGCGCAGAAGTGATGCCAGACGTCCAGCGGTTCAGGTAGGCGCGCTCAAACTCGGCGAGCTCCATCGACGTGAAGTCGGACCGGATCACGTCAAGGTCGATCGTGTGGCCGAGCGCCGGGTGGCACGACTGCCAGGTGATCGGGTCGGCCGGGTCAAGCTCGTCCTCGGCGGACCACTCGAAGAAGCACACGCCGTCGGTCACGCCCTTTGCGGCGATCTCGCGCCCACGGTCAACCTTCTGACGCAGGTAGGTGCTGTCGGCGGTGCCGGCGGTCGACACGATCCACAGCTGCGGCTGGTCACGGGTGACCATCGACGGCTTGATTGCCTGCTCCATGCGGCCGTCGATCAGATGGAACGCCTCGTCGATGACGCCAACGTCCGTCTGCCTGCCGTGAACAGCAGTTTCGTGCGTCGCAGCGATCGTGTGCAGCGAGCCGTTCGCCCAACGGATCGCCTCGGAACCGTTCGACCGCCGGACGTGGAACATCGACGCCAGCTCGGAACGCTCGAGCACCGGGACGTGGTTGTCAGTGAACTGCAAGTAGGCGTCGTTGCGGGTCTGCGCCGTGTAGACGATCTTCTGGTCGGGCCACTTTGTCGCACGCCAGACGAGCATGGCGAGCATGGCGCTCGTCTTGCCGGCCTGCCGCGGAATCGTGAGCACACACTCTCGGTAGACCAGGCGTCCGGTCGTCGGGTCGTACTCGAGGGCGACGTCCATGACGTGGCGCTGCCACGGCATGAGCTCGAAGCCGAGCATCTCGGCGATGCCCGCGACCTCGCCGCCCCACGTCGGGCGGTCGGTCCTAGCGGTGCTCCACCTGGGCAGACAGGCGCGCGGCGAGCTGGTCGAAGGCATCGTTGACACCCGTGTCCTTGGTTGACAGCAGTTGGATCGTCGCCCGGTACTCGCGAGCCACCGCAGCAAGGCCGGAGCCGGCGTCGGTGTCGAGCGTGGCGGCGAGAGTCATGGCGAGCGAGGCGATGGCCTCAAGCTCGGCAGTCCAGTCGGCGTCCTTGCGGCGCTGCGCCAGGAGGGCCTTGAGCTTGCGCGTGTTCATGGTCCTCCGTTGCAAGTTCTTGCAGCCGATCGGCGGTCGGGCCGGTCGACCTCGAGCGGCACCGGCTCAGACCCCTTTGTTTGCAAGGGTTTCGCCACGGACCTCGGGGAGAGA
>Ga0114981_10000584_pt1 | contig 23636 bp, 19 predicted proteins | sample S_140806_MF_Meta_FD_87028 | JGI IMG/M metagenome (GOLD analysis project Ga0114981, IMG submission 87028) | Freshwater microbial communities from Lake Simoncouche, Canada to study carbon cycling - S_140806_MF_MetaG | ecosystem: Environmental > Aquatic > Freshwater > Lake | place: Lake...
ATCATGGAACTCTTCGAGCACGTCGCCCGTGGCCAAGATCGAGCCGTTTTGATCGTCACTCATGACAACCGCATTTTTCACCACGCCAACCGCATCGCCAGCATGGACGATGGTAAAGTCATCGAGGTCCACGATGTGGACGCTGCGCATCCGCCGCCGGATCACCTGAGCGTGCATGAGCGGCTTTGAGGCTCTGAGTGCGGCAGGGGAGTGGCTATGTTTCTTGATCAAGCACCCCAAAACAGGACCGCCGGGGAGTTTCCTCCCTGGCGGTCTGGTTTGAACCTGTTAAAAGTGCCTTCATCTTTGTCAGGGGAGAGCTACTCGAAGGGGATCTTATAAGCGGCCTCGGAGAAGTGGGAAGACTGCCGCTCGTTGAGGGGATTGAGGCGCAGGATGCGGGATTCGAGTAGCCCACCGAGCAGGCCGTGCTTGGAGATCCACCAGTTGTGGTCTGCTATGGAAAAGTAACCCACGGGCCGCCCCTGCGCCAGCTCCCGCACCTCAGCGAGGCGTTGTAAATGCCAAGGTTCTTGCCGCCGCGAGACCGCCGGCATGATCAGAGTATTCGCTCCCATCATGGTGACGGCGGTGAATAGCCCCATAGCCACTAAGCGGCGCGGGCTTGCTCAGCTGCGCAGCATGGACAAGAGGCCGCACGCACAGACAGGCATGATGAGTGCTCCCCAGTGATGCCAGGCAACCCGCACGCCGTCTCGGACTCCTTGCCCATGAAAATGGCCCATCCATTGGCCGCCTGAGATTCTGGCAGCGCCACCACGCTGTCCGCGAAGTAGCCGAGGTCTGCGTGGATCTGTCGTACTTGCCCATCTGTGGTGGCTTATTGGTAGGGTGCCTGGAATACCGGCAGGAGGATCGCGCACACGAGGAGAAGCCCCCCCAGCCTCTTTCCACGTCCAGGTGGAATCCGAACTCACAGAGGCATCGGAAGCGAGAGGAGAGGCCGGATTCCGCCAAAGCCGCACGGCTGCCATCACTTGCCCGCTGGCTATCCAGGTCATGGAATTGAGGTGTCGCAGGCAAGATAAGGCTGAAAATCCAACCACGAAGATCATGCCTGAGGCCCAGCCTCACGGCGAGGAGGAGCAGCTTCTGGCCAAGAAGGCTAGGGGCAGCCACCCAAAAGACAGCCAAAGCCGAGCAGGCAGGCGAGCGTAGTAAGCATAGCCGTCGTCAAAACGAACCAAGTCGAGGGGGTGGAGGGAGAAAGAGTATGGAGGTCCATCACCCTTAAATTATTAAAATTATCAAATTCTTGGTCCGGGCCTCAGTCTCTCTTTATTCCCTCTGCTGGAGGTTTTCGAGGCTCGTCCCCCCCCGCATCACCTCCTCCAGCGCCAGCCTTTTCGCCTCAAACTCCTCCTCAGTCAGCCGCCGGGGCACGAGGTGCGGCTGGTCGAACACGATCGTCACTTTCGAAAAGGGCAGGGGAAGAAGGAACTCATCCCAGGTCTTGAACTGAATCGCCCGACTGTAGTGGAGGTGAACGGGAATGATCGGCACGCCGGTCAGTTGCGCTAGTTTCACGATACCCGGCTGCACCCGGTGTAGCGGCCCACGTGGTCCATCCGGCGTGATGCCGATCTCGTAGCCCTCCCGCGCCTTCGCGGCGAGGGCAATGAGGGCGCTCATGCCTTTTTCCGGCTTCGAGCTTGATCCACGCTCCGCTTCGATGCCAAAAGCCCCGCACACATCCGCGATGATTTGCCCGTCTCCGCTGGGACTCGTCAGAATAGTGCCCGGCACATGCGCAAACCACTCGTGGTGCAGCCACGGGATCAAAAACATCCGGTTATGCCAGAACGACCAGATCCAGCCACGGCGATTCGCATCAAACACACCCGCCTCATCGCGGATCTCCCAGCGCAGCGTCATCCCGATGCCGCGCATGAGCCAGGCGATGATCTTGCCGGTGTTTTTGATGCGGATCTTGGCCATGCAAAGCCCCGCTTCCTGAAAGAGGCGCGGCGGGCATGCAATCGCTTTTTCGTTCTCACCTGAAAAGATGATCGCAGCCGCGTGTTGCACTCCTCGGGGCACTTGCCAAGGGTGGCCGCCCCTTCTTCCTACCAATGAGCGACCCGATTCGGCATGAGTGCGGCATTGCCGTCGTGCGGCTTAAAAAGCCGCTCGGCTACTATCACACCAAATATGGCAACGCCCTTTACGGCTTCGATGCCCTCCAGGCGTTGATGCAAAAGGTGCGCAACCGCGGCCAGGACGGCTTCGGCATCGGCTGCTGCAAGCTCGACATGCCTCCCGGACTCCCCTACATGTTCCGCGAGCGCAGCACCGAGAGCGTCGAGCGCATCGGCCAAGTCTTTGAGGGGCTGCGTAAGGACATGAAGCGCATCGCCCGCCGCATCAACGACCAGCGCAAAGAGGAGCGCCATCAGGAAGGCAAAGAGTTCGTCGCCTTTGAAGACGATCCTGCGGCCATCAAACGCGAGTTCGAAATGGCCGGTGAGATCTACGTCGGCCACCTCCGCTACGGTACCTGCGGAGATTTCGGCAAGGGAGCCCTCCATCCCTACATGCGCCGCACCACCTGGCCCACCCGCACCCTCATGGTGATGGGAAATTTCAACCTCACCAACACCCACGAGCTCAACCAAATCATGATGAAACGGGGCCAGCACCCCGTCTTCGGCACCGATACCCAGAGCGTGCTCGAAGAGATCGGCTTCCAGCTCGACGAGGCCCACACCCAGCTCTACCACACCATCCGTGATGCCGGTGTGCAGGGTGAAGAAATCCCCGCCCAGATCAGCCGCCTGCTCGATGTCCAAAACGTCATCGAGCGTTCCGCTGGCCGTTGGGATGGTGGTTACGCCATCGTCGGCGTTATCGGCAATGGCGATCTCTTTGCCATGCGTGATCCCAATGGCATCCGCCCCTGCTTCTACTACGAGAACGACGAGATGCTCGTCATGGCCTCCGAGCGCGTCGCCCTCATGTCCGTCTTCGGCCTGGAAGAAAACCAAATCCTCGAGCTGCCTCCCGCCCACGTCCTCATCGTCAAAGCCGACGGCCAGACCTCCCTCAAGCCCTACCGGCCCATCGGAGACTTCAAGCCCTGCTCCTTCGAGTGCATCTATTTCTCCCGTGGCAACGACAGTGCCATCTACCGGCAGCGCAAAGCCCTCGGCGAAGAGCTCGTCCCTCAGGTCGTCAAAGCCATCGACAACGACTTCGAGCATACCGTCCTCAGCTTCGTCCCCAACACCGCTGAGACCGCCTACTTCGGCTTCCTCGATGGCTTGCGGAAGGCCCGCCGCGTCGTCGTCCGCGAAGCCCTCGCCGAAATGCTCACAGACGGCACCTTCGATGAAGCCGATCAGGCCCGCCTCGACGACCTCGTTCTGCGAAACTGGCCCCGCGCCGAAAAAATCGCTCTCAAGGACATCAAGATGCGCACCTTCATCGCGCAGGAGTCCGGCCGTGACGCCCTCGTCTCCGGCAGTTACGACATCACCTACGGCGTCGTCACCCCGCAGGATAATCTCGTCGTCATCGACGACTCCATCGTCCGTGGCACCACCTTAAAGAAGAGCCTCCTGCGCATCCTCGCCCGCACGAATCCGAAGCGCATCATCGTCTGCTCCACCGCCCCGCAGATCCGCTACCCCGATTGCTACGGCATCGACATGGCCGAACTCGGTAAATTCATCGCCTTCCAGGCCGCCGCTGCCCTCCTCCGTGAGCGCGGAATGGCCCACGTCATCCGCGAGACCTACCTCGCCTGCAAAGCCGAGCTCAAAAAGCCCAAGGAAGAGATGCGCAACGCCGTGAAGGCCATTTACGCGCCCTTCACAGACGAGGAAATCTCCGCCAAGGTCGCCGAGATGATCTCACCGGAAGAGACTCCGTGGCATGGCGAGGTCAAAGTCATTTACCAGACCATCCCCGGCCTCCACAACGCCCTCGGCGCTGAATACGGCGACTGGTATTTCAGCGGTGACTACCCCACGCCCGGCGGCTACGCCGTGGTGAACAACAGCTTCATTCTCTACTACGAAAACAAAGGCGGCCGCGCCCACGAGGCGCTGCTGTAGGGGCCTTGTCATGAAACAAGGCGGGGTGCACTCGCTTTATTCCTGTGTGGCTAGCCTTCTTAAAGCCTCTTGCTTTCAAAGCGGGCTGGCGAGGAACAGAAGCTTTGCAGCATGCCCAGCAGTGCCTCTACCCATTACAGCGAATCAGACGTTTCTATCTGACTGATCTTGACCCATGTCCGCCCCATCGCCTCACAGGTAAACTTGGGCTGCCCTCCGTTGATATTGCGGCCACAGCAGCCGTGCGGGTCTCCACACACAGCTTTTGCAGGATGGCGCTCACATGGTGAGTGACCGTCCGGTAGCTGATGCCCAGGATGATGGCGATCTCCTTGTCCCTTTTTCCCTGTGCCATCCAGTGCAGGACCTGCGCCTCCCGGCGACTCAGCCCGGCACGCCGCAATGATGTGTCATCGCCTGCCTCAATGACCGGCCGTTGAGGCAGCGCCTTCGCCAAAACCAGCGACGTTTGATAGGCCTGGTCGACGAAAACTCTGATTCGAGGGGAGCGCCGCCGAAGGGTTCCGATGGCAGGATGGCCTCTGCGATATGCCGGCGCAGAGCAACGGCGACTCCGCCGACGGTCCTCAAAGTCTGGGTGGCATGCGGGGAATGGGTCTCGAAGAGCGGGTGGTTTCGATGGCCGGGCTGGTGTCCTCCCTCACGGGTTGAATAAAGGGTTACTCCAAATCGAGAGGCGGCAAAGGAGGTGAAATGAGATGATGGTAATCATGAAAAATATGAAACGTCGTATGATCAAAGCTTTGTTAATCACCACTGCCACCCGCCTATGGAGGCTGGCTGACATGTCGAAACAGTATCTGCTGGGAGCATTGTTGATGCTTGGCCTGGGGGCCGCCTATTTGCAGCACCAGGAGGATTCCGCTTTCCAACGGCTATCGAGTGCAGCCTGGGAAGAAACACAGTCAGCCGAAGCATTCGGAAAGCTGGTGAGCTGCCTGAGTGAGCCTCTGAGGGCACAGTTTGACCGCTTGAGCGCTGAAGAGCGCGAGGTGCTGCTGCTATTGGCCTACGTAGCAAGACTCGCGCACGAGCGTGATCTGAATTTTGGCCGTTTCACCCGCCCAAACTATCTTCCACGTATTGGTGCCCGCGACCATTTGAACGATCCTGGTGGCAAGTGTGCCAGTTACACGATCATCCTCGGTAAGTTGCTGCGATGCTCAGGCTACAAGGTTCGAAAAGTGGGCCTTACTTCATCGAAAACCGGCCAGCGTGCGACGCATCATGTGCTCGAGGTTTGGCTTCCGGAGGCGCAAGACTGGGTCCTGCTCGATACCATCTTCTCGCATGCCTTTGTGGATGCTGACGGGTCTCTCAGCTCAGCGGCCGAGGTGCAGAAGGACTGGCACCAGGTCATGCAGCAACTGCCTGCTGACTACGATGCGGAAACATTCAGCTATGTGAGCCTCTATTACACCAACTGGCAGCGCCTGCCCGGTTTTGCCCTGGTGGAGCAGCTCATGCCAGGCATGGATGCCTGGCTGCAGGCGCGTGGTGTGGCCTTGCCATTTGTGTTTCAAATGAGCGGTTACGGCTTCATCAGCGCAGTGGCTTTCTGCATCGCTGCATTATGGATGATGATGCCTTGGTTGATTACCTGGAGGATTCCCTTGGCGTCTTTTAAATTCCAACCTGTTCACTACAAGGTGAGGGCAGTCTCAACGGCCTCCATCAATCTCCTGCGCCCCATGAAACGGCTAACCAACCGCTCATCACCGCCGAGTATCGCGCCAGCGGCCAACTAGTCTAAAACTCTCAAAACCTGCGCGGAACGAGAGGTCAAGGCCCCGCTGGAACCATGCGTTCGGGAAGCGGATCGCCCATCGGAGACGGGCCGGTGGGGCGTGTAACCTCGAATGTCGGGCTGGTGTCTTCCTGCACGGGTTGGGCGCGGGGTGCCCAGCGGAGAAAGAGATCCAAAGCGGACTGATGGCCGCGCTGCGAGAGCTGAGAGGCATCGTCAATGCGGTGGGCCACATCGTAGGCACCTTCATCGACCTGGCTGTCTGCATCGAGCGTGCGGTCTCGCAGGGTGATGCGGTAGAACTCGGAGGGCTTTGTGCCCTGCTCACCCGCCACGATGAAGGCGAGGTAGCCGATGCCCACCTGCTTCAGCACCGGATCGGTCTGCAGAAGCGCGGCGAACTCGCACATCATCTCCTCGCGTTCGCCTTCCGAGGCCTCCGCCCAGGTGCGATACATGGTGTTCAGAAACGCCGCGAGGATCTTGATCGAGTCCTGCTCGCGATCACCCATGCCGAGAAGCCGTTGCTGGAGCGTTTTTCCCTGGCGCTGAAACTCCGCGAGGGCGGTCTGCTCCGGATCCATGAGGCGGATCTCATCCAGAGCGGCCAGATACTGGTCAAACTTGCTGCGAAGCAGGGCGGCGAGAATGAGTTCGCCTTCTTTGGGCTCCAGGTGAAGGTGGCGGGCCAGCACTTCAAAGAGTGCGGCGGTGCCTTTCTCCGTGAGGCCTGCGGTGAGTTCGAGGGCCACCACGCCGTCACTTTTCGCCGCCGTGCTCAACGAATGCAGGATCTGCGGTGCGACGCTGTCAAACATGACCGGCCCGAGCTTGATGGCGATTTCCGCCATGATGCGCATGGCATCGTCCGAATCCACGCTGTTGACGGAGAGGCGATGCTCACGCCCGATCTCCGTGATCCCATCCTTGGTGGAGCTGGCCGGATCGGAGGAAACGCTCCGCACCAAGGACCGCTCGAGCACCTCGCCCTCGCCCGCGAAGCCCATCAGCCAGCGAGTGCCGTGCCCACTCTGTGATTCGGCCTGCGCCGCGAAGAGACTGCTCTGGCTACCTTCATGAAGGGTGTACTTCACCAAGCGACGCTGAATGTGCGCATCCACCTTGGCCGCCAGCGGCAGATTGGCCCCGACGCTGCGGCTGAACGAACTGCCCGCATGCGTGACCGCCCGCACGAGCGTCGTCGGTGTGCCCTTGAGTGACGCTACCCGCTCGGTATGCACCCCACCCATGGAATCTGCGCCCCCTTTGAACTGATGCCACGCGGCGTCTCGCGCATTGCGCAGGTCGTTTCCGGTTGTGATCATCGAAATGACACCTGATAGCGGACCCCACAGGCGATCGAAGGCCTGACGATGATCCTCTCGCGTAAGGTCAAACTCATGATAAAGCGTCGCCCCGCTGTTTCGAGAGCCTGCGGCCAGCGTGGCGGAGAGCGGCGCGAAACGGAGCTTCCGCTCCACTCGCTTGGTGGCGATGCGGTATTGCCCTTCGGTGATCTCGTTGAGGTATTCGGTGCCGATCCGCACATCGATCCCGGCGGTGTAACCATCGCTCGAGCTGGATTGAATGATGAGCCCGACGGCGTGCTCGCTGCGTCGATACAGATGCACGTCAAACGAACCGCTCACCTGCACGCTGCCCGAAGCGCCCGCCCGGGCAATGATCGCCTGATCGCCCAGTGCCTTGCCAAACAGCGGCAAAACCTTCTCCATGCCGATGCCGGGGCCGAAAGAGGTTTGTACCGGGATGCTGAGCATGGTGCCGACATCCAGGGTATCGAGGTCCGCGCTGGATCGTGGAATGGAGGTGGGCAGGTAAACACCATCCAGCGCCATCGCCCAGTAGTCCGGTGACTGCCGCATGAAGAGGCACGACTGCGTGCGAGACACCCCGGCAGATATCGAAAGCGGCACGCTGACACCAGCAGCATTCAAGGCCGCTCCCGCCGGATTAAATCCTGCCCCGTAGCTCAGCGTCCAGGAGATCTGATCGGACCGGCGAAAGTGTGCGCCCAGTCTTTGCAGCTCATAACGACCGCTCACTCGGGCACCCAGCCCAGGAACATCGGTGACGGGGAAGTTGAACCCCGTTTGCGCCGCGCCTTTGAGGTTACGTTGGATCTGTTTGTTCACCCAGTTGAGGCCACCAAACGTGGTCAGAGACGTGCGAAGAGGTGGCTTGGAGGGTTTGTCCTCCTCTTCAACCGGCAGCGCCTTCGCGGGCAGGTCCGTTGCCGCATTGACTGCGATGGCCAGCACTGCGAGGAGCATGCTTATCAGCAGGCACCGAGGTGTGGAGGTGGTAGGCAATGGACGATGACGCATGGGCGGATTGATAACTAGCCCGGCTCTTTTCGCCACCGCCATTCCAAAACGCCTCATCACCCCAACAACCGCACAAACGGATGCCCTTCGTTCTGGTCGATGCGTTCGGGGAGGCCTTTGTGGTTGTAGGTGAGCTTGGTGTGATCAATGCCCATCAAATAGAGGATGGTGGCGTGGATGGAATGCACATGCAGGCGATCCTCAACGGCATACAAGCCGAGGTCGTCGGTCGCGCCGTAGGTTTGGCCGCCTTTGACGCCGCCGCCAGCCATCCACATGGTGAAGCCGGTGGGGTTGTGGTCGCGCCCGTCGCCTTGCTCGGACATGGGCGTGCGACCAAATTCGCCGCCCCAGATGACGAGGGTCTCATCGAGCAGGCCGCGGGCCTTCAAATCAGACAGCAGCCCGGCGATGGGTTTATCGACGGAGTTGCAGTATTTGCCGTGATTCACCTCGATGCCCTTGTGCGCATCCCACTTGCTACCCGCGCCGCTGTAGAGTTGCACAAAGCGCACGCCGTTTTCGACGAGGCGACGCGCCAGGAGGCAGTTGCGGCCAAAAACGGCCGTCGCCTCGTTGTCCATGCCGTAGAGCTTTTTCGTGGCTTCGGTTTCTTTGCTGAGATCGACCGCATCGGGAGCCTCGGCCTGCATCTGGAAGGCGAGTTCGTAGCCTTTGATGCGGGCGTCGAGTTCGGTGTTGCTGGCACGAGGGGCATTGTAGTCGCGATTCAAAGCACCGAGCAGGTCCAGCTTCTCACGCTGACGGCCACGATCGACGCCTTTCGGGTTGTCGAGGAACTTGATTGGCGTGCCTTCGGAGCTGAACTCCACGCCCTGATACACCGCAGGCATGAAGCCATTGCCCCAGTTGCGGGCACCGTTCACCACCGTGGCCTCGCTGTCTTTGATGACGACAAAGCCGGGCAGGTTTTGATTCGAGGTGCCGAGGCCATACTGCGCCCAGGCACCGAGCGAGGGACGACCGCCGAAGACAGAGCCGGTGTTCATTGAGCACACACCACCGGCATGATTGATGCCGCTGGAAGCACAGGAATGAATCACCGCGAGGTCATCCGCATGCGTCGCCACATGGTTGAACCAATCGGAGATCCACAGGCCGCCCTGCCCGTGCTGCTTCCAGGTGCGTTTGCTCTCGAGGATCGGCGATTTGGTCTCGCCCATCGCCGTGATCGGAGCCTTGAAGCTCGGGGGCAGCGACTGGCCGGCGAGTTTGTTCAGCAGCGGCTTGTAATCAAAGGTATCGAGATGGCTCGGGCCGCCTTCCATGAAGAGGAAGATGACGCTCTTTGCCTTCGCCGGACGATGCGCGACACGCAGCGGCGCGGCGCTGGCCTGCTCCTGGCCCATCAGCGCAGCCAAAGCGACCGAGCCAAAGCCGCAGCCGGCCGTTTGCAGGAAGTCGCGACGCGACGTGGGATGATCGTAACGATGGCAGCGCATGATGGTGGTGGGTTTAAACGGGGGACGAAAGCTCTCTTCCTCACCTATAGGCCATTGCTGGCCGTTTTTTGACACGAAAAGTGCGCAAAAGCCTCACCCGAGCTGCAGTCAGGGGTGAACGGCTAGACGCAGGTCTTGCAGAAAGACCAAAGGTTTGCAGGTGATGAATTCGGGGTAGAAGACGCCTACATCCTCCAGATGCTGATCGTAGGTGACGAGGTGCGTGGCATTCCCGTTGAGCGCGGCGAGCAGGAACGGCGTGTCCTCGGGATCGACCGGATAGTGGCGCAGGTGGAAGAACTGGATGGAAGTCCATCGGCCTCCCAGGCGCAGCTTGGAGAGCATGCGGATGATCTTATGCGGGGCGATGCCGTGCTCGATCAGTTTTTCAGCATACTCCTGCAGCAGATCCTCATTGATCACCCAGTCGAACTGTGATGCCTCCCAGCGGGTCAGAATTTCAAGGTTTGGACTTCCAGGGTGCGTGCTCAACTGCGAGGACAGCACCACATTGGTGTCTAGCACGGCGGATACGGCACTCATCACTTCGCGGTGATTTGATCCATGACCTCTTTGTAATGCATTGAGAATTCAGCCCTGGCTTGTTCGGGCGTTATTCCTGCCGCCTTGAGTTTCTCCGCCTCAATCATGGCCTGCTGCACCAACTCGCGGGCCTCCAGGCTGTGGCGGCGGAGGCGCTTTTGATTTTGCGCGATCTCCGCCCGCAAGAAGGAGACGAGGCGTGCGCCGATTCCTGGGACGCGGGCGGCCTCCTCCGCAAGCTCAGCGGGGATGTCAGCTATTTCAGCAATGCTCATGGGCGAATGATACTTTTCGCCGGAAGCAGGTCAATCCTTCAATCTTGAGCCGGAACGCCCGCCTCCCGGCTCAATGCAGATAGAAAAACTCGTTCGTGTTCAGCAGCACCTGGCAGAGGTCGTTCATGGCTTGGCGGAAAGGATCGGCCTCCTCGACGCTCTTCGTATCGCTACCGCTCCAGGCGTATTGCGAGTTCAGCGCATCGGCGGCACGCCAGACGACGAAACCGGCGCTCCATTTTTCCGGGTCGGCGTTCAGCGTTTGGTCGGCGAGGTAACCATTGGCGATGCGCACGGCCTCGATGCTGCCGTCCCATTGATGCGAGGGTGCCCGTTTGTTTAGGCCGCCGATGACGAGCGGCGAGGAGCCGAGGCTGAGCTTCGAGCGGATGTCCATCGGCACCACGGCGGACTGCACGGCGGCTCCAGGCGTGTCGAGATCACGCACGGTGAAGGTGATGTTCTTGCCAGTGCAGGAAACTCGCGCCGCGAAGTGGTAGCGACGGCCCAGCTCGATGTGGATGTTGGAAGCCACGACCTGATAGCCGATGTTCGAGTTCTCATCTTCACCGACGACTTGCACGATCACATTGCGTGGCTTGTAACGTGATTTTTCGCCGGTGACGCCGAGGCTCCAGCCGAAGGCTTCCTGGCTGTCCTTTCCGCCATTCCAGCGAGAGGCCAACGTGCGCACGGAAGCATGCACATCCACGCTGTTGAGGCTCGCCACCGCTTCGACGCTGAACTCATCGCCCTCCTTCTCGTTCGTGTTGATCAGCAGGCGCTCATGCGGGCTGTTCTCTTTGAAGGCATCGCCGCTCTCGCGGTTCTCGGCGGCCTCCGAAACCTTCGATTCAGTCGTTCCGGCCCGTTTCTTCAAAAAGGCCTCGGCGGTGGCTCTTTCCTTCGGTGTCGGCGGACGGCCCAAAACGGCCATCCAGGCATCGTCGATGCCTTCCACGCGTGAGGCGAGCTTGCGGGCACGGGCGAGCAACCAGTCGCCATTGAGCAATTGCAGCGCCTGCGTCGGTGTGGTGGTGCTCTGGCGCTCGGCGTTACTGGCAAAGCCGGCTGGCATGTCGAGCGCACGAAGAAGCTCGTTCGGGTTGTTGCGCTTCTTCATCGTGTAAACCGAGCGACGTGTGGCATTGCCATCGCCGGCAGGTCCGCCGGCCGCGGCGTTGAGTTCACCGCTCACCGCGAGTAGGGCATCGCGCACCTGCTCGGCATCGAGACGACGCGGATTGAAGCGCCAGAGGTAGCGATTTGAAGGATCGACCTTCAAGGCGACCGCATCCGGCTCGTGACGCGCCGTTTGACGATAGGCCGCCGAGAGCATGATCTCGCGATGCAGCGGCTTCAAATGCCAGCCGCCCTTCACAAACTTCGTCGTGAGGAAATCGAGCAGCTCAGGATGCGTCGGCGGCTCGCCCAGCTTGCCGAAATCGCTCGCCGTGGCCACGATGCCGCGCCCGAAGTGATACTGCCACATGCGATTCACGATCACGCGGGTGGAGAGCTGGTTGTCAGGTCGCGTGATCCACTCCGCCAGGGCGGTGCGGCGACCGGTGGAGGTCTTCGTGGCTTTGATCTTCGGCAGGCTGGTGTCGATGATGGAAAGGAAGCCCGGCTCGATCTGCTGCTCGCCTTTGCGAGTCTTGATCGCCACCGCTGGTGCCACAGGTCCCGCATCCGTCGCCACAAAGGCTTCCATCAGCGGCTTCGGCTTCAGGTGGTCGAGCTTCTTCAGTTCGGTCTCCAGCGCCTTGTATTCTTCCTTCGCCTCGTCCGTTTTGAGGCTCTTGATTGGGTCAAACCGATCGCGTTCGACTTCCATCTGGCGCTCCACGAGTCCCGCGAGCTGCTTTTCCAAAGCATCACGCTTTTCAGCAGGCTTCCGCGTCATCACCTGCAAATCATCCGTGAAGCGCGTGAGTGCCCGCTCGACTTTTGGGGCGATCAGAGGCTTCGTCAGCGCATCCATTTTCGTGCGAATCTCCGCCGTGGCGGCTTCCCACTTCGCCTGCTGCTCGTTGAAGGCCTTCTTCTCCGCGGTCGTCGCCAGTGTCATGTCATCGCGCCATTGCACCGGAGCCAGGAAGGCCCGCAGGCGATAGTAGTCCTTTTGCAGGATGGGATCGAACTTGTGATTGTGGCAGTGCGCACAGCCCATGCTCAGGCCGAGGAAAAGCTCGCCTGTGGTGTCCGTCATGTCGGTGAGGATGATGTCCCACTGGCCGCGGGCATCGCGCTGATTCCACTCATACACCGGATGACGCAGGAAGGCGGTGGCGATGAGCACGTTCGGATCATTCGGAGCCATCTCATCACCCGCGAGCTGCTCTTTGACGAACTGGTTGTAGGGCTTGTCGTCGTTGAGAGACTTGATCACATAGTCGCGATACGGCCACACTGATGGACGATACGCGTCCGCGTTGTAACCATCGCTCTCTGCATAGCGCACGAGGTCCAGCCAGTGCTGTGCCCAGCGCTCGCCATAGCGCGGCGAGGCCAGCAGCTTATCGACGAGCTTCTCATAGGCCTTCGGGTCCTGATCGTTCACAAAGGCATCGATCTGGTCCTTCGTCGGCGGCAGGCCGTGCAGGTCAAAATACACACGGCGGGCAAGTTCATGCCTGTCAGCCTCCGGCGCGGGTTTCAGCTTCTGCTCCGCCTGCTTCGCCGCGATGAAGCGATCCACGTCATTGCGCACCCATTGGCCTCCCGCATCCGGTGGCGACACCTTTTTCACCGGCTGGAAGAACCAATAATTCCGCTGCTCCTCCGTGAAGCCGCCCTCCGTCACCACGACCTTCTTGGAGCCATCCTCCGGCCATGGCGCGCCCATCTTGATCCACTTTTCGAGCACCGCGATCTGCGCATCCGGCAACTTCCCGCCATTGTTCTTCGGCGGCATCTGGAAGTCCTCATTCGTCCAACGAATCGCCTCCATCAGCGGCGACTTCGATGGCTCCCCCGGCACCACAGCGGGACCGGTGTCGCCCCCCGTTTTGAGGTAGCCGATGTGATCCACGCGCAGGCCGCCCTTCTGCTTCGTGTTGCTGTGGCATTCAAAACACCGCTCCACCAAGATCGGCCGCACCTCCTTCTCAAAAAATGTCATTGCCGCCCGCTGCGCATCGTCATCCGCCGCCCAAGCAGGCAGCGCCACGAAGCCAGAGAGCAAAACAAGAGAGGGGAAAAGTCGGAGCCGGTTCATTTCACCCTATATAAGGAGCTGCTGGGCTGGTTTTGGACGCGAATTTTGGTTTTTCGTAGCCTGGACTTTCCAGTCCGGGCTTCTTCCGACGCATGCACAGGCTAGAAAGCCTATGCTACTCACCCGCCAGCTTCAATGCCTCGGCTCGCAAAGCATCACCAATACGGAACTTGTGCGCATTGAGTGCATTGAGTGCATCCAGTAGTGGGCGAATCGCGGCGATCAATCCTTCCTGCTTTGTCTTCAACAGCAAACCCACCGTGCCAGTGACCGGAACGCCGAGCCTTTGGGCCACCTCGCGTGCCTTGCGATCATCGAGAATGATGCGGATTCCCTTCTCATACGCGAGCACGATGGCCTCCGACTCGCCTGGATCGACCACCAGCCGCAACGCAGCCACCATGCCCACATCGACGGGCTTTTGCACATGCATCCAGATGGGCAAAGCCCCAAACTCGTGATTCACCGCCGGTGGGGCAAAAACAGGATCAATCAGCGCTGGCAGCAGGTCGAGACGGCCGATTCGTTCAAGGCCGATCAGACAGGCGCTATCGACGACGGCCGGTATCTTTACCATGCCGTTTCTGCGGCGAGTTCACTGGCTGGATAATCAGCCACCGGGATACCGTAATGCCCCAGCACATCAATAAATGCTCGCTTTGGGTAACCCGCCAGTTCCGCCGCCTGCCCGAGGGAAAGGCGGCCAAGCTCAAAGAATTTCATCGCCATCATCAAGCGTCCTTCACCTGCATCCACGAAGGGCGGCAGGGAGGTCAGATCGAACTTGGGTGCAGTCGCAGTCATGGGGCGATGATACTTCCTGGGCCAAAACGAAGCAAGCTGCGAGTCTTACCCGCCCACGCTCATCGTCCCCTCGTGCGTGCCGGCTTTCAGCTTCACGGGAGCGGACGTGTGATTGTGGATGACGGCATCGCCTTGGAAGATGACGCCTTCGCCGCAGACGACGGGGCCGTGGACGAGGAGGCTGCGGCAGTGGAGGAGGCTGGGGGTGTGTGGGAAGTTCTTTTCGAGACCGTCCACGAGTTTGCAGAGCTTTTGATCGAGGTGCAGATGCGGCGGCTGGCCCTGGCGGCTGGGATGGAGGCGCAGGCAGAAGTCCTCCGTGAGCTCGTAGGCATCGGAGCGAACGGCGAGCAGGTCGCTCGTGGTTTTCACCGGTGCAAAGCGGACGCGCGAGACCTCGATGGCTCCTGCTCCCGCGAAGCACTCGATGGCGGCACCCATCGCCGTTTCGAGCTGGATGACGGCGGCGGAGCTAGCATCGCGAGGATCGACGGTCTTTTTGTTCATGATCGGCGGCAGTGGGATGAGGCCGTCATTGGCGGCGAGTGCGGCTTTCAGCGCATGAAGGTCGATCCAGAGGTTGTTCGTGTTGAAGTAGCGATGCAGGTCGATGTCCTGGAAGTGCTTTTCATCGTCCTTTGGGCATTGCGCGGACTCACGAAGCAGGAAGCGCCCATCGCGCCGCCGCACGGCGAGGTGGCCGCCTTTTTTATCGGACTCCGTGCGCCGTGTGACCTCCATGGCAAAGGGCATGCCGCTATCTGCGAACCACGCGAGGATCGCCGGATCGAGCGTGGCGCCGAGGTTGTCGGAGTTCGACACAAAGGCATAGCGCACGCCGCTTTCGAGCAGTCGCTCCAACCACCCGGACCCCGCGAGACAGGCGTAGATGTCGCCATGACCCGGCGGGCACCACTCCTGCTCGGGATTCGCGGGCCAAGGCGCAGGCTCCAGCGTGCTGGCGAGCACCTTCGGCACCTTGTTCTGCATCAACTCCCACACCTCGCGACCACCGAGCTGCGGAAAACGAGCCTCCAGATGCTCAGCGGTATCGGCGGACGTGCTGAAGCTGTTCATCAGCATGAAAACCGGCACTTCACCGCCCGTCTGCGCCCGCAGTCGAAGGATCTGCCGGGCAATCAAATCGAGGAAGGTATCCTCAACCCGCACCGGCAGTAGCGACTTCGCTTTTTCGAGTCCCATGCCCGTGCCGAGGCCGCCGTTGAGCTTGATGAGCACCGTTTGCTTCAGCAATTCCGACGCCCGATTGGCATCTGGAGCCGTGAGTACGTCTGCTTTCGGCAAATCCTGCGCCGCTTGGATCGAGTCCTCCGGGATCATGCCCGTCTCACCGGCGAGCAAGGCCGCGTAACTCCCGCGAAACGCCCGAATGGCCGATTCACTCAGGCCCTCGGCCTGCATTTTTTCGCGAAACGGGGCGAAGGAAGTCTCAAGACGATCAGAAGGGGAAATTTGGCTCATGCGTGCGCAACGCTAAAAGCACGCCCACGCCTGAGCAAACGCAGAATCGCAATCTAAAGCATCTTACCGGTGCGCTTCGGCGAAGCAAAGTTGTCCTCTCGCTCCGCGAGAGGGGCTCAGCGTGTGGCAAACTCGGGCGGCATCGAATTTCGCTAGCGTCCAGCTCATCTCGACGGAGCGAGATGGCTACTTTGCTGACGCACGATTCATTGCGGCAGGGCCTTCATCAACGCCGCGGCGATGGCGGCCATGCCTTTGTCGCCGGGGTGGTTGGCGACGCCGTCGTGCTTGAACTCACGCTCGGCTCGACCGTAGAGGCTTTTGTCTTTCGCGAGGGCGCTGATGTCCGCGTAGATGCCGCTCACGGCATCGCAGGCCCCGCGGAGAGCCCCGTCCTTGGCTGCGTCTGCCCAGAAGCCACTGCGCACGAGGATCACCGGCTTGCGATTCCCTTTGAGTGTGGTCAGCAGCTTCGTGACGGCTTCTTGGAGCTTCGTTTTCTCCTCGGCGGTCTTCAAAGCGGGCACGTTTTCGCCGATGGCGAGCACGATGAGGTCCGCCTGGAAGTCGATGGCTTCCTTGAGCTTCGCCGCGAAGTCGTAGCCTTGATACGCACGCTCGAAGTCGGCGATGTTTTTGACGAGGATCTCGGGGGCGCTGCCTTGTTGGTCGCTGAGCGACTTCGTGAAGACATGCACATAGTCCTTCGCTTCCGCACTCGCCGCCATGCCCCAGTTGCCGCTCCAGTCGATGTCGGCCTTCGGACCGTGTTTGGTGATGCTGTTGCCAAGAAAGAGGACCTTTTTGAAGCTTGTCTGAGCGAAAGTCGGCGTGATGAAGCAGGCGAGGAGGATGAAGACGAGGCGTGTCATGAGCGGTGTTGGTGGAGTTGGTTCATGCTCGCCCTTATCCCAGCGCGGGTTGGTCGATCCTTGGCAGCATCACGAGCCAAAGCTCACGATCATTGATTCGGCTCTTGGGCAATCATATGGAGGCGTTCGGCGTCTTCGCGGCTCCAGGTGGTCACTTTTTCAGCATACACTTCCTGGGCGGTGCGGCGGATGTCGGTCTCGTTGGGTGAACCGGCGTAGCAGAGGCCTTCCCAAATGGCGAGGACACTGGAATCGGCGCGGTCGAGCAAAAGCCTGGGAAGATGACGGCATGTCTCCGCATCATCGGGTGGATCGAGATGGAGCCAAACGAGGAGTTGGAGGTATCTTTCGTCCGAGAAGGGCAGCTCGGCATTGTGGCCGGAGAGGATGAGCTGGTTGTCGTTCCACTTGCTGCGTTTCACCTGGGCAAAGAGGTGGGCGATGGCGGTGTTGTGACGGGCAAATTTCTGCGCCTGGGCCTCTCGCCACGCTTTGCCGCTGAGCTCAGGCACGGCTGGCGCTAGCGGGAGGGTGGTGGTGTCCTTCCTGGCGGGAGTTGAAGTCTGTGTGGTGGCTGGTGCTAATGAGGTGGTGGGCTTGGCGGCGGGTGGTGGGGGGGGCTCTGGGGAGGCTGGGCTGAGAGTCTGGCGTGCGTCTTTGATGAAACGATGCATGGCATCGGGCGCGAGGAAGAAGCTGAGACCCATGACGAAGACGCCGAAGGCCCAGCCGAGGATGAAGCGTGCCATGGAGCTGGCTTGAGGACGCACGCCGAGGGGCGCATCGCCATCATTCGCCCATTCTCGATGGGGCTTCCGAGTCGAGAGGGAGGGGGCATCCGCCAGCGGAGCGGCGCCCACTGCCGCAGACGAACTGGCCGAGGCCGAGAGCGTATCGAGACGTCTCTGGAGGGCCTGCTCAGAGGTGTCTTTTTGCAGGAGAATATCCCACCAGCAGGCTGGGACGATCTTTTGAACGAGGGGGGCGAGATCGGAATCGGGGCTGAGGTTCTCGGCGAGGGCTTTGAGGGCTTTCCGCTCCTCGGGGGATTCCCATTTCCAGGCCACACGCGGGCGGCGGAGGCGGGTGTCCCAGAGATCGCGGATGTCCTGCTGGCAGCTGGCGAGGCTGCGGCCAGCGGCGAGCCAGCGCCTGGCATCGGCGAGGGATTCGGCGTGCTCTTCGGAGGCGAGTGGCACGGCGGCATTGAGGAGCTGCTCGGCACGCGAGGGGCGTGTGATGGCGAGCGTGGCCGAGAGGGCGAGCATGACTTCGACGGCGGCGGCGTTTTTCATCGTGCCCTGGGCGGCGATGATGGACTCTGCGAAGCGGGAAAGGCGGTGCGTCTCACCCCGGGTGGCCCATTTGGAGGCGACGGTGCAGGCGACGGCAGCCTGGCCGCAGCCCAGCTCGATGACGAGATCCGGCACGCGGACGAGCTCGGCGAGGCGGTCTTCATTGTCCTCGAAGAGCTCACCGATGAAGGCGCTGGCGGGCACGGCCCACTCCGGCTTTGAAAAGGCCTGCACGCAGAAGGCATCGAAGCGCTCCGCCACGCCGGCATTGTGCCGGAGGGAGCTCATGAGATCGGCGGCTAGCTTATGCAGCTCAGTGGGGAGGTTGTCGTCGATGAGGACGCGGAGGCGCTGGGTGCGCTCGTCCCAGAGGGGATCGAGCGCCACGGTATCGCCATGGCCTTTCACCATCACGCCGGAGGCGGAGGTCAAAATGGGTGTGGCTGGGGGCGAATCGGACATGAGGGGCAGTTTTTACGATGAATCTCCGGGGATGCAATCCGCAGTGCGACGAGAATGACGGAGATGTGAACGCCGCCGCTACAAGAGCTGACTGTTGCGGCAGGTGCGAGCGAGGGTGGAAGTGACCTGCATGCCACTGTTTCCTGAATTTCCCGCCGAGGACCAGCGGCATCATCATGAGGCGCTGATGCTGGCGGTGCAACGCGTGCTGCAAAGTGGTCGCTTCATCCTGGGTGAGGAAGGGAAGGCCTTTGAGGCGGAGTTTGCTTCGTTTCTCGGAGGTGGACATGTCGTCGGCGTGGCGAGCGGCACGGATGCCATTGAGCTGCTGCTGCGAGCCATGGAAATCGGGGCAGGGGATGGCGTGATCGTTCCGGTGCTGGCTCCATCCGCCGTGGCGGCGGCGGTGAGGCGGGCGGGAGCATGCGTAGTGCTTTGCGATGTGGAGGAGACGCTGACGCTTTGTCCGCAGGCGCTTCGACAGGTGCTGGAAAAGCAGTGCGGCATCAAAGCGGTGCTGGCGGTGCATCTTTATGGGCATCCGTGTGAATGGAAAGCTCTCGAAGAGGTGTGCGAAGCTCAGGGCGTGCTTTTGATCGAAGATGCTTCGCAGGCTCACGAGGCTCGCTTTGAACAAAAAGCCATCGGAACGCTCGGGCGGGCCTCGGTGTGGAGTTTTTATCCCACGAAGAATCTGGGTGCTCTCGGCGATGCAGGTGCGGTTTGGACCTCGGAGGCTGGTTTGGCGGAAAAGCTGCGCTGCCTGCGGGAATATGGCTGGCGGCTGCGGCATGTCAGCGAGCTGCCGGGCATCAACAGCCGCCTTGATGAGATGCAGGCGGCCATGCTGCGGGTGAAGCTGCCCTCACTTCCGGCGCAGGTCGCCAAACGTCGCGAACTCGCCTCACGCTACCTTTCACGACTTCGCGGTGTGCGGCTGCCGCTGGTGCGGGAGGGCTGTAAGCATGCGTTTCATCAGTTTGTCATCAGGTCGGAGCATCGGGATGCGTTGCAGGCGCATTTGAAGCTTCGCGGCGTGCTCTCGGCCGTGCTGTATCCGGCGGCGCTGCATCAGCAGCCTGCGTTTGCCTGCGCGGAGCGCTTTCCGGTGGCGGAGAAAGCGGTGCGTGAGGTGCTTTCGCTGCCGCTGCATCCCTATTTGAGTGAGGCGGCAATCGACGCGGTTTGTGCAGCGGTGGAGGATTTCCCAGCATGAAGGCGGGCCAGTATCAACTCATGCGGCAGGTGGAAGACGAGCACTGGTGGTATCGCGTGCTGCGAGGGCAGGTGGAGCGGTCTTTGAGTCGAATGGTGCCGAAGGGAAGGAGCTTGCTCGATGCGGGTTGTGGCACGGGCGGCATGCTTTCTCTGCTGAACGCATGGCAGACGCATGGCTGCGACATCGCGCCGGAGGCGGTGGAGCACTGCCGAGCACGACGGCTGGAGCGTGTACTCGTTTCGAGTGTGCATGCCTTGCCGTATGCGGATGAATCCTTCGAGGCGGTACTGAGTCTCGATGTGCTTTATCATGCCCAAGTGGACGAGCATCTGGTGCTCCCGGAGATGCGTCGCGTGCTGAAACGTGGCGGCGTACTCATCCTGAATGTGCCCGCCTTTGATTGCCTGCGCGGAGCGCATGACGCGGCAGTGGATGGCGTGCGCCGCTACCGGCTGCGGTCATTGAAGCGGCTGCTGCGAACGCATGGCTTTGAGATCGTGGAGGCGCATTACTGGAATGCCTGGCTCTTCCTGCCGCTGCTGTTGCACCGGTGGCTTTCGCAAAGCGCGGGCGGAGATCTGGTGATGCCGCCGCGTTGGTTGAATGCCTTGCTCGCGGCGGGTGGGAAGCTCGATGCGGCGCTCTGCCGACACACGCGGCTGCCGTTCGGGACTTCGCTGCATGTCGTGGCGAGAAGCCACGGGACGATCAAGGAATGAGCTTTCATGACATTTAGGTGGCAAAAAACGCCACACCGGAGGTCATGTGCATGCTTCGAGGTGGCGTGTTCTCATGATGCTGTCTTCCATGCCGCACCCAGCCCCCGAGTTCAGCTTCGTCGTCCCGCTTCACAACACGGGGGAGATGCTGCGTCCTCTCCTAGGAGCCTTTCGGGCGGAGGCGATGACGCTGCGGGATAGCTGGGAACTCGTGCTGGTGGATGATGGCAGTACGGACGGCACTTTTTCAGAGGCGCAAAAGCTGCTGACAGATTTTCCCGTGCCGGTAACGCTCGTCGAACTGGCCCGAAACTACGGTGAGCATGCGGCGGTGCTCGAAGGCTGGCGGCGTTCGACGGGTCGCTTCGTGGTGAACCTGGATGATGACCTGCAAAACCCCGTTTCTGAGGCTCGCCGCTTGCTGGAGCATCTGCGGGCCTCCGAGGCGGAGGTGGCCTACACCTTCTACGAGGACAAAAAGCATGCCGGGTGGCGAAATGCGGGCAGTCGGCTGGCGAATGCCTGCGCCACGTTTTTGCTCGGCAAGCCGCGTGAGCTGTATCTGTCGAGCTTTCGGGCGCTGCGGCGTGAATTGATCGACCGCGTGGCGGATCATCGCAGCCCGTTTCCGTATCTCGACGGGCTCATCCTCGGGGCGACGAATCGCTTCACGCGGCTGAAAGTGGCGCATGAGCCACGGGCGAGCGGCAAGAGTGGCTACACGCTGCGAAAGCTGGTGCGGCTGGCCTGCGGGTTGTTGTTTGGCTTTAGCGTGATGCCGCTGCGCATCGCCTCGGTGCTGGGTGTGGTGCTTTGCGCAGGCGGCGTGCTGCTGCTGGGCGCGGTGGCAGCGGAGTTGATGGTCGTCGAGTCCCGACAGGCGGGATGGCCTTCGCTGATGGGCGCCTTGGCGATCTTCAGCGGGGCGCAGTTGCTGATACTCGGCATCATTGGCGAGTATGTGGGGCGTGCTTTTCTCACGGTGGCAGGCAGGCCGCAGTCGCTCGTGCGGGAGGTTTTCACTCATCAGGAGGTGCTCGCATGATCGCCCCGATGACGATGCGCGAATCCGCCGTGCGCGGGGTGAAGGTGGTGGAACTGCGCCATGTGTGTGATGCCGTGCGGGGAGACCTGGCGGTGATCGAATTCGCCGAGGCGCTGCCGTTTCAACCGGTGCGCTGCTTTTGGACCTATGCCATCCCCGGCAGCCAGGTGCGGGGAGAGCATGCGCACCGCGTGTGCAGTCAATTCCTCGTCAGCGCCCACGGCACCTGCCGCTTACGTATGGACGACGGCACTCGGCAGGAGGAGATCGTGTTGGACCGGCCGGAGATCGGCGTGCTGGTGCCGCCGATGGTGTGGGCGGAGGCCAGCGGGCACAGCGTGGATTCCGTCTTGCTCGTGCTGGCCTCACACGGCTACGATCCGGGTGATTATATCCGCGATTATCACGAGTTTTTGAGCATCATACGAGATACGATGAAACCATGACTTCTGACGCCTCCATCTCCCTTCCACCGGACCTCGAAACGCCATCCAGCCCCTGGGCCAGGCTCACGCAATTCATGCGCCGCCAGCCGGATATTGTGGCGCTGCTGCTGCCGCTGGTGCTGGCGACTGGCATGGCCTGGATCGACCGCAGCACGACGTGGGAGCTGAGCTTGTTCGTTTTCTATGCCATCCCCATCTTGATGGCGGTGTGGTGGGCTGGCAATCGAGCTGGGTATGGCATGGCGGTGATCTGCGGCGTCTTTTGGTGGGCCTCCAATTACGACACCCATCCCTACGAGACGACGCTCGGTTATCTATGGGCCACGATGAGCCGGGTGATTTTCTTCAGCGTGGTGGCCTATGCCGTCACTGCCGTGCGTAACCGCCAGGAGGCGGACTCCGCCCGCATCGAGGCGCTGGAGGAGCGCCGCCAGCTCGAGGCCGATCTGGTGGCGGTGAGCGAGCACGAGCAGCAGCGCATCGGCCAGGATTTGCATGATGGCCTCTGCCAGCACCTTGCCGCCATCGGCCTGGCCGCTCGCTCGCTAGCGGATGACCTTCACACGCAGAAGAATGAGTCCGCGCAGGATGCGGAGCTTATCCAGCAATCCATCCTGGAGGCCGTCAGCGAGGCGCGAGGTCTCGCACGGGGTATTTTTCCGGTGCATGTGGATCGTCACGGTATCGCCGTGGCCCTCAGTGAGCTGGCCCGCTCCACCTCACGGCTCACGGGCGTGCAGATCGAAGTGGAGGAAACTGGCGATGCGCAAATTTCTCCTCCCGAAGCGGCGATGCACCTCTACCGCATCGCTCAGGAGGCGGTGGCCAATTCCGTGCGTCATGGCGGTGCGCAGCATGTTCATATCAAGATCGACGGCGGGGTGGAATCCATCGTGCTGACGGTGGTGGATGACGGCAAAGGCTTCCCTATCCATCCCCGCAAGGATGGCGGCATGGGGATGCGCACGATGCGCTACCGAGCCCAGATGATCGGTGCCAGCCTTGTCATGTCTGCCCCCGATCCCCGTGGTGCCACGATGCGCTGCGTGGTGCCGCTCCACCGCGAATAATTGCAACTTCCGAACCTATACTTCCACCATGCCAATCTCTGCCAAGTCCAAGCCTGCCCGTGTGCTCATCGTCGAGGATCATCCCATGTTCCGCGAGCATCTCATCCAGCTCATCACCCGCGAGATTGGCGTCACAATCTGCGGTGAGGCGGACAACAACCGCGATGCCATGATCCTCCTCGAAAAGGAGAAGCCGGATATCGCCATCGTCGATCTCACGTTGCGCGGCGGCTCTAGCGGCCTGGAGCTTCTCAAAGACATCAAGGCCCTCGATTTGGAGGTGCAGGTGCTCGTGCTTTCCATGCATGACGAGGATCTTTATGCTGAGCGTGCCCTCCGTGCCGGTGCCCGCGGTTACATCACGAAAAACGAAGCTTCTTCCGAGGTCGTCAAAGCCATCCGCTGCGTGATGGCGGGCGAGATTTATGCCAGCCACCGCGTCACCGCCCGCCTGCTCCAGCGCATGAGCCAGAAGCGCACGACAGCCAGCACGCTGGCAGCCGTGGAAACACTGGCGGATCGCGAGCTGGAG
>Ga0114981_10000596_pt1 | contig 23293 bp, 19 predicted proteins | sample S_140806_MF_Meta_FD_87028 | JGI IMG/M metagenome (GOLD analysis project Ga0114981, IMG submission 87028) | Freshwater microbial communities from Lake Simoncouche, Canada to study carbon cycling - S_140806_MF_MetaG | ecosystem: Environmental > Aquatic > Freshwater > Lake | place: Lake...
AGCGTGGCGGCGTTGAAGTTGTAGAGATGCGCCTGATGAAATCGGCTGGAGGGCCAGATGCAGCGGCTTTCGACGTTCGGCACCTCGACGTAGAGGCGGCCACCCTCGCGAAGCCACTGCCCGGCCTGCTTGAAGGCCTCCACCGGATGCTCAAGATGCTCAGCAACGTGGAAGAGCGTGACGAGATCAAGGCTGCGCGGCTGCACGCGTGCCTCGGCGAAGCCGCCGATCTGCACGGGGATGCCGAGCACATCACGCGAGTATTCGGCGTAGCCAATGTTTGGCTCGATGCCGCGTGCGTCATGGCCGAGCTCAAGCAGGATGAAGACGAGCTCACCGCCGCCGGAGCCGAAGTCGAGAACGCTCGATCCAGAAGCGAGCAACGGCATGAGATGACGCATGCGGCCCTGCGCGACTTTGCCAGCGCGATAAGTGTGCTTCAGCCGCGGCTGCCAGGCCTGCTTGTAGGCCACACGATAGCCTTCGCGGTAAAAATCGTCGATCTGGATGGTGTTAGGCCGTGGATCGGAAAAGACGAGGCCACAGTTTTCACAGATGACGCTGCGCAGCGGCTGCCCGTCGCGGTCTTTGCTCCCCACTTCGGTGAAGTGGGTGCTGTGGCAGAGTTCGCAATGCTCGACGGGGGTGGTGCTGAGGGCGTGGAGGGGCATGAGGTGTGTGTGTTTGGAAATGAAATGAATGCAGCAGCTCACGGATGCGCGATCTCGACCCAGCGGGTCTTCACCGCGGTGCGGGTGGGGATTTCCCAGCTCTCCCGATGGTCGAGGAGTTTGGTTTGCTGGTGCTCGCCGGTGCTGTCGGTCCAAGCGAAGGTGACTTTCGAAGTGGTGCTGCTCACGGGATAAAGCAGATGGCCTTCGGCGCGGAGGTAGCGCTTGCCGCCGGTGTTGTGAAAGCGCACGCGGACGGTGCTGGCGGTGTTTTCAGGTGTGTCGAGCGCGGCGCTCCACATGGACTGCGACCAGAAGTCCTTCGGCTCGGCTCCGCGACGATGGATGCGGCATCTTTGAGCAGCGGGGACCATTTTTGGCCGCCATCGAGTGAATAATCGATGTGATAGGCGATATCCGGGCTGGGTGGATTGCTGGAGGCGGCCTGCGCGGCGACGTGGATGGCGTGGATGCTTTCTCCGCGCGGTGTTTTGAATTCGAGCGTGACCTTTGGCGAGTCCAACGCGCCCTCGATGATGCGTGGGGCGGCTTGCTGCTTGTTCGGGCCGTAGCTGACGATGCCGCGGCCGCTGGCCTCATGCACGATGAGCGCGCCGTTGTCTTTGAGACGCGGGAAGGTGGCGGGATTGGCCTGGCAGATGGTGGTGAGGGTGATGGCGGCTTTTTGGAGGTCGTCGGCGGAGGCGTGGAGGCGCAGATGATGCTGGCGGTGGCCTTTGAGGTAGTCGGTGAGGTCGAGGCCGTCTTTGAAGGTGCCCGCCTCATGCCACGAGGTGCCGCCATCGGTGGAGATGGCGACGGCGCAGGTGGCGCTGCCGCGCAAAACGAGGCCGTTTTTGCCGCCGGGCTTGTAGATGCCCCACTCGCTGTCATCTGGCGGCGTGGCCCCGATGATGTAAGGCGTGAAGAATTCAAGCGTGACCTGCTTTTCATCGCTACTGACGACGCCTTCGACGAAATCGGACTGCCAGTGATACACGGCGTTGCCATAGCGAGCCTGACCGTCGATGTGCGGTGTGCCTGTGGTGGAGCCATGCATCTTGTCGGGCTGATTCACCCAAGTGCGGGAGCGCTCGGGGCCAGGGATGCCTTTGATCATGGGATTGCGGCCCCAGAAGACGAAGGTCTTGCCATCCTCGAGTCCGGGCTCGAACCAGCGGCGGAGGCTTTCACCTTTTCTGAGCTGCACAATGGGCGGAGGCCCCGCGTAGCCGGCGCGATACTCGGCGCTGTTGAAGGCGGAGTAGGAGGCGCCGTCATCCTTATGCAAAGCGCAGATGAGCCAGCCTTTTTGCCGTTCAGGATGGTAATCGCGCCGCGCGAAGCGCTCATGGTGCTGCGAGATGGTATGCAGCTCGAGCAGCGAGGTGCCCATGGCATCAAAGATGACGGTGGAGAGATCGTGGTCGAGCATGGCCCAGCGGCCGTCGCCATACGCGCCACCTTTGAGAAAGACCTCGAAGCTGTTGTGGCCGTGCGTGCCGGTGACGCGGCTGCGGCAGGGGCCGAGCAGCGCATCCATCTCAGCGGTCCATTGCGCATGCGTGGTGCCGCAAAGGCCGAAGCCGTCCGCGAAGAGACCGGTCCAGTAGTCCCGCGTGGCATGTTGCGAATCGTTCGCGAAACCATTGCCCCACAGGTTTTCCTTTCCCTCCTCGCCGTGAGCGTAGTGGGTGTTGCGGAAGAACCACGCGGCGAGCGCTTTGTGATGATCGCTGTCTTTGTCCTCGCCTGTGGTCCTCACATACTGCGACCACTGAGTGGCCGCGAGGCGGTCAAACGAGGACATCGCCAGTTCGCCCGGATACCACGGATGATCGGTGGCGAGCTGCGGATCACCAACGGCGGCGCGGAGCGATGAGACGAGGAGCAAAGTCAGAATCGGGAACGGGCGCATGCGGCGGGAGGTAAGTGAGAAAGGAGAGAAAGGCCGGCAGCGCCGTGACGGGCGTGCGTGATCGCCGGGTGTGATCCGTGGCAGGCTTCAGGGGCTTATCGGATGGCGAGGTCATGCCTGGAGGTGACTTTTTCCCAATGGGAGGCGATGACGTCGTAGGCCCCCTCGAGGGCGAGACGGCCGCGGATCAGATCACGTTGAATCTCGCGAGCGGGTGCGATGTCGAGGTCGTAGTAGCAGCGCTCCCCTTGCAGCCCATCGGCATCGGTGAAGGCGATGTGACCGAGCTGGCTGCGCTCGGCATACTTCACTGCGGCAATGAGGCCGAGGACGACCCAGGCGCGTTTAACCTTGATGAGCTGCTCCTCCTTCTCATCAAACAGCGGGCGCATGCTGCTGATGAAGATGCCCTGGCGGCCACATGCATCGGTGACGGCATGCGGCCACACCCGGGTGGGCACCACATTCGACAGCTCCATCATCGACTCCGCGCGGCGGGCGATGTTTTCCAGCGCGTGGAGCTCCACGCGGTCCAAAACGCGGCCCGTGGGAGGCTGCGCAGACGCGGCGAAGCTCTCCATGCCCACGAGGACGAGCACGGGGAGCATGCACGCGGCGGCGGTCAGGTTGAAGGCGGTGAGGAGCTGGCTGGTTTTCATGGTTGAAGGAGAGGTGAGGCGTTTTCAGCAAACTCAGCCGCGATGCATGGCCTTCACCCCACGCGGCGCTGTATTGAGCTCGCGCACCTTCATGGCGCGCATGGTGAGGGTTTTGCGCACGGAGGCGGTGAGCTTCAGCAGGGCCTCGTCAAAAGTGTGGCCAGCGGAGCGTGCGAGCACGTTCGGGCCGGGAATGCTGAGCATCACGGAGAGATGATAGGGCGGTGTTTGCTGTGAGAGCTGCTCGATGCGCACCTGGGCACGTGAGATGGTTTTGAGTGTGGCGAACTGCTCCAGCGTGTGATGGATAAGGGATTCCCATTTGGTCCGTGGCTCGCAGCCGAACCAGTCGAGTTGAATGATCATGATAGGTGTGGGTTTGAGTGGGGTGAGAGTGAGGTCCAACGAGAGCTGCGGTGCGTCCTGGGGCATGGCCAGGGGGGATTTGTACGCACGCACGGCTGCCGTCAGAGGAGTGACAGCATCAGGAGTTGTGGGGGAGCCAGCTGCCTTTGCTGTGACGGCTTTCGAGGTCCTCGCCATCGCGGAGGACGATGGGCAGCGCCTTGTCAGTGCTGGAGCAGGAGGCGAGCGCCATCGTGGCGGCGAGGAGGATGAGGAGTTTTGTTTTCATGGTGGTCATTTTGAACGTTGCGAACCTGACATGCGGGCCATCGCGCTCCAATGAGCAGCCTCGCTCCGCGCATCTCAGCAAATGGCTGAGATGGCCTCACCAGTGCTCCGGCGCGGCTGGCACGGCGCGGGACTGCCGCTCGAGGAACTCGCGCTCCGCCCGCAGCCAAAAATCCAGCTCCTGGCCATGCGGACGGCCCGTGTGCAGCCACAGGTGGTAGGCACGCATGCGGATCTCCTCGCGCAGATGCGGCGCGGTGATGAGCCCCGGCGTCTTCGAGAGCGCTGGAGCGGTGTTTGGGCATGCAGCAGGCCTTTCGGCGAAATCATCGGCGCTTTCGCTTTCTACCCTTTCGGGCCGCTGGAGGCCTTTCTCGATGGCACTGAGCACAAACTCGCGCTGCGGGTCCGCATCGAGCTGCGTGGCGCAAAAATGCCGCGTGGACCAGCGGGCGGCCAGGCGACCGATGAAGGCGCACAGCGGCCCCGCGCCGTCCTCGAGTGCCACGAGCAGCGCGCGATCGCCCTCTTGCCCGACGAGGCTCTGATCCAGCCAGCGCTCCACATGCTCTGGCGGACGGCCGTTCACGCTGGCGATCAGGATCAGCGGCGAGACCTCCGCGACATGCCCGGCCATCGCCCGCACATCCAGCGCCTCCAGATGGTGAAACGCCCACGAGTAAAACTGCATGTGCTGGTTGCTACCGATCAGGCGCAGCATCTGCTCCCGTGCCTGCTGCACGACTGCTGCGGAACCCGCGCCATCATGCACGGCCACCACCGGGATGCGGGACTTCGGGCGGATGGAAGAGCCGGCGGGCTGACGGATGGGAGCGAGGTCCGAATTCATATACCGCATGCTGCGACCGCACGCCCGCCGCCGCCATGCGCAGCTTCTCGCAGCCCTCATCCGCAAGCGGATGAGGGCCCGTCATGTGGCGTCCTGCACGCGGATGACACGCATACCGCGCCTCCACACGTCGTGGTGGCCGCTGGAGCCGGTGGCCTCGCGGATGATGATGTATTCATGGAGGTTCTCATTCGTCAGCAGGCCGGTGAGCATGCCGTGATTCATGACTGGAAGCGCTAGCGAGGGATCCTCCCGCTCGCGTTGCAGGATGTCATCGAGCTGCTCGCCCTCATCCACGGTGGCGAAGTCCTCCCGCATGATCTCGCCTGCGGTGGTTTCCATCGGGCGGTTGCGCATGGCATCCAGGATGTCCGCATGCGCCAGCTTGCCGATGATGCGCTCGCGCTTCATCACCGGGTAGTCATGCTGGGCTCCGGAGAGCATCAGAGTGGCCAGATCCCGCAGCGTAGCGCTGGCGTGCACGGTGTGAAAGCGCGTCACCATCGCCTCGCGGGCGCAGGCACCGGCCACGACGGAGCGCACCTGCGCCATCGAGGCCTCCTGCGCCGCGCCGGACCACACAAACACCGCGATGAGGATCAGCATCGGATGGTAGATCAGCCCGGCCATCGCAAACACGATCGCCATGCCCTTCCCCACGTTCGCCGCGATGCTGGTCGCCCGTGCGTAATCCATCTTCATGGCCAAAACAGCCCACAGCACGCGTCCGCCATCCATCGGGAAGGCCGGTAGCAAATTGAAGAGCACGAGGCCGATATTCACCGCCAGCAGGCGCTCGATCATACCGCCCTCCGCGATGCCGAGAGCACTCACTGGCTCCCAGGCCTGCGCCAGGGTGAGCCACGCGGCGAGGCCGAGAGCGATCACCACATTCACCGCCGGACCCGCCAACGCCACGAGCAGCTCCTGCGAGGGTTTCTCCGGGATGCGCTCCAGCCGCGCCACACCGCCGATGGGAAGCAGCGTGATGTCCCGCGTGCCGACATCAAAGCGCCGCGCCATCAACGCATGGCCGTACTCATGCAGCAGCACGCAGAGAAAGAGCAGCGCAAAGAACACCATGCCCCCAAACGCCTGCATGAGACTGCCCTGCGGCAGCCAGTGCGCGGGGCCGACAATCGCCAGCACGATGAGGAAGGTGAAGTGAACGAAGACGTCGATGCCGAGGAAGCGACCGAGTTTGAAGGACCATTTCATGCGAGGGGATTGGGTGAGAAAGCTCAGCGTTTGCGGATCAAGCGAGCCACCAGCGCCGTCCAACCGGTCTGGTGCGAGGCACCGCAGCCGCGGCCGGTATCGGCGTGGAAAAACTCGTGGAAGAGGATGAGGTCACGCCAGGCGGGATCGCTCGCGTAGCGAGAATCACCGCCGTGGCAGGGGCGGTGGCCGTTTTCATCCGGTTCAAACAGCCGCGTCATGCGGCGGGCGATCTCGCGCGAGGCCTCCAGCAGCGTCACGCGATTCCCGCTGCCCGTCGGCAGCTCCACGGTGAGATCATTGCCATAGAAATGATGATAACGCTCCAGCGCCTCGATGAACAAGTAGGTGATGGGGAACCACACCGGGCCGCGCCAGTTCGAGTTCCCACCAAACATGTGGCTGTCGCTCTCGCCCGGCACATAGCGCACCACCTTATGCTCGCCCTGCACGTGCAGCTCAAAGGGATGCGCCTCATGGTATCGCGAGAGCGAGCGGATGCCGAAGGGCGAGAGAAATTCCCGCTCATCGAGCAAGTAAGCCAGCAGGCGCTTCAAACGCTCGCGTGAAGGCAGCGCCAGCAAACGATGGCCATGCGCTCCGCCGCGGCGGCAGTAGCTCACATGCACCGCGAGATCGCTGCGATGCGCCAGGAACCAGTCCATGCGCTTCTTGAATCCCGGCAGGGCCGCGATGCGCTGCTCGTCGAGTAGCTCAACAGCGATGAGAGGCAGCAGCCCGACCAGTGAACGCGTGCGCAGCGGCAGCGGCGGGTTTCCATCATCGAGAATCTGATCGTAGTAGAAGCCGTCCTGCTCGTCCCACAGGCCCTGGCCGCCGAGCATATTCATCGCATCCGCGATCTGCACAAAGTGTTCGAAGAACTTCGACGCCATGTCCTCGTAGGCCGTGTTCACACTGCCATCCGGTCGCTGCGCCAGTTCCAGAGCCATGTTCAGCATCGTCAGCGCATAAAAGGACATCCAGGCCGTGCCATCAGCCTGCTCCAGCCGTTGCCCGTGCGGCAACGCCGTGCTGCGGTCAAAGATGCCGATGTTATCCAGGCCGAGGAAGCCGCCCGCGAAGAGATTTCGCCCCTCGCTGTCCTTGCGGTTCACCCACCAGGTGAAATTGAGCAGCAGCTTCTGAAAGCAGCGCTCCAGGAACTCGCGATCCCGTGCACCATGCGGCGCGGTGATCTTGTAAATGCGCCAGCAGGCCCAGGCATGCACCGGCGGGTTCACATCGCTGAATTTCCACTCGTAAGCCGGGATCTGGCCGTTCGGATGCATGTACCACTCACGCAGAAACAGCAGCATCTGCTCCTTCGCGAAATCCGGGTCCGTCTCCGCAAACGGCAGCATGTGAAACGCCGTATCCCAAGCCGCGAACCACGGGTACTCCCACTTGTCCGGCATGGAGAGGATGTCGCGGGCAAACACGTGCCTCCAATTCCGATTCCGCCCATCCCAACGCGCCTCCGGCGGCAGTGGATAAGCCGGATCACCCTCCAGCCAGTCCTGCACGACGTATTGATAAAACTGCTTCGTCCACAGTAAGCCCGCGTGTGCCTGCCTTTGAATCTGCGCATGCATCTTGTCCTTCTCGACGATCGTTTCGTAAAACGCATCCGCCTCAGTCACTCGCTGGGAGATGAGTTTTGAAATAGCAGCAGTAGTCATCGCCCCCTCACCCCAGCCCTCTCCCCCGAATTTCGCCGTGATGCTATCGACATTTCTCGCGGGAGCGAGGGAGCACGCTTTCTGGTCCCTCTCCCCGCTGGAGGTATTCGATAGCTTCTGGGCCTTGTTGCGGGGAGAGGTTAGGTGAGGGGTCGACGCATTTTCCCCGCACAGTCTCAGATCCATCGTCACCGAGCCTCCAGCCGAAATCACCATCGAATAATGTGCGGTGGCCTTCGTGCCTGTTTTGGCCGGATTGACCGCTCCGGCCTCTTTTTCGATCACATGCCGATGAAAGGCATCTTTGGTGAATTTGGACGCGTTGGGCGATCCGAAGAGCTTTTCGTGATTTGTCTCGTTTTCCGTGAAAAGCCACTGCGGAGCCGTTCCATCGCTCGCCGCTGCCGCGTGGAGCTTGTACAGGCCCAAATCCTCCACGAGGTCCGATTCCAGGCCTCGATGGGCGATCTCCAAAACCTCGCCATCCAGGCTCAGGCAGGGTTTCACCGATCCTTTTTGCCACGACCACACATTGCGAAACCAGATCGTCGGCAGCACATCGAGCGGCGCAGCCTCCGAACCGCGATTGTGAATCGTCACGCGGATGGCGATGTCATCCGGCCCTGCCTTCGCATACTCGACGAACACATCGAAGTAGCGTCCGTCATCAAACACACCCGTGTCCGTCAGATCAAATTCCGCATCCCGCAGCCCACGCCGCCGGTTCTCGTCCACCAGCCGCGCATACGGAAACTCCGCCTGCGGGTATTTGTAGAGCGCCTTCAGGTAGGAATGCGTCGGCGTGGAGTCGAGGTAGTAGTACAGCTCCTTCACATCCTCACCGTGATTCCCCTCCGGCCCGCTGAGTCCAAACAACCGCTCCTTCAAAATCGGATCGCGATGATTCCAAAGCGCCAGCGCCAGGCACACGCGGCAGTGCCGATCGGTGATCCCCATCAGCCCGTCCTCGCCCCAGCGATACGCCCGCGATCTCGCCTGCTCATGCGGAAAGCTCCGCCACGCCTCACCCTTCTCCGAGTAGTCCTCGCGCACCGTCGCCCACTGCCGTTCCGACAAGTAAGGCCCCCATCGCTTCCAGTTCGCGGCACGGTTTTTGTCTTCGAGAAGGCGCTGATGCTCGGCGGTGAGGTTGGTTGGCATTTTCAGATCATGAAAGTCACTCGCGACTTTTGGCAATGCGGGCGGGAGGTGTGACGGCATCAAAGAGCTGTCGCCGGGCCTCCAGCCACAAATCGACATCGCCGCCCTCCGGTCGGCCCGCCTTCTCCCACAGGGAGTAGGCGAGCGCACGAATGGCATCGTCAGCGACCTCGATGTGCTGGCGGGCGGGCTTGGCTGGAGGACGCTCTGGTTTGGGAGAAAGTGGGCTTTTCTTCATGGCACACCAAGCTGCCTTCATTCTGAGAGCGGCCAATGCGCATCCTGCCATGAGCGAACTCAGCAACCGGATGAACCGGCGTCAGGCTAATGTCGCGTCCGTCGCTAGACTCAAGGCCAGCCGATGTTCGCGCCGAGCCGCCAGTCGCACATGGAGCACATCTCGCCGCGCATGTCCTTGGGGCTGGTGATGGCTCGGCCGCAGCCGTCGCAGCGGACAACCTCGGCTCCGCTGGCGGGCTTGTCCTTGGCCGCAGGCGCGGCGCACGAGGCCAGCAGCAGTGACAGGGAAAGGAAGGTGAAAAAGGCTTTCATGAGGTTATTGTACGGGTCGGCGTCTCACGTGCAAGCAACGAAAGCGTAGGAAGTCATCTCATCCCTGCTCCGCCGTCCAGCGGGTGGCGTGGTGGATGAGCTCGGTGCCGTTGCGCAGGCCGAGCTTCTGGCGGATGTGAGCGCGGTGAGTGTCCACGGTTTTGATGCTGAGATGCAGCGTGCGGGCGATCTCGTGCGGCTCCTTGCCCTGGCCGAGAAGGCGGTACACCTCAAACTCGCGATCCGTGAGTGTGCTGACGGAGCTGCTGGTGCTGCTTTTGCCGCCGGACATGGCATCGAGGATCTGCGCGGCGATGCGCTCGCTCACGGAGATGCCGCCGGAGAGTACCTTGCGCACGGCCTGCACGATTTTTTCCGGCCCTTCCTGCTTCATGATGTAGCCGCGGCCTCCCGCTTTGATCACACGCTCCGCATAGAGTGTCTCGTCGTGCATGGAGATGATGAGCACGGGCGTCTGCGGCGCGATGGCGCGGATGTCTTTGAGCAATTCAAGGCCGCCTTTGCCGGGCAGGCTCATGTCGAGCAAAACGAGGTCGGGGCGCAGTTTTTCGACGGCCTGCATGGCCTGCACGGCATCATTGGCCTCGCCGCAGACGGTGAGTTCGGCCTCCAAGTTCACGAGGCCGGTCAAACCGGCGCGGAAGATCGGATGATCATCGACGATGAGGACGCGCTTTTTGGCGGGAGCGTCGTTGGGCGGGTTTTTCTTCGGCATGGTGAGTGGTGGGTTGGAACTGGCAGGTGACGATGACGCCTTTGCGGCGGCCGTTGCACACGCTGAGCGTGCCGCCGGCCATCTCGGCACGGTAGCGCATGATGCGCATGCCCATGCCTTCGCTTTGCAAAGGCTCGCACATGCCGCTGCCATCATCGGTGATGGTCAGGGCGGCACGCGTGAGCTGGATGCGCACTTTTTTGGCCGCGCCGTGCTTCACGGCATTGCTCACGGCCTCCTGCGCGATGCGGTAGAGATGCGTGCTGATGGCCTCGTCGTCGATGGGGGGCGAGTCCTCGCATTCAAAGAGGCACTTTACGCGAAACAGCTCGCCCGATTGCGCCGCGAGCGTTTCCAGTGCCTTCGCAAAACCGCCCTGTTCCGGCGCCACGGGATGCAGGCCGCGGGCGAGGCCGCGCGTGTGCGCGAGTGCCTTTTGCAGCAGACCGCCGATCTTTTTCGCCTCGGCATGACGCGGTGATTTTTCAGCCTCGAGCATGCGCTGGAGCACATCGGCCATCATCCACGCACCCGCGAGCTGCTGGCCGAGATCGTCGTGCAAATCCTGGCCGATGCGGCGCTGCTCACGCTCGCTAATGTGGAGGAGTTCCTCCTCCAGTCGCAGCCGAGCGGCGATCTGCTCGGTGAGCGCGGCGGTGCGCTCTTGCACACGCTGCTCGAGCTCCGCGTTCAGCTCGCGGATGGTCTGCTCGGCTTCCTTGCGCTCGGTGATGTCCGTGATGTCGATGATGATGAGCGGCCCCTCCGGCGTCTCGACCTGGCTGAGGCTGATCTCCATCGGAAACGGCCCGCCGCGATGCCGCAGACCCTCCAGGTGCATGCCACGAAATTTCTCCGAGCGGCCCGGCTGGCGCAAAAACTCGCGTCGGCACGCGGTGAAGCGATTCCGCTCCTCCGCAGGCAGCAGCGCCTCGAAGGCCGCGCCGATGATCTTCTTCCTGGGCAGGCCAAAGAGCACCTCCGTGCGTGCATTGGCCATGCGCACGATGCCCCCGGCATTGAGGATGACGAAGCCATCCGGTGCGGACTCCAGCAATTGATGGAACATGCGCCGATCCACGTTTCGCTCGGTGATGTCGCGCGAGATTTTTGAGAAGCCGGTGATGCGTCCGGCGGAGTCATTCAAAGGCGAGATGGACACCGAGATGTCGATCACGCGACCGTCTTTGCGCACGCGATGCGTCTCGTAGTGGTCGATGCGTTTGCCTTGTCGAATGTGACGTCGGAAAACAGCCTCGTCATCCGCTGCTTCCAAGGGGCGGAGAAAGGCCACATTGCGTCCCACAGCCTCTTTGGCGCTGTACTGAAAGATGCGCTCCGCGCCCGCATTCCACGTCTGGATCACGCCATCGAGATCGAGCGTGATGATGGCGTCGTCGGAGTTCTCCACGACGGCGGCGAGGCGTTTGCGCGAGGCATCTGCCGCCTCGCGCTCGGTGATGTCACGGGCGATGCCGCCGATCTGGTAGGGCTTGCCGTTTTTGCGGCCCAAGATGATGCCGCGATCCGCCAGCCAGCGCACCTCACCCTTTTTTCCGATGACGCGGTAATGCACCTCGTAGTCCGGCTTTTCACCGCTGAACCAGGCACGCAGAGCCTGGCGTACCGCAGCCCTGTCCTCCGGATGAATGCCATCCTCCCACAGGCCCGGTTTGCGCTGCAACTCCGCCACGCTGCGGCCCCAGATGCGCTCAAAGGCCGGGCTCACATAGGTGAAGCGAGCCGGATTCAGCTCCTTGAACCACAGCACATCGCCGATGTTCTCGACGAGCAGTCGAAAGCGGGCCTCATCTGGAAGGGGAGGAGTCATGCGTGCATCAAAACGGGATCAAAACTGCCAGCGCAGGTTAAGCGCCCCGAAGGGTGCGGACTCCAGCGTTTCATTCGCCAGCACGTTGTTGTTCCCATCGCGAAGTTCAAGCTCGCCGCCCACATTCATACCGGCGCGCAGCGAGATGGAAAAGCGGTCTGTGGCCTGATAAATCACCGAGGCCGCCGTCTGCCAGCCATTGAGCTCCACGCGATTCACATTCGGGTCTTCCACATCCCACGAGCCGCCGCTCGGGTAGGTGCTGAGGCTCAGCGTCACGCGATCCGTCGCCCGCCAGCCGAGCACGACAAAGGGAGGCGTCACCTGCACGATGAAGGGATCAGGCTTCCAGATGAAACCCAGCGCCGGCACGATCATGCCCTCTTGGGCGCCGTATTGCGCGAAGAAGCCGCCTGCGAGGCTGAACGTGTCCGTGAAGCGATACCCGAGCAGCCCGAGGCCCGAGACCTCAAAGTCATCCCACGACAGCCCTTGGAAATCCGTGCCGATGCCCGGCGTCACAAAGCCGAGGCCCCACCACTTCGACTGCTCCGGCCGCCAAAACAGGTTCACCTGCGCCTCCAGCGTGTGCAGCGTCTCGCGTTGCAAGCCGAGGAAGCCGTTGAAGTCCAGCTCGCTCAAATTGTAGCTCAACGAGGCGCTGATCCGCAGCGCGTTCACCTTCTTGGTCCACAGCGGCAGAATCGTGCGCACCTCCATGAAATCGAGTCCGCCGGGTATGTTCGCAAAGTCCTGCGTGTCGATGAACGTCGTGTCCACCATGTATCCCGGCCTGCCGAACCCGAATGCCGCAGGGTCGATGAGATCGACGGAACGCGAGTTGGTGGGGGCGCCTCTGCCGACGGTCGGAGTTTGTGCCGACAACGTCAGTGTGGAGGCCCAAAACAGCGCCGAAAGGATGGAGAGGCTTTCTTTCATGGAGGCCTAACCATGCGGCGACTATCCACCCCACGCCATCAGCGAACGGCTGAGCCACGGGTGTTGGATGCTTTTGTCTTTTCAGTCCTTTTGTTTCTTTTCATCGCCTCACCACCCTCTAGCGCGTCAGTTTACTCGGCGCGTCCGCCGCAATCGCAGCGCGGTAGTTCGCCTGAGAACGGAAATACTCAGCCTGGGCCTCCACTTCGAGGACTTGGGCGTCGAAGGTGGCTTGTTCTCGGATTTGGAGGGCGAGGAGATCGGTGGCACCTTGTTTGAGGCGTTCGTTTTCGGCAGCTTCGAGCTGCTGGGAGAGATCGACGTTTTTGCGTGTCATCTTGAGGGCATCATACGCGGCGCTGACGGCACTGTAGCTATCACGCACGTCGGCGACGATGCGGTCGCGGGCGAAACGCTTGTCGTTGTTGAGGCGCTCGATGGTGGCATCGGCGATGTCGATGCGGCCTTTGGCATCGCGGCGTTGCAGGGGGAGCTTGAACTCGATCTTGGCTTCGATTTCGTTTTGCTCCATGTCCTTGGGACGGTTGCCGCCGAAGATTTGACCGGCTTCGACGCCGACATCGAGATTGGGCAGCAGGTTGTTTTTGGCGAGCTTGCGGTCGATTTCGGTCTTTTCGACGAGGAGTTCGATACGGCGGATTTCGGGACGAAAGATGGCGGCTTTGGCGATGTCGGCGGTGAGCTGGCTTTCATCGAGGCATGGATGCGGCGGAAAGGCGGTGGGGATGCGATCTCGCTTGGCGATGATGGGCTCGGCTTTTTCGCGAGTGCGGAAGAAGAGCGAAAGCTCGATGCTGGTGGCCTGAAAGCGGCGCAGGGCCTGCACGACGGCGATTTGGCGGCTGACGACGAGGCGCTGGTTATCAATCTGCACGATGGGAGCACTGGCACCGCGCTTCACTTGCTCGGCGATGGCGCTGTCGCGGTCTTCGGCGATGCGCAGCAGGTGCTCAGTCAAGGCGAGGCGCTGACCGGCGGCGAGCCAGTTGTAGTAGCTGATGGTCGCGGCGCGGATGAAGTCGAGGTATTGGCGCAGGATGATGGGATCGGCGAGTTCTTGGTCGATCTGCGCCTGCCACAAGGAAGCGCGGCGGCGGTCGATGGTGCCATCGCGCAGCAGCGGGAGGCGAAAGCCAAGCACGCCTTCGCCATCGACGCCGGTGCGGTCTTTGTTGTAGTTCGGCAGGAAGCCGCTGCTCAAACGGTAGCCGCCATACACGCTGCCACCCCAGAAAGGCAACGGCTGCTCCAGCATGGCGTAACCGGTTTGCCCATCGTAGTAACCGGCGAGGTTCATGGTGCCGCCGGTATTCAGATTGAGGTCGAACGCGCCCATCGCCTGGCGGACGCGGCCATTCGCGATGTCCTGCTCGATCAAAGCGGCGAGGTAGGGCGGGTATTGGGTCTGCACGGAAGCGAGGACTTCAGGCAAGAGGAGAGCTTTAGGCTTTTCGGCAGCCTCAAGGATTGAAAACTGAGAACTGAAAACTGAAAATTGGAAAATGACGACCCAGGCCGCGACGCGGCAACAGAGAACCGAGAACTGAGAACCGAGAACTGATTTCATTTCTTCGTGGGATCGAGTGTTCCGTCATCATTCGAGATGACAGGCGGAAAGCCGTTGATCTGGCGCCAGAGTTCAAACCAGAGTGGGACTTCGTTGAGCATGACCCAGGCATTGGCACGAGCACCTTGGCGGAGCCAGCGATCTTTGTTCGGCCAGCCGACGGTGACAGGCCCGTTGCCATCGCCACGATCAACGATGTCATCGGCGGGGCCGACGACGACGCGGAATTTACCTTTGCCGTCATCCGTGGCGTCCACAAAGACGACTTCGCCGCCGAAGGTGCCGATGGCGAGCTGTGGCCAGCCGATCATCTGGAGGGCAGGCCAGCCTTCAAAGGCGAGTCGCACCGGACTGCCGGGCTGGCCGTCTTTGCGTGAATGGATGAGCGGCATGTCATTGCCATCGACCATGATCTCGACAAAGCGGCTGTCTGTTTCGGGAATGATGACGCAGATGAGCGAGCCAGGCCGCAGGTAGGTGCCATCCGTGGCGGCGACATTCAGTACGATGCCATCGCGTGGTGACTCGATGATCTGGCGCTCGTTTTGATTGATCTGCACATCAATGACGGAGAGATCACGCTCAGCGGTGGCCACTTCGCTCAAGGCGGTGCCTTTCGACGCGTGCGTGGAGGCGATGCTGGCATCCATGTCATTGCTGGTGCGTTTTAGAGCGGCCTCAGCGGACTTTAGCTCGGCGCTGGTGGAGTCGCGGGAGAGCGTGGCGAGTTCCAGATTGCGCTGGGATTCGAGCTGCTTGGCATGGAGTTCCTTGGTGCGGGTGAAATTCAGCAGCGCGGTTTCGGCGGCGATCTTCGCTCCGGCGACACGCTGCTCAGCGCCGTCGATGGCCTGCGCTTTGGCGAGTTCCTGCTGCGTGATCTGCGCGGTGAGCGACTCGACGCGGCCCTGCGCGAAGTCGCGACGGCTTTCGATGGCCTCGCGCTGCGCTTTGAGGTTGTTGAGGAGGTTCGGGTCGTTGTCTTGGATCTCGATGATGAGCTCGCCCTTCTTCACCCGCTGACCTTCGGTGACGTGCAGGTGCTTCACGCGGCCCGAAACTTGCGCTTCGATGTTGATGCGGCGGTCGAGCGGATTGAAGGCGATCACGCGACCGGCACCGGAGACAAACTGCCGCCAAGGCAGCCAAAAGATGGCGATGACGAAGATGATGAAGCCGAGCACGAGCAGGCGGCTGAAGACGCGGGTGAACTTCGCACTGCCAGCGAGCGAGAGAGCGGGGAGAGGTGGGGCGGTGGTGGAGAGAGTCATGGGGCAGCGGGGCTGGAAAATGATGAAACCAGAATGAAGAAGGAGGAATCAATGCCCAAGCCTGAACGGCGGGCGCAAGCAGGCACGGCGGCTATTTTCGTGATTCGGCATTCGGGCTTCATTCGGCATTCCTCATTCTGATTTCGACATTTGGATCACCGTGCCGTCATTCAAATGGCACGGCGCGAGTTCGATGATCTGATCACAGCGGCGGGTGACATCGTGATCGCGGGTGGCGAGGACGACGGTCCACGGGAGGGATTTATCGAGGACGGCGGTGGCGAGGTGGGTGAAGGAGGTTTCATCCATGCCGTCCATCAGTTCATCGATGAGCAGAAGGCGGGGCTGCTGCACCAGAGCTCGGGCGAGGAGGAGGCGGGTGCGCTGATTGCCGCTGAGCGGGGCACCGCCGATTTTGAGGCGGAGATTGAGGCCTTCATCGCGGTGAAGGAGGTCGTCGAGCAGGCCCACGCGTTCCAGGGCAGCGCGGATTTCATCCATGCCGATGTCCGCCCGGCCAAGGCGGAGGTTTTCGATGATGCTGGCATCCACGATCTCATCGCGGCGGAGGAGCATCACACTCTCACGCAGCGCCTCGAGATACCAGCTGCGCAGATCAAGGCCGTCCACGCTCACATGACCTTCGCTGGGCTGGCGCAGGCCAAAAAGAATATCTAGCAGCGAGCTGGCACCGCAGCCGTGCGGACCCACGATAGCCACACGCTCGCCCGGCTGGATGGTGAAATTCCGGCCGGAGAAGAGGGCGTGGCCTTCGTGGTAGCCAAAAGCCAGATCGCACGCGCGGATGGCGGCACCGCCTTCCTGCTTCGCCGGCTGCTCGCCGTCCTCACGCTCGATTTCGAGGTCAAAGATGTGCCCCAGCTTGTCCATGGCGGCCATGGCGTCGTACCAGGCTTCGAGCTTTTTGCCCATCTTCGAGAGGGAGGCCACGATGGTACCCATGACGAGCTCGGAGGCCACGAGCTGGCCCAGGGTGATCTGCTGGCTGACGACGAGCCAGCCGCCCACCACGAGCAGCGCGGCGCTGGAGAGCACGCTGAGCACCAGCAGGCCGGCCACCTGCCGCATGACGATACGGAAGTGCGAGCCCCGCCGGCTCACATACTCGCTGGCGAGCTGATTGGCCCGGTCATAGGCCATGCCGTAACCGCCGGGGCCTTTGAAGAGGAAGGGATAGGCGGCGATCTCTTCAAACCAGTTCACCACATCGTATTTCATGCGGGACTCCGCGATGCTGGTGTCCAACGCGCCGCGGCCTAGCACCCAGATGATGGTGACGATAGAAAAAAGCAGCACGGCGGCAAAGACGAGCAGGATGGGATGATAGAGGGCCAGCAGCAGCATGCCGATGAGCGTGCCGAAGATGAGATTAATGCCGTCGAGCAGGAGCAGCGCGGTGCTTTTTTGCGCCGTGACGACATCGAGGAAACGGTTCACCAACTCCGGCGCATGCACGCCGCTAAGCGCCTCCGCCTTCACGCGAGGCAGGCGGTAGGCTAGGTCCGCCGCCGTGCGCACAAAGATGCGCCGCTGAATGATATCGGAGACGTAGTATTGAAAGCCGCTGACCACCGCCTGAAGGGAAAGAGCGCCAAGCAAGGCCAGCGCCAGCACCACGATGGCCTGCACATAGGGCTGGGCCTGGCCGCCGAAGGCCAGATTACTCACCACGGCATCTACGGCGAGGGGCGCGGCCAGATAAAGCAGGCCGGAGAAGATGGAAAAGATCAGCAACGTGACGATGTCCCCTCGCTCAGCCTTCAAGAGCCGGAAGAAACGCCGCTCCGGGCTGACGTGCATGTGACCCTTGCCACCATGGCCATCGGCATGAGTGTGGCCTTTTTGCGCCACCGCCGCGTGGGCGCTCATGTCATGCGCGGGGCGCTCTGGATGCACGATGCCAGCCTCGATGACTTCGTTGGCGCTTTTCAGTCCCAGAATCTGGGCCAGCTCGCCACGAAAAAGGCTCACCCGGTGCCGGGGGTGCTCGCCATCCGCGATGCGCACGCGAAACCATCCCGCGAAGGTGATGACAATCCAGCGATGCTCTTTGGCCGACCACACCACCACCGGCGTGTCATGATGTGCTTGCCACACCACCTCCGCTAGCGGCAGGCGTACCGGAGAAATGTGCATGTACACCTCCGCTGCGGCCGAGACCAGGCTGGCAAGGGGATCGCTGTCCGTCTTCGTCGCGTTTTGCACGGCGATGAGCGCACGCTCATGGTCAAACTCGCTGCCGGATATGGCGGCGAGCTGGGAGAGAAGCGCGGGAGTGATGGAAAAGGGATTGGACGGCATGCGGAGCGGATTCGCCCCGGAGACGGGGGAGGATTTGCGGGAAGCATGTTTCCGCCATCCGAGCGGTGGATGCAAATCAGCGATTGCCTGATTCCTTCCCGGCGAGACGCTGAGACATGAAGGCCGTTCTTGCCAGCCGCAAATCACGACCTACAAACCCCTCTCTCCATGCTTCGCCCTCGAAAAAAATACACCGTCCACGATCTCCGTAAGCTCAAAGGCAAACGTTGTCTCACGCACATCCATGTGAAGTCTCCCGAGGAGGCCGCCGCAGCGGAAGCAGCAGGCGTGGATCTCATGAGCTGCCCTTTCGATACGCCGGAGGCGCAGGCCCGCCTCCCATTGCTCGTAGCCGCCGCGCCGCAGAGCTTTCTCTCCGGCTCCACGCCGCATGGCATGGCCACGCCGGAGGAGGCCATCCGCACCGGCATCCGCGCCCTCGAGCTGGGTGCCAGCTCGGTGTATTGCTCTGGCAGTCCCTTTCTCATCGAGGCGATGGCTCGCGAGGGCATCCCCGTCGTCGGCCACATCGGCATGGTACCGCGCCATGTCACCTGGACCGGCTACCGCAGCCTCGGCAAGACCGCCGCGGAGGCAAAGGCCATCTACCAAAAGATGAAGGACCTCGAAAACGCCGGTGCCTATGCCGCCGAGATCGAGATCGTGCCGCACAATCTCGCCACCTGGCTCTGCCAGCAGACGACGATGATCCTCATGTCCCTCGGCTCCGGCACCGGCTGTGACACGCAGTTCCTTTTCTCCGATGACATCCTGGGTGACTACAATGAGCGCCTTCCTCGACATTCCAAAGCCTACCGCAACTTTGCCGAGGAATACCGCCGCCTGCAAAACGAGCGCATCGCCGCCTTCCGCGAATACATCGCCGATGTGAACGAGGGCCGCTTCCCCGAGCGCAGCCACCTCACCGAGATGGATGCCGCCCTGCTCGACGAGGTGCGCAGCTCGCTACAGCCGACCGCGTGAGTCTTCGCCGACGGCAAATCCACGCGGAGAATCCGCCCTAGGATGCGTTCTTCTCCGCCACCATGAAGCACGCTCTCCTTTCCCTCCTCTTCCTCAGCTCCACCTTGCTGGCTGTGGAGCCGTTTCTCGAAAAACAGGAGCTCTTCAAGACGGGTGATGATCCCGCTTTCAACATTTACCACATCCCCGGCATCGTCGTGACGGCCAAAGGCACCGTGCTCGCCTGGTGTGAGGCACGCAAGGGCGGCGGTGATTGGTCAGACATCCGCATCCTGCTGCGCCGCAGCACCGATGATGGCAAAACGTGGAGCAAGCCGCAAAGCATCGCCGATGTGCCCGGGCCGAAGCCGAAGAACCCCTTCGCGTTGCGCCTCAAGAATGTGGACACCACGCAGGTCACCTACAACAATCCGGTGCTCATCGCGGGCAACGACGGCACCGTTCACATGCTCTTCTGCCTCGAATATGAGCGGGCCTTTTACCAGCGCAGCGAGGACGACGGCCTCTCCTGGTCGAAACCGGTCGAGATCACTTCCACCTTCGACGCTTTCAAAAAAGACTACGCCTGGAAGGTGCTCGCCACCGGTCCGAATCATAGCATCCAGCTCAAAACCGGCCGCCTCGTGGTGCCTGTGTGGCTTTCCACGGGTGAAGGCGGCAATGCGCACCGCCCCAGCGTCACCACCACCGTTTACAGCGATGACCAGGGCAAGACGTGGAAGGCCGGTGACATCGCCGTGCCCTGCACCGAGGAGTGGATCAATCCGAATGAAACTGTCGCCATCGAACTCAACGATGGTCGTGTGATGCTCAACGTGCGCAGTGAATCCAAGGCCCACCGTCGGCTCATCACTACCAGCCCGAATGGTGCCACAAACTGGAGCACGCCAAAGTTCGACGAAGCCCTGCTGGAGCCGATTTGCATGGCCGGCATCGTCCGCTATGACCACGGCGGCAAGCGCCTGATCCTCTTCTCGAATCCGCACAACCTCGAAGGAGGTCGCGAAGGCAAACCCGAGCCCGGCAAGAGCCGCGCCCGCAAAAACGTCAGCATCAAAATCAGCCGCGATGAAGGTCTGACATGGCCCGTCAACAAACTCCTCGAAGACGGCCCCAGCATGTATTCGGACATCGCCGTGACTCAAAGCGGCACCATCCTTTGCTTCTACGGTCGCGGCACCAAACCGGGCTTCGCAGGCTCCGGTTTGACCGTGGCCCGCTTCAATCTCGAATGGCTCGAACAACCATGAAGTCGCTGCTCTTCCTTCTTCTCACCTCTTCAGCCTTCGCCGCCATTCACGAAGCCGATGTGTGTGTCTTCGGCGGCACCTCCGGCGGCCTCAGCGCCGCCGTGCAGGTCGCACGCATGGGCAAGACGGTCATCCTCGCTGAACCCGGCGAGCATCTCGGCGGCATGACGAGTGGTGGACTCAGCGCGGTGGACATTGGCGATCCGCGCAGCGTCGGCGGCATCACGAGGGAGTATTTCACGCGGCTCGTCGGCAAGTATGGGAAGAAGCTGGAGTGGGATCAGCCCTTCAAAAGCACCGGTGGCCCTGCGACAGGCGGCGCGTATGCCATCGAGCCGCATCAAGCCGAGCGAGTGTTTGAGGAGATGGTCAAGGAAGCGGGTGTGAAAGTGCTCCGGGATGCCAAACTGGCCTCGGTGGCAAAAAGTGAGGCGGCCACTCCTGGCCGCAATGGTGCGGGCAAGAGTGCCCGCATCACTTCCATCACCCTCGAAAACGGCGATGTCATCCGTGCGAAGATGTTCATCGACACGACTTACGAAGGCGATCTCATGGCGAAAGCCGGTGTGAGCTTCACTTTGATGCGCGAGGGCAATGCGAAATATGGCGAGTCGCTCAACGGCATCCAATACGACGCGAAGTACAAGCCGCGCAGCGAGTTCGCTCAACCTGGAAGCAATGGACGACTCAAGGGTGGTCAAGGCGTGTGGGATCGCGATTTCCCGCTCGATCCGTATGTGGTGCTCGGTTGTCCCGACAGCGGCGTGCTGCCGCTCATCGAACTCGACGACGTCGGAAAGCCTGGCGATCCCGCGCCCGGTGTGCAGGCCTACTGCTACCGGCTTTGCCTCACCACAGCGGCGGATCGCCTGCCCATCACGCCACCCGCCGATTACGATGCGAAGACCTATGAAATTGTCGTCCGCTTCATCGAGGCCTGTTTGCAAAACGGCGACGACATGGACCTGCGCTGGTTCTCGAAGCATGATCCGCTGCCGAACGACAAATGGGACTTCAACACCGCCACCTTCGGCGGCAATCTGCCCGGCGCCTCGCACGCCTGGCCGAATGCGAGCTACGCGGAGCGCGAAACGATCGCCAAGAAGCACGAGAACTACCATCGCGGCCTGCTGCACTTCCTCGCCACGGACAAACGCGTGCCGGAGAAGGTGCGGAAGGACATGCAGCGCTTCGGTTTGCCCAAAGACGAGTTTCCCGACACCGCTGGCTGGCCACACCAGCTCTACATCCGCGAGGCGCGGCGCATGGTCAGCGATCTCGTGCTCACGGAGCATCATACCTTCGGCAAAACCATCGCGCCAAAGTCCATCGGCCTCGGCAGCTACGGCACGGACGCGCATGAGATCCGCCGCATCGTGAAGGACGGGTTCGTCATCCGCGAAGGCAAGCTCGCCGGAGGTCGCGGCGGCTTCGGGCCGTATCAAATCAGCTACGACGCCCTCGTGCCGAAGAAGAGCGAGTGCGAAAATCTGCTCGTCACCTTCGCCTTGAGCGCCAGCCACACCGCCTTTGCCAGCATCCGCATGGAGCCGGTGTTCATGATCACGAGTCAAAGCGCTGCCACAGCCGCCGTGATGGCTTTGGAAGATGGGAGAGCCGTGCAGGAGGTCGATTACGGCAAGCTGCGGTCAAGGCTCGTCGAAGAAGGTCAAGTGGTGGAATGGCAGAAATAATGTGGTTGAGTCCTCTGGACTCATCTGAAGCAGCCGGGACGGCTGCACCAGAATGTGATTGAGCCCTCTGGGCGCATCATGGAGAATAACGCAGTCCAGAGGACTGCACCACATTCCAAACATCCTCGCCATGTCGTTCCGCACGAGCTTCAAGCCCTACTATCCGGATGCTGAGACGGACAAATCCCGCGTATTCCTGCCTCACTGGGAACAACAAGGCTGCACCTACTTCGTCACCTGGCGCATGGCGGACAGCATTCCGATGGAGAAGCTGCGAGCGCTGCAAACTGAACGTGCCACTTGGATTGCCGAGCATCCGAAGCCTTGGGATGACTCCACCTGGAAGGAGTTTGGTCAGCGATTCGAGGGCCGTGTCCAGGATTGGCTTGATCAAAGCGAAGGGTCTCGCTTTCTAGTCGATACGGAGGCAAGACGGATCGTCAGTGACGCTCTCCACTTCTTCGACGGCCAGCGTTATCTGCTTGGCGACTATGTCGTGATGCCAAACCACGTCCATGTGCTCTTCAGCCCCTTGCCGGGTCATGAATTGAAGAAGCTGCTGCACTCCTGGAAGAGCTTCACGAGCAAAGAAATCCTCAAAGACTGGCCCCAAGCTCCGAATCCCTTCTGGCTGATGGAATCCTTTGATCACATCGTCCGCAGCGAATCTCAGTTGAGGCATTTTCAGGACTACATCCGCCAGAATCCCGTCAAAGCGCACCTCACCCCTGAATCCTACACGCACTGGGAGCCAGAATAATGTGGTGCAGCCGTCTCGGCTGCGTCAGTGTGGTTGAGTCCTCTGGACTCATCTGAAGCAGTCCAGAGGACCGCACCACATTTCATGAACCACACTTCCACCTTGCTCCTACCATCTCGCTGATGAAGGGACAGCGCATGGACCGCGATGATTTGCCGCTCGACCGCCGATTGAGGCAGGAGATTCTGTATGCGCGTGAGCGTGTGTATCGCTTCGGGCAGGCGACGCCGATGGAGCGGCTGGTGTTACCGGGCAAGGAGCCGGGGCCGGAGATCTGGGTGAAGCGCGAGGATTTATCGCCCGTGAAGAGCTACAAATGGCGCGGCGCGTGCAATCGCATGGCGCAGCTCACGCCGGAGCAGCGCGAGCGTGGCGTGGTGACGGCCTCGGCGGGCAATCACGCACAGGGCGTGGCGCTCGCGGCCAAAACGCTCGGCATCCGCGCTCGCATCCACATGCCGCGTTCGACGCCGAAGGTGAAGCAAAATGCCGTGCGGCATCATGGCGGCGATTTCGTGCAGATCGTGCTCAGCGGCGACAGCTACGACGAGGCGGTGCTCGCGGCTCGCGAGCA
>Ga0114981_10000600_pt1 | contig 23267 bp, 26 predicted proteins | sample S_140806_MF_Meta_FD_87028 | JGI IMG/M metagenome (GOLD analysis project Ga0114981, IMG submission 87028) | Freshwater microbial communities from Lake Simoncouche, Canada to study carbon cycling - S_140806_MF_MetaG | ecosystem: Environmental > Aquatic > Freshwater > Lake | place: Lake...
CGATGATTAGAAGCGACCTAACTTACGCCTTGAAGGCTGGACGACCCCTCCTTATTGACCCCATTAAGGTTCAGGCGTTTCTGAAGAACGCTGAAATGCTCTTGTCCAACCCGGACATCTCGCACTCGTTGTCGGCGTTTATGAAGCCAAAGGCTGAAAATAAAGACGTTGGCCCAAGAGCTAAGCGTTTTGTTAAGCAGGCCGACGAGGATGACCTAGACCTGGAAGCTGCCGCAAACGGATTTGCCGTAGCATCAACACCTTACATTCGTGACGGCATCGGCGTCATCCCTGTGCGCGGGGTAATCGGCAAGTGCCTTAGCCCCTTAGAGGCTATGCTTGGCTGTGCGGACATCGACACGATTGCGAACACCCTAAAGAGCTGGGACGAGAATGACACAGTCTTTGAGGTGGTTCTCCGTATGGACTCCGGCGGTGGCTCGACCACAGGCCTGGAGGAGCTCGCCAAGCAAATCCGCAACTACGCCAAACCGACCATCGCCTTCTCGGATAGCGACTGCGGAAGCGCAGCTTACTGGATGGCATCGCAGTGCAAACGATTTGTCTGCACCCCCTCTGCCAGTGTAGGAGCTTGCGGCGTCTACATCACGATGACCGACGAGCGCAAGAAGTTTGAGAAGGAAGGTAAAGAGGTCGTGGTCATAAAATCTGGGAAGTATAAAGCGGCTGGCGTGGAGGGCACCTCCCTTACACCTGACCAAATTAACTCCCTACAAGACGAGGTGGACGAGCTGCATGGCCGTTTCCGCCGGGACGTTAAGTCCGTCCGTCTCTACGCCTCCGATGACGACCTACAGGGTCAGTCGTTCTATGGCGACAAGGCCGCCGCACGAGGTCTTACGACTGGTGTGGTAGACAATTTCGAGGCACTTATTGATGACATCAAGGCAACGCGCCGGCTCGCACAGCGAACCACGCTCCCCACGATGTATCATCAGACGCAGCCCACTTCATACGAGGGTATCCAGCCCTATGGAGGTTGACAATTTCAAAACACTAACATCACACTCATTATGAGCAATACCAAGTCCGTTGAACAGCAGCTCAAAGAGGCCATCGAGGCTTCTAAGCAGACCCTCGCCCTCTCCGAACAGGTTTCGGCCCTCGCTCTGGAGAAGGATACCATCTCCAAGCGCCTCGCCGAAATCGAGTCCTCGCTCTCTGCTCCTAAGGCTTCCGAGCCGGTCGCTGTTGACCCCCTGGTTATCGCCAAGCTGGGCGAACTGCTCGCCGAGCGCGAACTGACCGCCAAAGCGATGAAGGAACTTTCTGCCAAAGCCGACGCTGCGATGGCCTATGCCACCAAGGTTGAGAAGGAAGCCGCCAAGAAGGCCGACCTCAACGAATACGTGAAGCAGAAGATTGAAGACGGCGAAGAAGGTGACACCCCTGCCGAAAAGCAGCATCAGGATGCCGGCAAGAAGGGCAAGAAGGCTGAAATGCCTCAGTTCATCAAGGACAAGATTGAAGATAAGGACGAAGAGTCCGAAGACGAAGCCTGTGGCCCGATGAAGGGCAAGGGTAAGGCCAAGGCGGCCAAGGCCACCTATTGCGACGAAGAGTCCGAAGGTCTGACCGAAGACGAGCTCGAAATGCTCAAGGAATACCGCCAGGCTTGCAAAGCCAAGGCGACAAAGGCCGACTCGAACCTCAAGTCTCCCCTCAAGGAAGAGAAGAAGGATTTCGGCGACATCATCCCTCAGCCGGGTCTTGACCCGAACAAGAACAACGTCAATGAGGACAACACCACTCATCCTACGCTTAACAAGAAGCTCGCCGCCAAGGCCTCTAAGAAGGGCGAAACCGACGTTGAAGAAATCATGGAGTCCCCGGACGTTCAGAAGAACGAAGGCGAAGAACATGAACACGAGACGACCCTATCGAAGCCTGGCAAGGGTGCCAAGAAGGCTTACGAAGTCGCTCTTGAAGCCATCGCTGCCAAGAAGAGCAACGACACCTCTGAAGAAATCCCTGCCGCTCTGATGGAATACCTCCAACAGATTGTGGACGAAGAAAAAGCTGCCAAGGCTAAGAAGGCTGCCAACTCCCTCCCCGGTATGAACAAGAAGGACGTTACTGGCACCGAAGACCAGGACGGCGAAGAGTCTACCCTAGAAAAGAAGGACGCCAAGAAGGGCAAGAAGTCCGAGTCTCCTGAAACCACCAAGGTTCACGAAGAAGGTTGCGCCCCGACGACCGGCAACACGACTCCGGTCGGTGACCTCGCCCCTCTCGCTGCCGCCTCCCTCGACTCCGTTGTGGATGTCGCTGTGGAACGCCTCGCTTCTGTCGCCAAGGCCAAGAAGGCCGTTGAAACCCAGCTCGCCGAGCAGGGTGTTACCCTCGCCTCCGAAACCAAAGCCAAGGACGAAGCCTACACGGCTGTCGCCCAGCTCCAAGCCAAGTTTGAAGCCCTGATGAGCAAGCTCTCCAAGGCCGAAGCCACCGATAACACTCTCGAAGCCAAGGCTGCGAAGATTGTTGGTGCTACCGCCCACGAACCGGTTGGTGCTGACATGCAGGGTGAAAACGGTCCTAAGACGGATGCCGAAATCCTCGCCGCTTTCGAGGCTATCGCCGACAAGCGTGAACAGAACCGCTACTTCAAGGCTAACGCATCTGCTATCTCTCGCGCCGCCCAGGTCAACCTGAAGGCTCGCCGCTCTTAATCCACACCTAAATAACATACTAAAATGCCTGGCTCAAACTCTTATGGAACATACGCTACCGGTTATGCCGGTGGCACAGGCGGTGTCCGTCGTGACTCCGAAGTCAATGCCGCTAACCGCGCTGTTGCAAGCGGTGGCGACGTCACAGAAGCCATTGGTCGCACGCAGAACGCTGGTGGCGGTGACATCAAGGTGTCGGGCGAAAAGCTCGCTGACGCTCTTGCTACTACCCCTCGTGGCGTAGCCCAGGCTGAAGACGGCACTATCCTCGTTCAGAATGGTCGCTTTGGTGGTGAAGGCGTCTCGGTCATTAAGCCTAACGGCGATGTGACACAGGCCCCGAACGCTACTGTTACTGTCGGTCCCAGCGGCGTTCAGTCCGTCCAGGTTGGCAAGATTAACTATGTCATCGCCCGCACCCGTGTGGACGTGACCAAGAACCAAAAGGACGGCGTGGTTAGCGTCACCCTTCCCCCTTCCCTCCGTGGTGCTCGTTTCGACAAGCAGGGTAACCTCAATGGTTTCTCTATCAACCCGAAGGCTATTCCGAACAAGGAAATCCGTGCTGCTGCCTATCGTCTGATGGGTAAGGACGGCGTTATCCGTATTCCTGCTGGTTCGCCCCTCGCCAAGCGTCTTGACGCTGATATGTCGAAGGCTGGCTACAACCGCACGACCATTCAGGCCGTCAATCAGGCCTTTGCTGAAACCGGCACAGTCTACCGCGCAGGCGATGACGCTGCTGGAAAGACAGCTGCTGGCCTAGAGCGCAAGCCCAAGGAAACAGCTTAAAGTTGACAAACTTCAACACTCGAACCCTTTCAACCCCCAAAAAATAAAACATTATGTCTACCGGTAATCCCTCTGGTAATCTTGGTGGTATTAACCTCCAGGTTATTGCCCAAGACTCCCTCACCACACTGCTCGCGCAGTTTCCTCTCGTTAACAAGTTCACTACCGACTTCGGTGGCGACATCCTCCAGCGCGGTGAGTCCGTTACGACTCGTATCGCTGAAGGTATGGCTGCTACGGACATTGGTGCGAACGGTTATGTCCGCTCCGACGTCAAGTCGAACGCCAAGACCGTCACCCTCGACAAGCACAAGGGTTTCGTGATGGGCTTCTCTGATGGCGAAGTCGCCAAGGGTGGCTACGACGTCCTACGTCGCACATTCATCCGCCCGGCTGCTCACGCTGTCGTCAAAGCGGTTATGGATGATGTCTTCGGCCTCGTTGCCCTCACCGGCACTGGCACCTTCACGCAGACCGGCTACACCGGCACTGTTGCAGCTTTTGACGCTGACGCTGTCGCCGACATCTCGCAGGCTCTGACCGATGCCAACGTGCCTATGGCTGGCCGCACGCTCATCGTTCGTCCCTCCCTCTACACATCCCTCGCCAAGGATAACAGCATCCAGGCGCAGTATGCTTCGGGCACTAACGCTCCTCTGACTGAAAATCTCCTCCCCCGTATCCACGGCTTCGAGGTGAACCAGTACACTGCTCTCCCTGCTTCGGTCACCAACCTCAAAGGTATCGCTGTCTCGCCAGAAGCTATCCTCATCGCGGCTCGTCTGCCTGCTACCCCGACCAATTGGTATGGTAACGTGGCTGTCGCTACCGACGCTGAGTCCGGCCTCTCCATCCAGGTTCGTGAGTGGTATGATGGCGACACCGGCGAGCAGAAGCTCTCGATGTCCATCCTCTACGGCGTGTCCATCGGTAACCCGAACTGCCTCGCCAAGATTATCGCCTCCTAATTGGAGCGGTAGTCGAACAAACAGCCCCCTTAATCGGGGGCTTTTTTGTGCTTTGTTGACAATGCCACAAGGCGTATGGTTCGAGCTCCAAAATATGCTGCCGTCATTGTGGATGATGGCGATGAATTGACCATCACGCAGTATGCCAACGCTACCCAAGCAAAGGAAGACTACCGGGAGGCGCTTGCCGCCGGCTACACGGCATACTTTTATGCCCGGCCGATGAAGCGTAAGACCACATTGGAAGACCCAGCTCCCATCGAGATTACCGACTAATGCCTACGAAGCCAAAGCACTATGCTCTGTTCATCCTGAACTCGGATGGCAGCGGAGTCGTGAAGCAGTTTGACACTTGGCAGGAAGCCAAGGCAGCTTACGCGGCAGAGAGCGCTACGGGCAAGGCGGTGTATCTTTACCCCCAGCCAATGAAGTCCATCGGTGCGGGTTCAGCGCCTATTGAGGCGCCGGCAAAGACTCCTGTTGTCTTTACCCCCCAGCAAAACGTTGGTGAGTTTGAATGGCCAACGACTCCGCGGCTTCCTCGTCCAACGACTGCGGGAAGTCCTTTTGACGACAGTTATTATGATTACCAGCAGTGGATTGGTTATTGCACCTTGCATCCTACGCACAGGGAGTGTTCTATTCCGGGTAAGCCCAAGTTTGGAACAGAAGTGTTGGTTTGCCAGCCGGACAACGCTACTGAACGAAGCACAGATGGGACGCTGTGGCCTAGTTCACGACCAACGATAAAGCTTGCAGATGGTATGGGTGGCACGTTTGAAGCACCGCCAGAAACTGACCCTTGGACTCCGCCTGAAGGTGTATTCCAAAAGTGGTATGCACCCTGTCAGTATCCTAATGGCTTCAGGGAATACATCTCTTTCAGCGCCCTTGATGTCAGGGAGCTTATCTTTGGGACTGTCGGCGGCTCCACGGTTGTGCCGATAAGCCGATTTGCCCTGATGCGAGCTGAACGAGAGCTTGCCCAATACGCAGGGGGTGTTGCGAACGTGGTTAAAGTAGAAGCAGGCGTCTTACCACGAGACATTAACCTTAGTGATGTGGAGCTTGAAGTAAATGCCCTCCGTGAATACGTCGCCGGCGAGCCGGTCTTTGACACTAGTTTTAACAACGCCGCGATGGGCGTTCCGGTCCTCTTCCCGCTGAAACCGACGAATGACGACAATTCTGAACTGTTGGAAACATTGAATGAACCTGTTAGCGTAGTGGTCACGGAGACAGGAAACAGCCATCTAGTTGGTAGCAGAACTGCCAATATTTACAGGTCTGGCTTCAATACGCCATCTCCGAACGGCCCAGTAAACATTACTTGGGACGAAGAAGCAGGCCTTGGCACTGGTTATTGGGATGTCACAATGGCAAGCCCAACGACGCTGACCTTTAACTTTACGCCTTCGGGGGACACGCCAGCGGATGCTCGACCTCCTGAAGGCTGGGCTGGCACGGTTTCGCGCGACGGGGCGGGCGACCCCAATGGCGTTGATACGACGGGAGTCCCTCCGGGCGGGACGCATCAAAGTCCTTGGGTCTATGATTACGACGCGGCTAACATCCTACTTGAGTCAGATTTCGACAACCATTATTACACCAACGGAACAGGCAGCTACTATGCGATTGCCATCCCGCCGACAGATTGCGACCCGGCAGACACCCTGGTTAACGAGAACGCCACCGAGCCGATTACTTATGATGCGGGTTGCGGTGAGTGGGAGATTGGCACGCTGACTTACAATGTCTATGCTGACGGCAACTGTTCCTTTTACGACACCACAGTTGGCTCGTCCTACAATACTGGGGTCATCGGGACCTGCAACGGTAACACTTATTCCGTGGACAGCTCTGGGACTGTTACAAGCGAGCCGATTATTTCGGGCTACGAAGGTGAAGAAGCTTACATCACTATTCCAACAGGAGCGAGTGTGTTAAGCGGAACAAGAGTCCGTCCGCAATACGCCTCCGGCGGCGTGGGCGAGTGGACACCCTGGAATTACACTACTTCAGGAACACTTCTCGGCTCTGATGCGTCTTACTATTACTACGCTGATGGCGCAGGCAGTTACACTTCTGAACCCGTCACACCCCCGCCCTGCCCTTCTTCAGGCACAGACCTTGGCGTTGACCCAATGGACAATTGTAACAACATTTATGCCGATGGTATGTGTGGCACATACTCTAATTCCAACGGTTCGTGTGATGGTCCCAATTGCGAGGACTCTGCTTTACACACAAACGGTCAACAAGGCTGGTCGTATGACGGATGCTATTGGTCTTACGACCCATATTGGGATTGCACGCCTTCCGGCACTAACCTCGGCGTAAGCGCTGACCCTTGCTACGACGTGTATGCCGATGGCATATGCGGAACATACACTTCTTCTAATGGTTCGTGTGATGGTCCGACCTGTGACTCGTCTGGAACTGATTACGGCGTAGACCCCAACAACTATTGCCAAAACATTTACGCTGATGGCAGCTGTGGCACCTACACATCTGACAACGGAAGCTGCAACCCTCCGCCCTGCGACCAATCCGGCAACTTTGTAAACAGCAGCATGGACAGCATTTACACTAATGTTGGCTGTGGCGATTGGTATGTCGGTTCTGTTAACTGGCAGGAATACACCGACGGAAACTGTGGGACGTATAAGAACTACGACACACCGTCCTACAACAGCTCCGGCAGCTACCTTGGTGAGTGCAACGGCTGGAATTACTACACAGATGGCATGGGCGGAGCATACGCTTAATGATTGAAGACCCCAACGTTAAGAGTAGGGGCCTCTCCGTGGTCGGTGGTGGCGCTTACAAGCTCCGTCCGCATCGCATCAAGGAGAACGCATACATCGACTACCCTGAAGGCAGGGATGCGGTCTTTTTGGAAAGCCTACAAGCCCTGACGCCAGGTGGCGGGGCAGAAGTCCTCAAGATGCTCTGCGAGGAGTCGGACAAGACCAAGCTCCCCATCATCCTTGTTCCGACCGGCTATGCGACGACCTTGCGTTCTGTTCCAATGACCACAGAGCAGCTAACGGCCTACTACGCCAAGTTTGGCTTCCGGCAACTTCAGGCAATCCATCCCGGAAAGTGGAGTGCGACCATCCTGGTTCGCCCAAGTTGACAATTGTCCACAACCGATATGCCTTCGCCATATAACTCTTTTAAAGGTCCCTTCTCTGTGGCCATCTTTGCTACCGCAGATGGTCTGAAGAGGACCGCCGTCTACTACGGAGCTGACGAGCGTGCTCTTTACGAAGCCGACTTCGTGGCCGCCCGTGAGTATGGATACCACTTCCAAGGAATGTGGCAGCCGGTTTGGGATAAAGACTATGGTAAGCAACCCAGCGTGGGTGGCACCTTCCAAGTCTCTGACGGCGAAGGCGGCTATGATAATATCACCAAGGCTTACCACGATGCTGAAGGTAATCTTGTTACCCCCTCCCCGACTTGGTTCACGGATGCCTACGGAGTTGTCCGTCAGGTTGGTAACTGCGACATCATCGACTAATGAGCAACGAGAACCAGCCCACGCCTCCGCCCGCTCCGGTTGTCCCGCCGAAGCCGTCCGCACCCATTAAGATTGGCAACGTTGAGGTGAAGCCTAACAAGCCCTTCTGGAAGTAGTTGACAGTCGTCCAAGGGCACAATGAGCCTCTCTGGTCCCAACTCTATTTCGTTCCTGGTCACTAACGCTGGCACCGTAGACCAGCATGTCTACGCTTACACCTCTGCCGAAGCCGCCCAAGCGGACTTCATTCAGCAGGATGGTGCTGGTGGTCCTTGCTACCTTTACCTTGAAGCCATCCCGACCAAGGAGCTAAAGCCTACGAAGGTGGGCGGAACATATGTCGATGCCTTTGGCGTCACTCGCATTTTTACGAGTGGTGTGAATGGTGGCGAAATCGACTAATTTCCTGTTGACTCAACAGTAGTCCGACGCACGCTCGCTGCTCTATGAGCCAAAAGTTTTCTATCGTCGTCGAAGTTGGGAAGGACGGTAAGCCCATCGCTACCGCTTACATCAAAGCAGAAGCCAACCTTGCGGGTGAACATTTTGTTCGCCTGCGCGACACCGGAAAAGAAGCATACTTCTTCCAGCATCCTCTTGCTGACCGCCGTAATAAGTCTACCGAACAGGTAGCGGCTACTCGCGGCGAGCGTGATGAGAACGGCCTAGCAAAGTCTCCCGACATGCCAAATAACCCGCTTCAGTCTCTTGCGGCGAACAACACTATTTCTGCCCCCGCGCCAAAGAAACGCAAGGGCAACAGCATTGAAGGCGTCACGCTCAACATCGACGCTGATGGCCCCACGGCCGTCAACATGTAATCTCACCAAACAAAACTAAAAAATGATTAACATTATCATCGGACTCGTCATCGGCTTCATCGCTGGTGCTCTCGTCTTCCGCAACAACGCCAATAAAGCTGAAGCCATCGTCACCAAAACGGACGCTCAGCTGAAGGCTGCTGGCCTCGCCATCAAGAACTTCAAGAAGTAATCCTACTATGGCCAAGAAAGACATCAACGCACCCATCGAGGGTGACGACATCGGTAACCTCCTCAAAGCCGGCTACGCCGCCAATGAGCTGCCCCTGGCGAAGAAGATTTACGCCCAGGAGCTGAAGGAGCACGCCGAGCAGATGGCCGCTACCACCTTCTCTGACTTCTTGTTCGAGCAGGCCGCGGTCAACTACATCGTCTCGCAGGAACTCGCCAAGTAAGGAGAGACTGCTGGTTCGCAAAGGGGCATCTTAACGGATGTCCTTTTTTGTTGACAAATTAGTAGGGGTGGACATACACCAAGGGCAAATGGCACGAGGTCAATCAAGAGCGATGAGTGAAGCGCCCCAAAGAACTTCAACACCCGACGTGACTGTTCGACGGTCTATCCGCAGGGCAGAAGAAATGTTCAGCAGAGGTGTTCCGACTTTTACGGTCAAGGAAACCATAGCGAAGGCTGCTGAAAGGTTTTCGGCCAACCTTAACGCGGCTATGGACGAAGTCGTTGGCAAGGGTAATAAAAGACCCAACATGATGATGCCTTCAGATGAGTGGCGTTCGGACACGAAGAAGCTCGCTATCGCCTTGTTAAATAGCGACCGCCTCCCTGGGGACCTGTTAGCCGTTCACGACAACTATTTCGCCGTTCGCAATATGGACCCAAACTTTGCTGATGAAGACACCAAGAAAGCCGCCTTGGTCTACATGAACCTAGTTGCTTATGGGGTCAACGCTGGCAACACGTTCCGCTACCCAAATTGATTGACACCGCCCCATAGCGAATGGGTTCGCTTTGGGATGAGATGGCATCTGATGGTCCGGAGTTCCAAGAGACTTTCGGCCGCGAGGTCGTGTTCAGAAACATCTCCGTATCAGCGCTCGTCAGCAGAGCTCCTATCGACCAAATGCTCACGGATGGTGGCTTCACATACAACGCCTCGTGGACGATACGCTTCTTGGCCCCGGCTGGCTCTGCCCTCGCCCTCTCGCCTCCCACCCACGGAGAGCGTGTAACCGTCTTTGGTAAGGTGAGCACTATCCTAACGGTGACGAGCCGCCCGCCTTCTCCTTGGATTGATGTCCTTGTCAGCCCAGCCGCCTCGGTATGAGCACAAATCAGCCAGGTTTGGGCGTCACGCTGCGTGGGGACGGCATGCAGGTCCATTACCTATGCAAGTTGCAGGCTGCAGCTTGGAAGGCTGGCTATGAGAAGATGATGGCAGAGGTGGCGTTAGAGCAGGCTACGTCGCTTTACAGGCACTCTTTCCCTGCTCCGGGCAACGACCCCCTCAAAGGGGACTCAGGCACGCCTGCGGCCTATGAGCAGGGGCAATACAACCTGACCAAGGACATCAACTCGATGTTCTACCCCATCGGCAACCATTCGGTCAGGGACCTCGTGGGGATGCGTAACCGCGCCGTCTTCCAAATCGACAACCCGATACAGTGGCAAGACCCAGACCTCGAAAGAGCTTGGCAAGCTCAAGACATGGACATCCTATTCATGGCGTTCCAATCGCTGGGAACCGACTCCGGCGAGTCGGACTACCTGAACCTTGAGAAGACCAACTTTAACGAAGTGGCGGCAGACACGGTGAACTACATCGAAACGCCGAACGAAGAGGTCCACCAATCGTCGATGCGAAACGGCCGGTGGGACGGCAAGACCAAGACCGCTGTTCGTAATCGAGCAGCTATCCAAGCTTACTTGGCCAAGAAAATGAAGGACATAGGTCGCAGTGCCAACGGCTGGGTAGACTGTATCAAGAAGCTCGGCGGCCAAATCAGTGCCCTGATGCCAGGAAAGGGTTTGGGGACGGTAGACATCAAGCGGGATGCCGATGGCATAAGGTATGTCCTGACCAACGCTTATGGGAACCCTAATGGAATGGCAGACGAGGCCATCGACAAGGTCATCCAAGAAACCAACTCCACCTTTATCCGGAAAACCAAAGAGCTGGTGGACATGGTGGCAAAGGTGAAGCCCCCACCCAACAAGCGTAACCGAGGCAGACCAAGACCATGAGCATCCGTAGAGCAATTGAAGCACACGTCAAACTCGTGCTTGACCCCTATGTCCCGTCAATTCCGAACGCCTGGACCCATGTAGTCGTCGAGTCCCTCCGGATAGCCGACCGCCCAATGCCAGGGGTGGTTATCATGGCAGGCGTAGCCTCACCCGCCTTCAATGACCTTCCCGACTCTATGGGGAACTACACCCTGCCCATAACGGTAGCGGTGATGTCCTCCATCGACGATACGACAGTCGATAAGCACTCCGAGCTCGCCCACCAAGTAGGTCGCATCCTCCAATCCCCCGCCTCCCGCAAGAACTCCAAGATACAGGGTCTGCGCTTCTACAACATCATCCCCACCAATGTGGGTCAGGAGAACCAGGGTCGCCGCATGGTGACTGTCCTGAACTATGAGGCCATAGTAAACTATGTGCCAGAGACGCCTATTTAAGCTCGGTTGACAATCGTCCACATTCATCATGGCAAATCCTCCTCTTCCCCTCGACCCGACGGCATCCCCGATTACATACGGAACGATTGTCCACTACGGCTTGCCGGACCTTGCGGTGACGGGCATCATCATCGACTCTTACAAGCGCGACCAGCAGTATGCTGACACGCAGGAAGTGCAGAACCAAGCGGGGATTACGGTTGGCGTCCGCATGACGGACTTCCGAGTTAATGTCTCTGTGGATGGCCGAGTGATTGAAGAGGATGCGGCTGGAGTGGCTGTGACTTACACGGTCAAGGCGGGCGATGTCCTTACCATCAACGGCGATAAGATTGTCATCAACAGCTGCTCCTACTCTGGCGCGGCCAAGGGTTTTCACTCCCTGTCGATTTCTGGCACCGCTTACTCTGGCATCGCTGCTCTTGCCCCCAAGGGCGTCACCATTCCCGCAACGGTGTAACCGGACATGGATGGTCGTTTTCTAACGGCCTTTATCCTGCCCGAAAAGTGGGAGATTATGGGCTACGAACTCAAGCCTTTCAGCTTGAGGCACACCATGACTCTCACGGCGCTGGAGTCGCCTATTGTCACGGGGGAGGCGTCAATGGTCACGCCGGAGGACATCATTATCTTCCTGCGGGTCTGTTCGTCCAGGAACGCCTTTGTGGCACTCAAGAAGCCCTCTCTTATGGACAGGTGGAACCAAGCCCGCATGGAAAGGGATACATCCTACTACTTTGACCAGCTGATGGACATCAACGAATACATGAAAGCGTGTAACACGATGCCAAGCACTTACAAGAAGCCGGACGAAACCGAAAAGAAAAAGGATAACGTGCCTATATTCTTGGGCTTGGTGACCTCTTTAATGTCCAAGATGAACATGTCTACGGACGAGGCGTGGGATTGCACAGCCGGTCAGGCGGTGTGGTATTTGACGGCCTACTCAATCGGGGAGGGGGCAGAAGTGAAGATACTTAGCACCCAAGACGAAGAGAAAATGGACAGCGAAAAAGCTCTGCTCGTTAAGATGCAAGCGGAGTCCCGCGCAAAACTTAAAGGAGTTAAAAACTAATGGCTGGAGCAACCACAACAGTAACCGCCGAGTTCTTCGGAACAGAGAACGTCGCCCGACAGATGAATGTCTTGGGCCGCGCCGGGGCGCAGTTCAGCGAAGACCTGACCTCTAAGTTGGGCAAGATGTTTGGTGCGGTGGCTATCGGCACCCTTGCGTTCAGCAAGATGGAGCAGTCCATCTCCAAGAACATGGCTACGGCCAAGCAAGTATCGTCCCTAGCCATTAAGTTCAACGTAGACCCATCCCAGGTTCACTCGATGAAGATTGCGGCAGACGACGCAGGCGTGTCCATCCGGTCGCTTATGATGGCCTCCAAGCAGTTTGGTAAGGTCGCTGGGGAGTCGCTGTCCAACAAGGATGCGGCTAAAAACATGAAGCAGCTTGGCATCAGTGCGGAGAAGTTAGCCGAGATGCAGTCAAAGCCTATGAAGTTCCTGCCGGAAGCCGCCGTCGCTTTAGCGGGCATCGCCGATGAAAACGAGCGAGCTGCGGCTGGTGCGTTCCTTTTTGGTCGTCAGTATCAACAGATTTCACCCCTACTTGAGAAGCTGGGAAGCGATGAAGAAGCGCGTGGCAAGTTCTTGTCGAACAACAATGCGATGACCAATGACCAAATTGCCTTGAACAAGGAGGCCGCCCGCATCCAATCAGAAATGTCTGAAGGTTGGGACAGATTTATGGCGTCGTCCGCAAGGCCTTTGAACTGGGTGATGAACTTTGTGTCCTACCTTTCACAAGCCTTGGCCGTTCAGCTTGAATTAATTGCGAACCAAGACAAGCTCAAGGAGGGCAAGCAGAAGACTGAAGAAGGTCAGGCGATGTATGGTGTGGCAAACTATCAGTCAGGTTTGGCTATAAGAACCAAGCTAACCTCGGACAAAGCCAAGAAAGGCATCGACGGAAACTTGAGTGACGAACAGGTCGGCATCACCCCAGAAGAGCGCGACGAGTTTGACAAGGTTTACGCCGCGGGCGGCGTTGAGAAATACGTGTCGCAACAGTTGAAGTTGGTTGAGGCTATTGGCAAAGACGATAGAAACGCCGAGTCCGTCCGGACCGACACGGCCACAACTGGTGGTGACGTACCTCCTACTTTTTACCCTCGTTCTGCCGAGGGAGAGGCTAATTCCAAGAAGATTGACCCCAAGTTTATGTCGTCTATCGGCGTCATGGACGGCGCCGGAAAACTTTCACCTGAAGGACTGAAGAAGATGAGACGACAACTCGCCATTACTGCCGCGTTGTCGAAGACGGGAAACGGCCTTGTTGAAACACATGGCCTAACGGTCGACGAAGACGACGGAGGTTTTAACTACAAAAACCCGCTTGCCGAATTGGCAAAGGAGACTTTAGAGGGCGGCCAAGGCATCACGGACCGTGCAAGAGCTGGGGCAGAGGCTGCCGCATTGGGAGCTAAGCAGGCCCTAGCAAGAATGGGCGGTAAGGAATACGACAAACAGACCGGAAAAGAATACACGCACGAAGAATACGCCAAACTTATGCGTCAGCGTGCGCATGACGCAGCCCACGGCGCGGGAACATTTGTTGAGTCTAAAGCGGCCACCGCCGAGGCGAAGAAGAAGAAATCACAAACCCGCGCGCTTGAAAAATCTGAACGCCACTTAAATGATACAGGCATGTCTCCGGTCGAGAAAGCAGAAGCAGGATTAGTGGATGTCCGTGGTGACATAGAGCCAGTTGCCGAAGACATAAATGAAAAGCGTGGCGAAGAAAAGGAAACGGCTGAACGTATTTCAAGCAACCAATCTAAATTGGTTACTTTGGACAGGAAGAACGAAGCCGCCAATGCGGCTGGTAAAGAAGCCGTCGCAAAGTTGAAGGAAAACATCGCCGAAGCCAATAAGTTGGCTGCTCCCGAAGACCAATACACCCTGACAGCAGATGAAGAGCAGGCGGTCTTGGACAAGTATAAGCTTTCGGCAGCCGAGTTGGAGAAAATTGCCCAGCTTAATGGTGCTATCAAGGGTGACGAAAAGCTTTTAGCCAAAACGGAAGGCGAGCGCATAGAGCTTCAAACCAAGCTCAATGGCCTCAGGGCACAGGAGCGAGCGGCTATTGACGCCGTTGCCAAGGCAGAAGAAGCGGCTTGGGCTAAACAGCGTGGCTTGGCTAAAGACCTTCACGACGACAATAAGGCCTATGAGCGAGAGATGCAGGAGTTGAAATACAAGAATATGAAGAACGCCGGGAAGTCGCAGCTCGCCATCCTGAAGGAAAAATACAACTATGAACTCAAGCAATACGGCGAGGCATCCAAAGAAAAAGATGCTCTTGAGAAGGAAATCGCAGCCAAGCAGGCCGCGCGAGTGGAAGCTGCCTTCCAAAATGGTGATACAGATGCTTACAAGGCGGGTGAAGCCACGGATGAAGAAACGGCCGCCTTGAAGGGTGCTCGTGAGAAGAAGGACAAGGGTCGTCAAGACCTAGAAAAGGCTGTCTACGATTTCGACTCTGTCAAACCACATGCCGTGGTTAGCGAATTGGGGAAGATGGGTGGTGGCGCAGCCATCCAGTTCGGCAACAATCCTGTGGATGAAATCCGCAAGTCCAACACCTTCTTGAGTGCCATCGCAAAGAACACCTCCACGGCTACTATCAAGACTGTGCAGTCCTTTAACGCCAAGGGTGCCATAGTTGACTCCAAGGGTCTGTTCGGCGAAGATAAGCCTAACTAAAGCGTGTGGACAGAGAACCATAAGCACACATGAGTAATCCTGCTGCATCACCCGGAGGCGAACTCGGCCTGCACCTTATTGGTCAGGTTCACAATGTCATCAAGCCTGGTTGGCAGGTAACGGAAGATGGCAGAGGGCTACTTGAGGGGGACCTAAGCATACAATACACATCCAACCCCGATTTCCCAAAGCCCCCAGGCTTTCCGAACCGAGGTCAGGGGCATCCCTTTGATAGCCGGCTGAAGTGCTACAAATCGAGCTCCACGATGTCTTCAGCGGGTTCTGTGGTCGTCCAAGCCTCTTACATCGGATTGACCCAAGACCCGACCTACGCAGAGACGGAGACGTCGGGAACGACCTCTGGCAACCCAATCCCCCTGCACCCAAACTTCCAAGTCCTCGCTATGGCGGTGAAGCCTGACGCTCAGGGCGAGAACTTCCAATACTACCCCTTCGTCCGAACGCAGAACGAAGACGGCATCAACTTTGAGCGCTTCGATGCGGTCAAGGCCCCTGAAGGTCTGCGAGGGGTGGAGTCCTACTATGCCCCAAGGGCAACCATTCGTGTGAGCTTCTACACAGCCTCGGCGGCTACGGCACAGAAGATGCTGACCAACATTGGGACTATCGACGACAAGCCATACTTGGCCAACGGACCCATGCCGACCGGGGGGAACTTCCTACTGACGTCAGCTTCGGTTACGACTTACGGCACTATTTACAAGATTTCCTCGGAATGGATGATGTCGGAGCAGGGTCACAAGTGGACACCTTATCTTTACCGCGCCTTTGGTTCGGGTGGCAAAAAAGTCCCGACATATTCTATTGGCGGCGACTACAAAATTAACGCAACTTGGACGTTCTAAATGTCAAACGCCCGCTCGCCCGGTAATAATAATCTTGGCCTACCAAAGGTGGGTCCAGGCGATGCCCTGACGCCGTCGGTTATCAACAAGCTTTCGGACAGGGTGAATAAGCTCAGCCCCTCGATTGGAGCTGGCTCGAATGTTCAGAACACCCCGACCGGCACGTTTCAGGTTTCTTCAAAGCGCCCAATCCCTGGTCATCCTTGGAAGATGTCCTTCAATGGGACGCAAATCTACATAGACGTTGGTCAGTTCTTTGCCAATAGGGTTGGCGGCGGTGGCGTGAATATTGTTTCAGGCGCAGATGATTACCTTAACGGTAGCCGCAACGCTTGGCTCTTCCAAACTTATGAACCCGGAGGTCCCACGTTCCAGTCAGCAAATATAAAAGACCTATTCTACATGGGTGGGTGCGAAATCTTATTCGAGGACCCAGACTGCAACGTCATCTCGAACAAGCAGCTCTATGTGTCCACGGATGGACTGCGAACCAAGCGTAAGAAGGGTCTGTTTTACATCGAGTTGGCAGCTTGGAATGGACGCCAGATGCAGCCTCCCTATCCTCAAACGGGCGGTTCTGTTCAGCTTGCCGCCGCTAACGCCGCAGCGACCCAATGGAACGCATACAGCCTGACGATGAAGGGCAGGATAGTGCCAATCTTCAAGCACGCCCCGCCTCTGAAAGCGACGATTAACGGAGTGGAATACCCAGGGATGTATGACATAAAGCAGTTTGTGTATCCTATTGCGACGGTGACGAAGAATTACCAGCTCTTCCAAGGCGTCAGCTCGGACATCTTCCATGTGTCACCGCCATTGAAACCTTTTGACGTTTCGGTTACAAAAGTTGGCTCGGTTTGGAAAGTCGCCATTCACCCAGGGACGGTGAACCTAATCGTTCCAAAAATTGAATCGAAATATATCGACGAGCTGCCGACTCCGCTTTTGACCATAACCGGTCAGGGTCGCATTTACCTTAAAGCGACGCACGAAGCCAAAAAGTGGTTTCCGCGCAACATTGAGGTGGTTTTCATCGCTGGAAATGCCGTCCCGGAGGACACCGAAACGGTTGGCTACTATCAAATCGCCTCTGTGGCCGTGGTGGGCGCAAGCTACATTGTGACGCAGCTTTCGACCGGCAACAAGCTAGTCAATAGGTTCAAGATGGGTGCCGCAGGGGCTTATTGGAGTTGGGGCGCATGAGCCTTCCCCCTCCACCCGCTCTCGCCGCCGGCACATACCTCAAGAACGCCAAGGTCGGTCTTGGGAAGACGGCAAGCTGGGATTACCCATACGCTATTATCAAGGCCAACACATGGACTTGTGTGTCCTACACGACCACGGATACTAGCGGCGCCACGGTCACTATTCTTTCCACGCCAGATATCTATTCGCAGTCCGACCACTACTACCCGGAGTGGGTCAAGACCATCGACTACTCGTTAAAAGCTTCAAGGCCGTGGGTGGACTGGAAGGTTAGGCACAACGGCTTCTACTACACGCCGTCCTGTTGGCTGACCAGCTCGCACACTGGCCAAACCCCATCGACTGCGGAAGCTGCCATCGGCGACCGGCTTCATATTGATTTTCAAACATACTCCGACGACAAAAAGACAGAGGTGTGTCGCAATCAAAGTCACTCCATCAGGGCGTGGTTATCGCTGGGCACACTTGAGGAGGATAACGGCTGGAACAACGCCTTGGATTTCAACAACCCAGACCCTATCTCTGGGGAGGTGAAGCGGCAGCATATTCCAATTTCTTTTGAGGAGCGGGTAGAAGACCCCAAGCAACATGGTGGCGATTGGTATGGAAACTACACAGAAGAATACTACCCCAAGTTGACCGACACAGTCAAGTGGGTCAACGACCCTGAACGTGCAGCTACTTATGCCACGCCTAACGCGGCACAATTTTATGAACCATCAACTTTTTTGAAGCGGTTCAACGAAAAGACTGTCAATGGACAGTCTTCTAACGACGAGCCACGAGCTTGGGACTTTATGACCGGGAAGATGGCTACCTTGGACATCATGGCTACCTCTGGTTATGACCTAATGTCCTCAAGCCTTGGTGGCTTTACGGCTTATTACCAACGGGGCATCAGCATAAATCTGTGGCAGCAGAAAATTATCGTTAAAACATCGCGCGTTAAGAAAACCGAACCTGATGGCCTCGGAGGCACGAGCACAAGATACAAAGTCAAATACGAACAAACTGCCTCTGACGACCTGATGCCGGAAGACAAAACTATGATAGTATGCTCAAACCCCGGTCCAGGATTTGCACCAGATTTTTTCCTGTATGGTCAAATCTTTAACTACCTAGAAGTTGTCCAAGACGGCGCGCCGACGGGCAATAACTCTAACTTCTCGCGAAAATACAAGCTTTTCGCCGCGTCTCGTCACCCTGTGGTTTTTACGCGCAAGTTTTTTTGGTATGAGTATACCGAAGTGAACTCAAGGACAGAAACCAAGGTTCTCTTCCCAGGCAGCGACCCGCCGGCGTATGGATGGCGAGAGACGTCTCGCACCGATAAGATTTCCTACGACAAGAAGGAGTTCACGCCAAGCTACAATCAACTCGTCTACTTTATAACCCAAGCAGATAAAAACGGCGGACTCTACACCTCCGTTGACGCCAACAAGGTCGGCACATTCACATATAGCACCACATACAGCGGCGAACAACACTCCTCGCAAAGCACCACTAAAAACCTTTATGGCTCCGGCGCTCAATATGTCGCCGATTGACACTAGGCCACTCTTACAATGCCACTACCAGCTCTGACATTATGGGCCGACTCCAACAAGGGGGAGTTCATCTCTGGCTGGCAAGTCAACTCGGTCTTGGGTCCGCTGAAGCTCCGACAAGGCGACACCATAGGCATCGAGCTGCATTGGGTTGAGCAGGGCAGCGGTCAGTTGATGAGAGAGGTCGTGTGGCCTCCTGCCGCCAACATCACCCTTGCGGTGGGGAGAATTGATACCCAGCCCACAGCGGGACTGTTCAGGCTTTCATACGGCCCCCATCAGACAGGGGAGATAGCTTACAATGCCACGGCAGTTGTCCTTCAGGCTGCTCTTAACCTACTTCCTGGCATTATTTCCGAGGGTGGCGTGACCGCCATCAAGAACGCCACCACCTTCCGGGTGACTTGGAACACGCCGAGTGTCCCAGCTTACGCCATTACGGTCTACGAGAATGACTTGACGCCTACATCGTCGATTGGGATTGGGACGGCGCGTCCTGGTTCGCTGACCGCAGCTCAAATCACGCAGATACACATCAAGCAGGCACCGGTTGCCGTATGCACAAGCTGGGTAACCCAAGATGCGCCTATTATCACGGTGACGGAGACGCACGCTCCGGGATACAGCGGTGACTATCGGGTGTGGCGGGTGCTGATTTCGCCCTCGCCAAGGGCGGGGACATTCCGCTTGTCCAAGACCATCAATGGACAGGAATACTATTCGCCGCCTATCAATGTGGAGGGGCTTTCAGCTGCGACGATTTCGGTAGCCATTGGGATGACCGTGGAAGCGGTGGACGACTTCGAGTTTGAAATCAGCCAGTCGCAAATCCAATACGACACACTCGTCAATGCGACAGTCATGGCAGCGGACTACGGAGGGCTGATAGCCTACTCCTCGAAGTTCGGCGAACTCTCGATGAACGCGCTCGATGTTGAGCTTATGCTCGCCGGCGGTGCGTCGGCTTCTGCCTTTGCGGAGATTGAGGTCGAACTGAACGGCAAGAGGCAGACCCTCGTGCAGAACACGGCAACGGTTTTTAACGACCTAATTGACACGGACTCTTACACGCTCGTGGAATGGGGAGATGTTATCCCGGCGGATAGCGTGGTTCGCTACGACACCGCCCAAACGCTAACCAGCAACGAGCAGCTTCAGGTCCGAACTAACATAGGTGCCGTTGGTCTACCCAACTTCGTTCCCTTTACGAACAAGGACGTCGAGCTCGAGTCCCGCATCACCACCCTTGAGGGTGACATGCCCTCTGCGGACGCTTTGGATGCCATAGCGGGTGCAGACGCTCCCTCGTCCACCAATGTCTTCCTGACCGCCGCCGCGCTCACAGGAGCCGCTCCAGCCATCCACACTCACGCCATCACAGACGTGACTGGCCTGGCCACGGCCCTTTCTGCGAAGGCAGACTTTGTGCATACACACCTAATAGCCGATGTGAGCGGGTTGCAGGGCTACATCGACAACATCGCCAATAAGGCAGACCTTGTTCATACCCACACGATAGCAGAAATTGTTGGCTTAACGGCACAGTTGGCAACCAAGGCAGAAGTGGGAGACTTGTCGGGCTACGCTCTTGTCGGTCACACGCACACGGGGCTAGTGTCAGACGACATTAAGGATGCCTTGAATAACACGCCGGAGGCCGCCGCCCTTGCCACCAACCCCTTTATAACTAGAGCCTATTATTATAATCACTACGAAAGCGTCACCTTCCGCACTCAAGGTGCTCCAGGCATTTCGGGCAACTACACAACGACGACTCACCCCTTGGAGCTTTCGCTCCGAATTGGCGGGCAGATTTACAATGTGCCAGCTCGTTGGCTGGGCTCCGACCCTAGTCCTCCCGTATAATGTCTAAAACAAGAGTAAAACTGTGGATTGATGCCGAGTCCGGCAACCTGTATGAGAGCTTTGGCTCGAATACGCCCGCGCAACCCATCGTATTCCTTCAGGGAGACTCGCTCAACTTGGAGCTGCACTTGGTTCGGTTGTCCGCTGGGCTGACACGCCTAATGGAGGAGGTGGCTTTCCCGACCGGATGCACAGTCAGGCTTGCCATCGGCAAGGTGAGCGCCGCTCCAACTTCGGGGACATACGCTTTAACGTACGGTTCTACGACAATAACGGTATCCTATGCTGCGACGGCGGCACAAATCCAAACGGCGATGAACGCTATGCCGGACATTTCGGCTGCGGGGGGAGTCCTGGTTAGCAAGAGCTCAAACGCCCTCGTCAAGATAGACTTCAATAGCATAGGAACCAACCTTTCGCTCTCCGTGAACGGAAACCTGTTATCCCCACCGACAGCCTCACGGGTGGTCATCCTCAAGACTGGTTCAGCCAGCGTAAGCGGCTCATTCCTCATCAAGCTGAAGCAATCCCCTGTGGTCTTCCAGAATGTTTGGAATGACCTAGATGACCCGGTGCTTACTGTCACAGAACTTACGGCGAACCAGGCAAAGCGTATCTCCATCAGCCCGGAGCCCAAGGCGGGCACTTGGTCGCTCACAGGGACAGGAGACATCGAGACAAAAGCTCGTGCGGCCGGAGGGGTTGAAGACCCTGTTTGGTGGACGGAGAGCTTCTCTGGGCGCTTTGGCATTGAGGCGCTTGAGACGGATACGAACTTTGCCCTATACCAATACTCAGTGGCCAAGGTGGATAACTATGTCTGGGACTTCAGCTTGAAGTCTTACGGCACTCCCCCGGTGGGCTATACGATGCCCTTCGTGGCTCTTGGAGACGGTTTGGTGGGCTACAAGGGTAAGGAGGCGTATGTGGACCTGAACACGGCTGAAATTGAATACCTACTTGATGGAGCGGCGAGCGCCACGACCAACCTGGAAATCGAGGTAGAGTCGGCGGGCGGCAACAAGTGGACGGTATTGCAAACCTCTTGCACTATCAAGAACGACCTCATCGACCAATCAACTTTCTCGCCCCTGTCCTTTGACGAAGCCAATTTTGTTGACGCTCCCAGCGATGGCATCTTTTACGGACGCAAGAATAGCGGGTGGACACCGCTCACAGAGATAGACGGAGGAAGCTACTAATGACCATATCGCCTAACGCATTTAAGAGTATCAAGCAGGGTGCGACCTTCATTGAGGTCATCCCTCCAACGGTTGCGTCCGGCTTGGGGTTGACCGACCTCGTGGGCGTGGTGGTAGAGAGCTCGATTGTGACGCTCGACGCAGCGGAGCACTCCCTCGCCGTTGTAATCCCTGACCCAACAGGGCTGGGGTTCACCCTATCGTCGCAGACGGAAGGCTGGAAGTTGGGCGACGCCCATTGGGACATCAAGTTCACGCTCCCCAGCGGCCGCATTATTTACTCGAACACCATTCTCATCCAAATCATCAAGCACTACACGTCTTGAGTGGACACTTTCCCAACGATACCATGACTGATACGCCTACGACGCCCGCCCTGCCCGCTTTCGACATCCCGAAGGGATGGAACGCCCTTTACGAGCCGACCTCCAAGAAGGTCTTTGTGCTCAAGGACTTTCCTCTCGGTGGCAAGGCCAACTCTTACTTGACCCTTCTCTCGAAAGCAACGGAAGCCGAGCTCCGCGCGGAAATTACCTCCTTGGGTCTGACGATTGTCGAGCCGGTTGCTCCTGTCGCACCGACGGCCTAATAGCCAATGGAGCTGCCCATCAAGCACAAGCGGGGGACGACCATCCCAACCGCTAGTGACCTTGTAGTTGGCGAGATTGCCATCAACACGGCAACCGGACTGTGCTACACCAAGACGGGCGCAGGCAACGTTGTGGCCATCGGCCTGGATGTAGCTGCTAATTGGGGAAACATAGGAGGCACTCTCTCGTCGCAGACCGACTTACAGAACGCGCTCAATAATAAGTATGATGCCAGCAACCCGTCTAGCTTTATCTATGAAGCCAATGTAGATGGCAACACTTATGGCAGAAGAAGCGGTCTGTGGGAAACAGTCCTGCCTACCACTGGTGGAACTTTAACGGGTGCAATCACCATAGACGAAACTGCAACATCTGGTTTCACGACCACCATTACCGGAGCGTCAATACAGTTTCCTTCCACGCCTACGGAACTTGTAATTTCACAAGAAGAAACACGCATCGCAGGGTTCAATATCGAACTGCCACTAGCCAGCACAGGTAATAGCCAAATCACCTTTGGCGACGCCAGCGTCCAAACCATCGCCTTCCCAGGCTTTGCTGGCATCGCCACGGAGTCGTTTGTTACTAGCCAAGGCTACATCACATCGTCGGCTCTTACGGGTTACGCCACTCAAACTTATGTAACCTCGCAGGGATATATTACCTCCTCTGCACTTGCGCCATACCTCTCATCCGCAACCGCAGCTTCGACCTATTACCCATCGAGCAACCCTTCCAATTTTCTTACGGTATCCAACTTGAGTGGATATGCGACGGAG
>Ga0114981_10000606_pt1 | contig 23202 bp, 34 predicted proteins | sample S_140806_MF_Meta_FD_87028 | JGI IMG/M metagenome (GOLD analysis project Ga0114981, IMG submission 87028) | Freshwater microbial communities from Lake Simoncouche, Canada to study carbon cycling - S_140806_MF_MetaG | ecosystem: Environmental > Aquatic > Freshwater > Lake | place: Lake...
ATATCAAGGATTCTATTGAAGATGAATTGGCAGATGCAGTAATTCGTATTTTGGACTTGGCAGAAGGGATGAAAATTGATATTAATTACCATATCAAGGAGAAGATGAAATACAATACAACAAGAGGTAAATTACACGGAAAAAAATACTAAATGAGCAAAGTAAGAGCAATCGTAGATATTGAAACAGGAGGTTTCAGTAAAACAAAAAATGGAGTAATGGAAATCGGACTAATGTTGTTTGATGAAAATTATGAAATAATTGGAACATTCCAAACATACATAAAACCATACCTAAGACCACAGGAAGAAGGTAAAGGAGAAGAGTTAGTTTCCTATAAGGATGATGCTTTAAAAGTAAATGGACTATCTGTTGAGTTAATAGAAGAAAAAGGATTCGATGTTGAGGAAGTGATAAATGATTTAGTTCACATATTCAAAGATGATTTTGAAGTAAGTGAAATATTTGCTCACAATTCAAAATTTGATGAAAGTTTCCTAAATGTATTATTTGATAGATTTGGTCACGGATTTAGATTCCCTTGCAAAATGTCCTGTACTCAATCATTGGCAAAAGAAAAATTGAAAGTAGAATCATATTCATTAGAAAAACTTTGTGAATATTTTGGAATCGTAAACAAAAATGCTCATAGTTCCATTGGAGATTGTGAAGCAACATTAGAACTACTTAAAGAGTTAGAAAATGGTAAATAAAAAAGTCAGAGAGCAATTAGCAGAAATGTTAGATGGTAGACAATATCGTTCCGAAACAAACGAAGCGATATTAGATTTTGCAACAAAGAATGATTTAGTAATTGTTTTTGGTGCAAGTGATGATTTAATTGAATTTAGAGGAGCGATCGATGATGAGCAATCTGCTTGGAATGGAGATGACCATTACTTTGATAATGAAGGAGACTTCATTGATAGTGAAGATGTAGATGATTACGATGGAGAATTGAATATTATCACATCAAAATGGTGTACATTAGAATTACCTGATGTTTCTTGGAGTTATAGTACAGAAATACCACATTCTACATTTCAGATAAAAGAAGGAAATGATGTTTATTGTGTTGGTATAGTTTTTTCAATTCATAATTTAAAATAATGGACAAAGTAATACAAAAACCATACATAGAACCAAAAGACACACAAAATGATTATGACTTCATAAACCCTGACCACTACAAAACAGGTGGACTTGAAGTTATCGAAATGATGGAAGTTATATGGGGAAAAGAATACCTAATTGCTCATTGTGAAATGACTGCTTTCAAATACAGAATGAGAGCAGGAAAGAAACCGGATCAACCAATCGAAAGAGATTTGGAAAAAGCAAAATGGTACGAAGACAAAGCAATAGAATTGAAAAAGAGAAAATAAATAAAAAATATTTTGCTTTTTAAAGTATTTATATAATAATTATAAGTAAATTTACAAAGTAAAATAAGCGAGAGTCGTGCTAATTGGTTTAAGACAGGTTGCTTCCTGCAACAAGATGGAGGTTCGAATCCTCACTCTCGCTCTAACATAGAAAAGGGATACACTATGAAAGTTTACACAAGTTACTACGGTAATTTCAAAAAATTAAAAAAGGCGAACATTGTTCCGATCGGAATCTCATTAGGTACGCCAAAATTCATTTCAGAACATTTAGACAAAATTCTATATTTAGCACCTCGAAGAGATATGTTAGGTATGGAATACGATGATTACAAAAAACTTTATTTAGAAAGATTAAGTAAAGTAGATTGGGATGATGTCAGAAGATTAATTAAACAATTTGGACAAGGAAAAGATGTTGCTTTCTGTTGTTATGAATCACTAAAAAATGAAGATGATTGGTGTCATAGAACAATGTTGGCAGAATTCATAAATAATTTCTCCGGAAAAGAAGTTATTACAGAGTGGAAAGAACAAACTGAAATTGTTGAGGTTAAAAAAGAAGTTGAACAACAAAAATTGTTTGAGTAATGATTATAAGAAATGCAACTATTGATGATATTGATATAGTTTACGATATACATACAAAATGTATTGAAGAGTTGAAAGAATCTGTTTCAGTTGGTTCTGAAACGTATTTAGACTTTAGAAGTAAAAAAGAAGTTGAAGAAATTCTAAAAGAAAAAAAATCATTGATAGTAGAAATTGATAAGGAAGTAGTTGCATACTTCCTTTTTGTATTTGTAAATGGATCAAGTTTGATTTCAAAAGGAATTGTTGTGACAGATAAGGGAAAAGGATTAGGACTTCAAAGATTAGTTCATAAATTATTATCAAGAGAGTATAAGGTAAGTTATGTTGTTTCAAAGTACAATCATTCAAGTTTGAAGAATATTTTATCATTGGGGTTAAAGCCTAAATATTCAATTAATAGCGTAGATATTTATTATGAGTAAAACAATTTCAGCAAAAGAAATAAATTCGTTCAGAGAAACGTTAAGTGATAAACTTAAAAACAGAACGATCGGTTTAGAATTAGAATATTCCAATGGAGATAAGGAATTAATAAAACTTCCATTAGGATATAAGTTCACAGACAATAAGTTTTCAGGACATTTTAACACCACTACCGTAGAGATTAAAAATAACGGAAGGTATGGAGGAGAAATAAATACAAAGCCTACCAGGTTAATAGAAGAGGATATCTACGAATTAGAAGAATTGAATTCAAGTATTTGGAATAGTGGTGCAAAACTAAATTGGTATATTGAAATCCACATTCATATCTACATAAAAGATATGTTAATTGAGGATATTAAAAAAATAAACGATGCAATTTTTTTATTTGGAAATCTTAATTCAAAAGTTTTTCAAATGCCTGAATGGAACGACACACCATACGCAACACCATTAATGACTAAAGAAACTCACGACAAAGTGAATAATTCTAATAGTATTGAAGATATTGCAAATTCATTTAAGAATGGTAGTGCAAGAGGTTTTCATCGTCCTTACATAAGTATGGCACAAATAGAAAGTATTGGTACAATGGAGTATAGACACTTTCCTGGAAGTACAGACTTTATTCATATTTGGGAATACATTAAATTCTCATATAGATTTATAGATTACTGTTTAAATACTTCATACGAGGAGAAGGAAAAAGTTGTAGATCAAGAAGAATTTGTTTCAATGTTACAGATTGATAAAAGCAAATTAAAGATACCGATGAAGCCTTTTATTTATGCAGCCGACCATAAGGATAATACTACGAATATTGGAGAAATGTGGAATAAGTCACGACCAATGTTAAGTGCAATGAAAAAAGCAGTAGGTAAAAACGATGTGTTCCTGTATAACAGTTTTAATTTTGATATTGAACAAGTTTTAACAGAATCAAATATAAAAGTGTTTTCAAATAACGCTTATATACATTTCATGTATGATATAATCAATAAAAACATTTCGTTTAAGTTTCCGGAAGAGTTTACTTTTTTAGATCACGAAGAAGAAAGCACTCCTGCAGATAAAATATCAAGAGTATTATTATTTTTTGATTTGGTAAAGAAAGTTGACAGCAAAGAGTTTTATGCTCAAAGATACTTTGAGAACACAAAAGGAAATGTAGTAAACATACTTCGAAAAATGACAGAGAAATCAAGTAGACTTGTTGAAAATCTCAAAGGAAGGGTTGAAGTAGTTTACGGAAGTTTCAATGATATGGTTTACGCACAAGAAGAGGAAGTGATAATATACCATTACGAGGAGCCAAGTACAATGAAATCCCTTCACAATAAAGTGGTAAAATACTTTGGTTATGAAATGGAAAGATTGTTGAATGATTATAGTTTAATTACAGAGTTTAAGAATTATGTTTTCTTATCTCAAAATCAGTTCTTGCCTTACAAGTTAAATTATACAGATGGTAGATATTATGTTTATTCAGATCGTACAGAAAAATCGATTCACAAAATAACTTCAAGAACGGTTGAACCATTATTCTATAAGGAATTACCAAACGACCACGTAATAACAAAAAAAAGTGTAATTAAATTCATTAGAGCAAAAGGAAGTGAGGTCGATTATATTAGACAAAAGTATTTGAGTAAAAATATAATAATGGGTTCAGCAGTTTACAACTATCTTTGGTTTATAGATGATTATTTGTTTGGTGCATGCATGTTGGATTATCCAAGAAGAAAGATAGGTCCGGGAACAGTATGGTTAAAGTCAGATTTTGTGATAGATAGTGAAGTACCAAAATTAAGTAAGTTGTTAATTATGGGAATACTTTCAGAGGAGTTCAGAAAGGAGACAATGGTAAGGTTCAAAGAAAACATAAACTTCTATGTAACAAACGTGTTTACCACTAAACCAATAAGCATGAAGTACAGAGGAGTATTCAAGTTACACACGAGAGAAGCAGGGAAGTTGATATACGTAGGAGAAGCAGGAAAGAATGGAAGATTGAAACAGGAAGTAATAAGCAAATATTTAATTAGTACAAAAGAAAAATAGTATGAGCAGATTTAAAATAATAGAAGTAAATCCAAATGATATTTCTTGCATAGAAAAAAATGCAAGATTTATGAGTAGAGAAGAGTTCAAACAATTAGTTACCAATATAAAAAGAGACGGTCAATTAAGTTCTGTACCATTCTGTACAGATGTTGACGGTAAACTAACTGTTATAAGTGGAAATCATAGGGTAAAGGCTTCAATAGAGGCAGGATTAAACAAAATACATACATTCTATGCAGAGAAGTTGTCAAACGACGAAATAAGAGCAATTCAGCTTTCACACAATAGTATTGCAGGAAAAGACGATTTAACAATCCTGAAAGAGTTGTTTGATGAAATACAAAGTTCAGAATATAAGAATTATGCATTCATTGATAATAGTTTATTTGATGAAATGGAAAAAATGAACATTGAAATTGTTCAACCGGTAAATGAATTTATCAGTATTAGTTTAATGTTTTTTGATGCAGAATTTAGTAAGTTTGAATCTATTGTACAGGAAGTCAGATTGTTAGATAGTAATTCGGAAGTTCTTATTCCTATGCCAATGCAAAACTATGAAATGTTTACAGATGTTATATCTAAAATAAAAGAAGAGTTTGGAATTAAAGATTACGGAGCAACTTTGATTAAGATGGCAAGTATTGTTGAAGGAGTTCTTGGTAAACAAAACTAAACATATTAAAAAACAATTATGAGTAGAGCAAGTAAGATGAATAACAGAAAAAAAGAAATGTTAGATTTATATGTTAAAAAAGCATGTAACGTTTCTGCTGTATGTTCTGCATTAGGAGTAACAAGAAAAACATTTTATGACTATGTGAATTCAGACCCAAAGTTTGCAGAATTGGTTGAGGATGCAAAAGAATCGTTAATTGATAATGCTGAAAGTATCCTGCAAAAGAAAATATTGAATGAAGATGTTACCTCATTAATTTTCTTCTTAAAAACAAAAGGAAAGAATAGAGGATACACAGAGCGAACAGAGGTTAGAAATGAAATAGTTGAAAGTTTCGACAATAGAACAGCAGAAGAAATTCAGAAAGAACTTGATGATTTAAGAAGAGATTATGAACGTAGCAGTAAGAGAAGCAAAATTGATTAAGGAATGGAAACAAAAAATTTCTAAAAAAAGTTTAATTGATTTTGTTGAATATACTCACGGTGATTATGATACGCAGTGGTTTCATGAAATTGTTTGTGAATATTTAGATCGACTTGAAAGAGGAGATATTAAAAAATTAATGATATTCATTCCACCACAACACGGAAAGAGTGAATTGTCAAGTAGAAGGTTTCCTGCATATCTATTGGGTAGAAATCCAAGTTTAAAAATTGGTATTGGTAGTTACGATATTTCTTTGGCGATGTCGTTTAACAGAGCAATACAAAGTATCATTGATAGTGATGAATACAAGAAAGTTTTCCCAAACACAAAACTAAACTCAAAAGAGATTGATGTAAGTGAGCGTAATGGAGAAGTTCGTAATTCTACAATCTTTGAAACTATTAAGTACAAAGGATTTGTAAAGACAGTTTCTATTGGAATGGGTTTGACAGGTACTCCGTTAGATATAGGAATCATTGACGACCCATTTAAGGATAGATCAACAGCAAATAGTCAGTTGACACGCGACACGGTTTGGAATTGGTACAATGATGTTTTTTGCACTCGTTTACATAATAACTCAAAGCAGTTGTTATTGTTTACGCGTTGGCATGAGGATGATTTGGCAGGAAGACTTCTTGACCCTGAAAACGACCACTACAACGAAGAAGAAGCAAACGAATGGACTGTGATAGCCCTTCCGGCATTAAAAGAAGAAACCAAACCTATTGAACAGGCTATTGATGTAGGAGATACAAGAGAGATTGATGAAGCACTTTGGGAGAATCGACACTCAGCAGAAAAGTATAAGCGTAGAAGAATAACCAACCCAACAGGATTCGCTTCGTTAGATCAGCAAAGACCATCAGCACAGGAAGGAAATAAAATCAAACGCGAATGGTGGGAAATTGTTAAGGATAGAGAGTTACCATTTGACCTTGGTAGTGTGGCGAATGATTTCTTCATAGATGGTGCGTTTACAGATAGTTCTAAAAACGATGAAACAGGACTGTTATCTTGCTTCTACCATAAGCAAAGCGATACGCTATACATATCTAATTGTTCAGGTATAAGGAAGGAACTATACGAGTTTTTACCTTACTTCAAATCATATGCACAAACTAATAACTATAAAAGGCAATCAAGCGTATTTTTAGAATTAAAGGCTTCAGGACACCCAATGAAATCAATGCTTTCAAAAGCAGAGCACGGTGGTTTTAATTGTAGAGCAATAAATTCCAAGGTTGTTTCATTAGGTAAATGGAACAGAGTAGAAAACTCCGAACCATTCATTGCGAGTGGTAAAATTAAGTTGGTAGGTGGTAGTTGGAATAAGGCTTTTATAGACCAATGCTCAACATTCCCTAATGGTAAGCATGATGATATGATCGATGTTCTTTGTTATGCTGTACACCATTACTTCATAAAGAAAAGTACAGGAGGAGTATCTTACGAAAATTAATTTCATTAATTAATGAAATTTTATTTGTAAACGTGATGATTATTAATAATATATTATTAACTTTACATACGTAAAACAATAATATATATCACATGAAAGTAGAAAGTTTAAAAAAAGTAATGAACGAAATCAATGTAATCATTGATTTAATGGAAGTTTTAAAGAAATTCCAAGCAAAAAGGTTCAAAGAAGATGATTTCGATGAAGAACAGTTTGTAACAGAAGCATTATTGGTTCAACAAAGAAGTGCTTTAGTTGATTTTGGAAACATAAGCAATTATGAGGAATTTTATTCAGCACAATCACAGGAGCAATTAAAAGGAACTATTGGAAATGGTTGCTTGTTTGATTACTTAAAGGATGTTGACAATTTTGTTTATGTGGTGCACGATTTAGATATTACCACAGAAGAAGGTAACGAAGCGTTAGAGATTTTTGAACTAATAATGGGAAAAGTAAAATAATAATCGGAGAGCCTGAAAGGGCTCTCTTTTAATATTCAAGAGTTATGAAAAGAGAAATAATTGTAAGCAGGGTAATCACAAACGAAGATGAATTTTATTCCTGTGCAGAAATGAATCAGATTTGGAAACACTTCCAAGGGCAAAGCAGTAACGAAGCAGTAGGTAGAAGATTCAAGTTTATTGCAGGCTACGTTGAAGAAACTAATCCGGAAAAAAATTACGGAAAAAACTTTAGTCTATACAAGCACTACAAATGCGAAGATGGTGTTACTATTATCAAGGAAGAATCAGTTCATTCGATGATGTCTTCAAGTCCGTTCATAGAACTTGCTTTAACAACAAATGAGCAAGGTAAATTAGTGATTTTTCAGACCGGATTTGCAATAGAAAAGACAAAGAGAAATAGAAAAATTATTGCTGAACAAAATATAATAGTTGGTTAAGATGGCTTTATTAGAAGATGTAATTTGTAAGTGTCCTGAATGTGATTATTCAGGACCATACAAAGATTTAGTTGAATTAATTGAATGGAATTTAACACTTAAATACTGTCCTAAATGTGATAGATTAATGGCTAATTCAGAAACAGGTGTTATGTATTGTGAAACTATTGAAAAAATAATTCGTGGGGATCTGCAAGAAAAATCACAAGAAGAACTTGGTACGGAATTCGAGAAAGAATTATACGCATTATTCAATAAGTATAACGCAGAAGGATTAAAGAAACCAATGATGGTTCATAAAGCAGAATATGCAGTAGTAGGTTTAAGGATTTCTTAATAAAATATTACTCATTAATAGTGTTTAATTAAATATAAATTATTAGATTTACAAAAAAAACATTTTATGACAAAGACAGAAAGAAAAGAGTTGATTGAGCAAGTAATCAAAATTGTAAAAGAAGGAGCGTACCTAAATGGTATAGGAATCGGATTCGAAGATAATTGTATCAAGAACGAGATTGAAGACTATTTGGATTTTGAAGACAACTTCAAGAAATGGATGAATAGTGACAATGTAATTAAGATGTTTGGTTACTACCATACACAATGCAGTCAGTATTCAGTCAAAATGACAAAGGAAGAGTTGAAACAGTATTTCATTAAAGAATACTATTCGGAAATCAGAAAAATCATTGAAAGATGAAAAAAGTTTTGTTAGGTGTTTGGTTGCTTACTTGTAGTTTCAATCAGCACAACTTAAAAAAAATGTTGAAACATCACAAAGTAAAGCACGTTGAAATTGTTGTTAATCAAGCAAGGTTGGAAACAGGAAATTTCACTTCGAGAGGATTTGTAGAGTTAAACAATCCGTTTGGTTTTACCCTTAAAGGGAAGTTAATGAGGTTTGATTCAATCAATCATTCAATCGCTTTCTTAAAGTCGTTCCAACAGCGTAAAATGAAGCCTAATGAGAATTACTACTCATTCCTAAAAAGAATCGGTTGGGCTAAAGATAAAGACTACATTAAAAAACTGAAACAATTTTAATTATGGAAAAAGTGATAGAAATCACACAGATAGTATTAATAGTTGTAGGATTTGTAACGTTTGCAATATTTATTTACTTTGAAAAAATACGAAAATGAAAAATAAAGAGAAATATATATATCCAATTACAAATGAAGTTCCGGAAGGATTTGAAGGATTAACAAAACGTGAGTACTTTGCAGGATTAGTATTGCAAGGAATATTAGCAAAAGAAGGATACAATTTTTCATTATATTCAATGATTGCTGATATTTCAGTTAAAATTGCAGATGAATTATTAGAAAGATTAGAATTTTCAGAAGAAGAAGAATCTATTAAAAAAATAAAACAATGCTTGTATGGAAAATCTGTAAACGTATCAGGAAGATTAGCATTTGCTCTTTTTGCTTTAGACAGAATAAGCCGTGATAGTTTTAATAGTCGTGTGGTTAATGTTGATACTTTAATAGGTATTAAAAAAAATGACATAATAAGTTTCCGTAATACAGGTTTAAAAACTATTAAGGAATTGGAAAGTATATGTGAAACTTATGGTATTCCATTAAAAGATTAATTATGAGCAAGATTTGTAGAAATAGCAGATGTGTGTTTAACAATCCACACAAAAATAAATGTTTAGTTGCAGGAGTAGGATATGAACATTGTAGTAGTAAAATGTTAGATGTAAATGATAAAGATGGACCCACTTACATTTTTACACGACCGGCATTGTGGTTCTGTACCAAAGACGAAAAGACAGAAAGAGAGTTGTTGAAATACTTCACACACCAAGCATTAGAGCGATTAGTTAGTTACGAATATTTAAAATTGAAAGCATGAATAAAATGGAGTTGACCCCAAGTGAAATAAGATTGATTGAAAAATCAGAAGCATACTTCATTATTGGAGTGAAAGAAGGAAAACATTTCACTATTGCCAAAGGAGTAAATGAGAGTGATGAAACAAATATCGAGCATATCACACAAGGTATGTTAGGTTGCATTAATACTTTCTTCAAGCAAGGAAACCAAGGTAACGGATTAATTGTCGTTGCAACTGTAATCAATGCATTGAAATCATTTCCGGATAAGTTCAAAAACAAAAAGTAATGGATCGTCAAGAATTTAACGAAGGCAAAGGTTGTGCGATTTGGATAGTTCGAGTAATACTCGTTTTATTTACAGTTACGATGATGTTTTTATTATCATGTTCAAAGAAAAGCACTTGTGATGCATACCATACAGGAAACCCTCACCAAAAACAAAAGCGAAAATAAATGAAATTTTATTACTTTTATACGTAATAACTAATAATATTTTATTAACTTTACAATGTAAACTTAATTTATTAGATATGGAAAACTTAAAAGTAGTAGTAGAAAAAAGAATCGCGGAACTTGAACTTGAATACAAAAAAGCATACAAGGAAGTAGGAAGACAAGATGTATATGTTGAATCAAGAAGAACAGCAAGTGAACATTGTTGGAAAATCAGAGGAGCATTACATGAACTTAAATTAATTTTAATTCATATAAATGGAGCAGTTAAATAAAAACAATATCGAGTTGGTTGCCTCTTCGGAGGTAACACAACACGACAAACAGTTTGTAGGTACAATACACCCACATAAAGGTCATAAGTTGTTTGAGATTAATCTTAAAAAAGAAACTATTGACGAAGCAAAATTTGAAGAAGTTCCTTTTATTTTTTCGGAAGACGTAGACAAGCAGAAGAAAAAAAGAAAGTTGATTATTAATGAAGATTGTATCTACATTTCAGCACTTAACAGAAAGAACGCAGTTAAGCATTTAGTGAAAGGTACCATTGGTTCAAAATTTTAATTATGGAATTTCAAGAATTATTAAAACGAATAATGAAGGAGCAATCCTTAAACAAAAGACAGGTTGCGAAAAAATGTAACTTGTATGAACAACAGATAGGTCAATATCTATTAGGTAAAAATATTCCTAACTTCAATACGGCAGTTAAGATTATTCATACTTTAGATTGGACTTTAATACCAACATTTAAACAGAACGAAGATGTTACAGGAGTTAACTGAAAAAGAAATGTCAAAAGTGATGAAAGTTTTTTCCAAGGAAAAAGAAATAATCGATAGTTTAGGTCAAGGAGATTTTTCAATAGAATCTTACATAATGGTAGAGTGTTCAAATGAATTAGTTTACCTTTCTTCTGAAACTGATATAGTAGTCAAATTAGTTGATGAATTAGAATCAAAAAAGTTTTTTGGACTAATCAAAAAATACAAGAAAATAAAGAAAGTAATGCAATTCCATACAATAGTTCGAGAGATAACAGAAAGTTCATTTATTGACAAAATGTTGGAGTGCAAGAAAGGAAAATACGCGAATACAATAGTTTCAAGAAACTATCATCCGAAAGAAATAAATTACTTCAATCTATTTTAATTAGAAAGAATACAGTAGTTTTGTAGTGCTTTGCTAATGCACGGTACTTCTTCCTCTATGAAGGCGAGTTCAGAAATGTTCTCGCTTTCTTTGTTTATAAGAAATGTTTCATAAATTTGTAATGCGAAGATACCAAGGGACGGTTTAAAAATTTAGTTTCACTTTAAAACTTAAAATTATGGCTTTATGTCCTTGTCCTGCACCTACGGCACTTGCTTCGATTCCATCGGCAACGTGTAATTTCGATTTAGGTCAGATTCAAAAAATAGGATTCCAAAGAGCAGGTTTTGTTTGGGATACAGCAGGTTCGCCTACTGCAACCAATACAACTTTACTTGCAGATTGGAATACTTTGAAAAGTGCTTCCGATAGCACAAAAGTAGTTTTCACACCTTTGATTGGTGGAGAACCTGTAATTACACCAGGGGCTGAAATTTCAGAAGGTGGTGGAGATAACTCAACATTGAATGGTATTAAAATTGTAAATGGAACAAACCCATCTGAATTTTCTGCTATTTTCCGTTCGTTGTCTCCTGAACAAGAAACTGCGTTAAAAGCATTAATGTGTGAACCAAGTCTTGTTGTTTATTTCGTAACTGACAAAAACAAAATTGTTGTTAAGAAAATCACAACAGCAAAAAAAGAAGGTTTGGCTATTCAGGCATTATTTGTTTCTGATCGTGAGAATCAAGGTTTCGGTAAAAAAGACACTCACAAAATTATGTTCTCACTTCCTGCAGGTTGGTCAGAGAACATTGAGGTTATTACACCGGCAACAGGTTTCAATCCATTAACAGACTTGTAGAATGACTATCGAGTTAGAACACAATGGAAGAGTGCGTGAATTTGAATTCCAACACGCACTTGACTTGTTACGTTTAGAAGCGAAACAAGGAAAAGTAAATTGGACTATAAAAACAGAAGGTTACGAATTCAAAGAAGATGAAATTATCAAACGAACAGATAAAAGAACTTCTAAAAAAACCGAAGAATAGTCAACAAATTCAAGAAGGTCGCAAGTACGAAAGTAACTTGCGACTTTTTACTGAAAGCCTATTCAAAGTTGATTTAGAAAAAGAAAATTCTTGGCACGAGTACAAGAAAGATTTGTCTAAAAAATTATCGAAGCCAAAATTCGATAAGATTGTTAATTACATCAACTTTCCGTTGCCTATAATTGACATCTCAAATTCGTGTTGTAACGAATTATACAAAGTATTTGATGCAAGAAATACATACTTCAACGAAGAGTATAGTACAGCACAAATAAAATCTGCAATAGATCCTATCATTAAAGAAATGAATATTAATGAATGGATCATTCGTAAAGGAAAGGAAGTTATTAAGAATAAGCCTAATTTGATTTGTGTAATTGATAAAGATGAACTTGGTAAACCTTATTTGTTAGGTGTAGAAAGTGAAAGGCTTTACGATTACGAATTAGAATCAGATGATTGTTCTGAATTAGAATATATTATTTTCATTCATTCAGTTGTAATGAATGGAGACAGAAAAGAAACTCGTTATTCTGTTTATGATGATGAGTTTTATAGAGTTTACTTAGATAATGATGGAGAATATTATCTTGAAACAGAACAGTCGCACACTATGGGAGAATGTCCTGCGAGAATGTTTCTTCACGAAAAATTAAATTCAGCAGGAGATTTTAATAGAAAGATTCCGTTTTCAAATGTAATCTCTAAAATGAAAGAGTGGCAGAATTTTGATACGTTCAGAAATTATGTTGACCACTATGCACCATTCCCTGTATTAGAAGCACCGGAAGAAAAATGTTCTGTTGATGGTTGCGAAGGTGGTTATATTCCACACGAAGACGAGTATTATGAAAATGAAATACTTAAAACAAGAACTATTCTGAATAAATGTCCTTCATGTGAAAGTCGTGATTTAATTGGACCCGGAACAGTTATTCGTATTCCATCAAAACAAGATAAAGACGACCCAAGTGAATCAGGTGTTTTTAAGATGATTTCAAACGATGTTCAATCACTTAACTACATTAAGGAAAAACTTGCAGATTTAGAAAATCATATAATGTTCAAAACTGTTGGATTGAATACTATCATACAGAAAGAAGCAATCAATGAAGAACAAGTTGAAGGTTCTTATGATAGCAGACAGAACGTATTACTTGCATTAAAGTGCAATTTTGATGGTTTGTATAAATGGATCATTGAAAGTGTTGCTAAATTAATAAACCCAAATGCAGAAGTAAATGTTACAGCAGATTTTGGTACAGAGTTCTACTTGTTAGATGAAGACGATTTACAAGCAAGATTTGAATACGCGAAAAAGATTGGTCTTCCTGAATCAGAAATTGATTCTATTTTCAAACAACTAATTGATACGAAATACAAAGGGAACGCGAATAAGATTAATCGTACAATGTTGTTAAAATACATTGACCCACAACCGTTCAAAACACTTAATGAAGTTCAGTCTTTATATGAAAAAAATCTATTAAGTAATAGAGATTTGATTTTGAAGGTTGATTTGATTAATTTTGTTGACAGGTTTGAAATGGAAAACGGTCCTATAAATGAATTTGGTATCACATTGAAACCTTATGCAAGGATTGAAAAAATAATGGAAACTTTTAATAAATACATAGATGAAAGAGTCAGTAAACAAAGTGCCATCCAACAAGTTTAACGTTGCGTGTAAACAAGTTGAAGGAAAAAATGGTGTTGTAGTACCATCAGAAATTAATGCAGATGAAAAGCATTTATTTCACGTTTTAATCGTTGATTCAAAAGCGAATCATGTAACAGAAACATTTGAACACAGAGTTAGAAAGCAAATGTTCAACAAAGAAACATTCTTGAAAAACTCAAATGATGGTTCATATACGCGTTTAGGTTATGGAAATATGGTTGTTTATCATGACCCTACATTACCGGAAGTTGAAGAAGTAGAAGATGTTGAAGAGATGAAAACACTTTCAGTAAAGGATCTTGAAAACAACATTGAAAACTATTCAGTAATTGAATTGGAAGAAATGCTTTCCAAAGAAACAAGAAAAGGTGCAATCCAAGTAATCACAGACAGAATTGAATATTTGTCTAAATAATAAATAAAACATAGAGAAGATGTCATTAACATTAGAAGAAGTAAAATCAGCAATCGCAGAAAACAAAGATTTAGCAAAAGGAGTATTGCTTACAGTTGTTGAAACAGATGAAGGTAAAGAATTACTTTCAAATCATGCTAAACAGCACTTTGAAGCGAATATAGGAACTAAAGTATCTGAAATCTATACAAACATAGACAATGATATTTTCGAAGTGTTAGGAGTAAGAAAAGACCCAAATCAAAAAACTTACGACTTCTTGAAAAGCAATGTTCTTTCTGAATTGAAAGAATTAAAAACAAAAGGTAATGCTGACCCTGATAAGGCTCAAAAAATTAAAGCCCTTGAAGACGAAGTAAAATCTTTGAAAGAAAAAACAACGAATAGTGAGTTTTGGCACGAAACACACCAAAAAGCGTTGAAAGAATTTGAACAAAAAGAATTGCAATACAAAAACCAATTACAAGAATTGGAAACAGGTAATTTGAAAAATGTTGTAAATACAGACTTGTCGATGGGATTGACAGGTTTAAAATTCAATCCAACAATTCCACAAAGTGCTATTGATGCCTTGGCTTCAACCGTAAAAAATCAAGCATTAGCTAATTCCAAAATCGTTGATGGAAAAGTAATGTATATGAAAGAAGACGGTACACCTTGGTTAGATAAAGAGTACAAGCCAATCACATCTAAAGGTATCTTCGCAGAAAAACTAAGTGACATTATTGATGTTACTCCTGCAGGTGGTGGAAAGGCTCCGACCGGAAAAGGAGGAGAGATAATAACAGTTAAGACAGGAGACGTTGAAACTAAAAAAGTCGTATTAGACAAAAGCAAATTCAATACTCGAATGGAGTTTTTTAATGTGTTAGAAAAAACTTTAGTAGAGCAAGGAGTTTCAAGAGATTCAGATGACTTCTCTAAACTTCGTGATACTGCTTATGTTGAATACGAGGTTGAAAAATTAGAAAGAGTATAAACCTTTAAAACCTTAAAAAAATGGCAGGTCTTTTAGAAACTTATTTACAGGACATACGTATCCAATTCCCAAATGCTCTTGACAGAGACGAATGGAGAATCAAAAGATACGGTTTGTTAAATTCGGCTATTGAGCAAAACAATAGTCCTTTCAGTATTATCACTCCTGAATTGAGAGATAAAGCATTGGCTTCACAAGGTCGAGTAATCGATATTCCTGTGATGAAAAAAGGTGCACTTACTGTATCAAATGTTAGAAGTTGTACTATCGGTTCTTTTGAAAATGAAAGTGCAATGGTTAACTTGACTTGGACAACTTTGAAAGTTGACATTTCTATGGTTAAGGCACAGTACGCGAAAAACGAAGTTTCGTATACTGCTGACTTATCTCGTAAATTGTTATTAGTAAAAGAAGCAATTCTTGGTCAAATTGAATCTGCAATCTACACAAAATTAGATGCAGAAAAATCAGTAGTTACACATTCTACTTTAGTAGGTTCAGGAGCGAAGTATGCCTTCACAGGTCATGCAATCCAAGTTCCTTTGGCTAAACAAGAATTGTTCTTGAATGATGTTGAACCAATTCAAAATGCTGATGATTTTTATGGAGACAACTATATTGTTGCTTCTGTGAATATGATGTCAAATGTTAATCACTACATTAACCAAGGTGCAGGAAATGATAAGAATTTGAATTACCAATTTGCAGGTAAATCATTCCGTTTCTCGAACAATGTAACAAATGCTTCCGGTGTTGTTTCGACTTCATTCATTATGCCAATTGGAACTTTAGGTTTCTTGACGCGTGTTGATATTGATGCTCAATTAAACAACAAAGCAACAGATGGTACAGAATGGGGAACAATTAGAGTTGATGGTATTCCTTTCGATTTAGGTTATATCTACAAATCTACTTGTTCAGATCAATCTGCATTGAATGGTACAGGTTTAGAGCACTTAAAAGCAACTATGGTTGAGAAGTGGTCTTTCTCTGTTGACTTTGCTTTAGTTACACCTTACAATAGTGATAACACTACTTTGGCAGGTGCAATCAAAAAAGTAGAGTTCTTAAACTCATAGAATTATTTGTACCGATAAAAAGAAGTCCACTTCCAAAAGGTTGTGGACTTTTTTTTAATATTGTATTTTAAAATTTGATTTATGTTTACAAGTGCAAAAGCAATCGCGAAAATTAAAAATGTAGTAGGTTGGAAAAATCACTACGATACTTCTGAAATACCACCTTTAAATAGTGCGTTAAATATTTCAGAAAGTTCTGAATTTTTTCAGGATTACCACCCTGCAATGAGGTTAGATATTATCAAAGGTTGTATTCCTGCGAATAGAACTTTAGATGATTATCTTGCTGAAAAAAGAGAAGTTGGAGTTACTCAATTATTAGGAGATATTGTTTCTCAAAAACAATATGAGCAATATGCTAAAAAAACTCTTGCTTCGAATACTTTGATCGATAGATACGGTTGGTACAATGATACCATAATGAACAACGGAAGATTTGTTGGTTTCAGAATCAAAACAAAATTGAGTACAGGACTAACTTCGGTAATTAAGAAAATAGGAATTCAAGTAACAGCACCACAGGAGTTGGATATTTACATTTACCATTCAAGCAAGATGAATCAAGTTTCTACAATTACCATGACAATAGCAAATGGAGTTGAATGGAATTGGAAGGAAGAAAATTTAAGTTTGATTGCAGAAGATGAAACTTTAGTAGGTGGAGAATGGATTGTAGGTTATTACCAAGATGATTTGGTAGGACAAGCAATTACATACAAAGGATTGAATTGGTTGAATGGACCTTGTACAACTTGTGATGGTGGTCAAAGTATTGAACATTGGAGAAACCTTCAAAAATATATGCAGTTAATTCCATTCTATGTACCTGGGGCAAATTTGCCAACAGGAATTGATGCAAGAAAAATGTTTGACCTAAATGATTGTATTGATGTATTAGATACGAATTGGGGAATGAACTTCAATGTTACAGTTGAATGTGACTTAACAGATTTCTTTATTGAGCATAGACTTTCTTTGAAAAAAGGACTTGCATTGAAAGTTGTTTCATTGGTATTAAAAGATATTCAATTCTCACAGCAAATCAATTACATTGAAGAAAGTTTGAGAAGTCTTATTATTCGTGACCTTGAAGGAGATAAGGATACCAACTATGTGAATATTGCTGACCAATTAGAGAAAGAAATAAAAGCAATCAATTTTGACCATTCAAAAAAGTCAGCATATTGTCTTCCGTGTAATTCAGCAAAAGGAGTAAATTACGGAGTTGCCTAATGTCTATTTTTGATAAAGAAATACGTTTGTTCAAATCCATTGAGCAGGAAATAATACCAACAGTAATTGGTGCTATTAAAAGATATGATTTTGTCTTGTTGGACTACAACACCAACAAGCAAATGAATATCAAAGGAGAGGATGCAAAAGGAGAACATATAGGAAATTATTCTGCAGGTTACAAACGTATCCGTATCAAAAGAGGACTTCAAACCGAGCACGTTGATTTACACTTTACAGGTAAGTTCCAAGCAACATTGGAAATTATTACTAATGACAAGGAGTTTATAATCAAATCAAATGTTGATTACGCAAACGCGATAACGAAAAGATATGGAAAAGATGTATTAGGTATTAAAGAAGAAAACCTAAAACAATTTGTTTTTAATTACATAGTTCCTGAAATTCGTAAAATGATAAATAGTAAAATACAATCTTATGTCTGAATTATTAAATCCAACAATTCCAAATGCTGTAAACGCAATAGAAATAGATGCAGTCGTATTGGATCTACAAACAAAGTTAGATGTGAATTTAAGTTGGCTCACTCACTCGTACGCACGTGCGTATAGACACGTGAAATTAAACGAATCAAAAAGCATTTACTTTCCGGAAGTTTATATTGGTGTAAAAGCAGGTGTTCCTTCATACTACCGACCAACTCCTGACGACACAAAAAAAGGAATGTGTTATTTTATTGTTGGTAGAGAAGAAAATGAATTTGAACAAAATTCTCAAAACTTACTTACTTGGAATTTGTCAATAGTTTTTTGGGTTAATCTAAAACTGATAAATGAATTAGTTTTAGAAACTGAATTGTTTACACAAAACCTAATAAAAGAAGTTCGTGATGTGTTGACTAATAAAACATTAGGAAGTAATTACAGATTGAATATTCAGAATGTAGAACGAGAATTCAGAGAAGTTTATAAGGAATTTACATTAGAAGAATCAAGAAATTATTTAATGGCTCCGTATCAGGCTTTCAGGTTTAATTGTGATGTAAAAATGTTTGAAGAATGTACGAATGAATCTGTTTCAACCTGTGATGTTTTACTTCAAAATATTTCACAAAATGAAATACTAACTTGCTTATTGCCTACATTAAATTTTCAAGATTTGAACGTATTCAATTCATTGACCAATCAACAAAAAATGGATATTAATACACAATTAGGAAATTAATTAATGACAACATTAACTGCATTAATGACGACATTAATTCGATTAATGACAACATAATGAAACATTAATCGAGTTAATGACGACATTAATCGACAAAGTAAATAAGAGTAAATAATACTAAATAAAATAAGATAAAATAAAATGAAATATTCAGACTTTTTTTTCGCTTTCTTTTTTTGTTTTTTGTTTACAAATGGATTGATTGTAATTTTCCATAAATACAAAATGAAAGAGAAACTTCTTAATTTTGGAATGAAAACCAAAATGAAGTTTTTTTATGATTTGTCAGGTTGTGATTTTTGCATAGAACATCATTTGGCAATTTTGCCTACGATAATTTTGTTTCTAAGGAACTTTCATGAAGTTGAATATATCATATTACCATTTTTGGTTTCAAGTTGCTTCAATCTCATTAAACAATTCAAAAAATGAAAACAATAGAGTTTAACAAACATAAAATTGTCATCTATTCATCAATAGAAACTTTGCCAATCAAAAGATATCAGAAATTCAATAAGTTTCTGATGATCGACAATGAAGTAGGTTCTTGCTTTGAGGATTACGACACAAGAACATTAAAAACATTGGAATTTTTAAGAAAAGACTTAAAGGAAGAAGCAATTCAGGAATTAGAAAACAGAAGACAAGCAGTTTACAATTCCTTTGAAGAATATTCCCCAAAGAATAATGCATTTGCAATATTGGTTCATTCCATAGATGATAAGATTTACTCAAACTATTCAGATGAAGGAATAAAAGAAGTCATCGACAAATTAGATGAAATAGGATTTACTAAACAGGAACTTGATGAACATGTATCCGAAGTAAAAAAAAAATAGAAGAAAGTAGGAAGATTTATTTTCCAAAAGCAAATGATAAGGGAGACGAGATTGAAAACAACTCTCTTATTTTGCGAAAAATGAAAGCAGAAGTTGATTTCATTTTAAATGTAAACGCAGAAAGTGAGCAAGAGTTATTTGAAGCAGAAAAAGAAATATTGACACAACATAAACCGAGAAGTTGGAATGTTTATGTTAAAGGAAATATGGAAATTGAAATGGAAGTTGAATTTGAAAAATTCTTATTTTCAGTTTCGGAGCATACAAATGAGAACATTGAAACATTAAGTGTTTTCAAGTTCAATGTTTTAGTTGATTACTTAAAAGAAAAAAATAAAAATGGCTGAATCTATTATTAATTATTCCGACCTAATCAAAGATGATGGTGGTTTTATCAAGTTAGAAAAAGATTTAGAAAGTCTCGGTTCAAGGTTAGAAGCGAAAGCAAAATCTTGGAAAGAAAGTCTTTCATTTGTTGATGTTACTGAAACAGGTAAGATAAAAGATTTAGAAAAAGAAATTCTAAAACTTAAAGAAGCAAGTAAAAATCTCGCGGATCAAAAGAAATTATTAGCAAGTGCGAAGAAGAAAGAAATTGATTTATCGAAAGATGAACTAATTTCTTTACAGAAAGAACGTGCTGAAATGGCAAAGAATCGTAACGAAGCAAAATTAATTGCTCAAATAAAATCCTCACAGAAAGGAAGTATTGAGCAGTTAAGAGCAAAGTTAGGATTGGTTACTATTGCTTGGGCTAAACTTTCGGAAGAGGAAAGGAATAATTCAGACAGAGGAGCAAGGCTTATCGAATCCAAAAAACAAATTACAGAGGAATTAAAACGCGAAGAAAAAGCAACAGGTGATGCACGTAGAAATGTAGGAAATTACTCCGAATCTGTAAAGGAAGCAATACGTGAAATGCGACTTGAAAAAGAAGCGTTAGTATCCAAAAACAATTCATTGAAAGATGAACAGAATTTACTTGAAGAAAGTTCTGCAGAGTATCGCGTTTACCAAAAAGAAATTGACAAAACAGAAAAGGAAATAAATAACCTGAACAATGAATTGAATGAAGGCACAGATGCACAAGATAAGTTAGGAAAATCTACAAAAACAAGTACAGGATTTCTTACAAAAATGCTTATTGCAGTTGGTGGTTGGACTGTCTTAAAAAATGGTTTCAATCTTATAAGTGAGTTCGAAACTCAAATTGCAGATTTGTCAGCAGTAACAGGACAAACAGGCAAAGATTTAGATTTCTTAAAAGATAAGTCGATTGATTTCTCTAAGAAGTTTGGTGTTTCGGCTTCATCTATTGCAGAAGCATTCAAGTTGGCAGGTTCGGCTCGACCTGAATTGTTAAAAAATGGTCAAGCAATGGCTGACCTTACAGAAAAAGCAATAATTCTTTCGAAAGCAAGTGGAGACGATGTTCCTACTTCAATCGCGAATCTTACAGGCACGTTAAATGCATTTGATTTACCTGCAAGTAAGGCAGGGGAAGTAATGGATACTTTGGCAAATGCTTCTCAATTAGGTGCAGTTGAAATTCCATACTTGACAGAAGCGTTTACGAAATTTGGTGCAGTTGCGTCAACGGCAGGTGTTGGAATTGGAGAGAGTGCTTCTGCGTTAGAAATACTTGGAGAAAAAATTCCTGATGCTTCGACAGCCGGAACCAATATGAAAAACATATTGATAAAATTACAGGTTGAAGCAGGAAAACAAGGTAGAAGTTTTAGAGGTTTGTCAGAAGAGTTACAAATGCTGAAACCTAAACTTAAAGATGTTACTTTTTTAAGTAAAATGTTTGGTGCTGAAAATATCAATGGTGCTCAAATATTAATCAAAAACGCTGAAAGAATAGATGAACTTTCTAAACAATACGGAAAGCAAGGTACAGCGTTAGAAATGTATAATACAAAATCAAAAACTGTTGGAGAATCCCTAAATAGAATGAAAGAAAGTTTTAATGCTTTCTTCCTTGAATTAGTAAATGGAAATAGTAGTGCAAGCAAATTTGCAGGAGCATTAGATTTTGTTGGTAAAAACATTAGTACAATAATTGGTGTTGTTGCAAAAGCAGTAGTTTCATTTCTTGCATTTCAAACGGTTATGAAAATAATGGCTGTAAGAGATTTTATTAATTTCAAAGGTGGTTTAAAAGGTGCTGTTTCAAGTATGTTTTCATTTAAAACTGCAACAGACCAAGCCACAGAATCCCAAAAGAAAATGGGTGCAGCACTTAAAAGTATTGGTTGGACTGCTGTAATAATGTTAGGAATTGAATTAGTAAAAATACTTTGGGATATTGCTTCCGGTGCTGACTTGGCTCGTGATAAAATGGCTCGATTAAATAAGGCTTCAGAACAGGCTATTAAATCAACAGAAAAGAATGTTGCCAATATTTACAAACAACAAGAACTAAAAATTGCTGAATTAGATCGTCAATTAAAAAAGAGAAATATTACACAAGAGCAATACAATAAATTAGTTTTAGAAGAAAAGCAAAATACTTTAGAAAACCTTAAGTCTTCTAAAATAAAAACTAATAGTAGAAAACAAGATTATATACAAGCAAAAAAAGAATTAGTTGATTTAAAAAATCAAGTAAATAAAATAAATAGTACAACAGGTAATGGTTTGGATAAGGCTATTGAAAATTACACTAAAAAAACTATTGAAATTGCTGAAAAATATAAAATAGGTGGAGATAAACTTTACGGAATATTTGATTTAGGTGCATCAGGAGATGCAGATAAAGTTTTAAATCAATTAGATGCATTAATATACGGAGCGAATAAATCTTTAATTGAATATTCAAATGAAATACAAAATTCAAAAGAAGCAACAAAAGATGCTTCAACAGAAATAGAAGCATATACAGGTTCAGTTGATGATTCAAGTAAAAAAACAAAAAAGAACACTACTGAATTAAAAGCGAACAATACTGAATTGAAACATTCACTTGACTTAAAAAAAGAGATTGCTCAAATTGAACTTGAAATTTTCCAAATGGAAAATGAAAATAAATTACAAGATAATACCAAACAATATGAAAAAGAATTAGAAGAAAAAAAGAAACAAGCACAAGAATTTGGTAATGCAGATCTTTCTGGACTTAATGCTTTAATTGATGAAGAAGCAAGGCTTAAACAAGAAGCACTTGATAGAGATTATAATGCAAGATTGAATGCTTTACAGCAAGGATTGATAGATGAAAAACAAGTATTAGTAGATGACTTAAATGAAAAAAGAGACAAATTATTAGAACAAGAAGGACTGACTACAAAAGAACGTATTGAAATTAACAAAAACTATCAAAGAGAATTAAAGGAAATTGATAGAGTAATGCTTGAAGAAGGAAAGGTCTTCACAGAAGAAGTTAAAGCATTAGAT
>Ga0114981_10000610_pt1 | contig 23093 bp, 16 predicted proteins | sample S_140806_MF_Meta_FD_87028 | JGI IMG/M metagenome (GOLD analysis project Ga0114981, IMG submission 87028) | Freshwater microbial communities from Lake Simoncouche, Canada to study carbon cycling - S_140806_MF_MetaG | ecosystem: Environmental > Aquatic > Freshwater > Lake | place: Lake...
AACCTGCGACCAGCGCTGCCAGAAATCTTGACAATAGACGAAGCGGTAACGATAGCCTCAAAAGAATGGATGTTAGACGAGAAGGAAGCAATCCAATTAAGCAACTGCCTTCAAAAGCAATTAAAGGCGCTACACCTCAACGTGTAGAAATTAAAACAGCGGATATCGGTAATATCAAACAAGAAATGCCTTTCTTAGATGACGGGCAAGTCAGCGATGTTGCATTTGCTGAAAAACGATTTGAGAAAGAAAAAGGCGTTTTATTTACCAATGGTACAGGCACAGGTAAAACATTTACCGGTCTGGGTATCATGCGTCGTTTTGTGGATCAAGGTAAAGACAATATTATTGTTATTGCGCCCTCACAAAACATTTTAGACTCTTGGATTAAAGCGGCTAAAAAATTCTTTAAGATTGATATTACACTTCTCAAAGATAAACGAGATGCAGGTAACGGAGTTGTTGGTGCGACTTATGCAAACTTTGGTGATAATGATGTTTTAGCGGATCGCGATTGGGATTTAATTGTTACCGATGAAGCGCAGTATTTAATGCAAAATGAACAAGGTGATGTGACTAATGCGTTAAATCAATTACGCGCATTAACCCATCATAATCTTGGATTTTCATTCTGGTTCAATAGCAAAAACAGAGAGTTAATTACTGAACTAGAAAAAGTCAAAGCGCCAGAATATCTTGATAAATTCACAGTATGGGATTTTAAATCACAAACGCCTAAATTCAAAGATGCGTCACCCTATAGCGCAGAAGTCAAAATTGCGTATCAAGATGAGATTGATAATCGTAAACAATACAAAGACGATAAGTATTCTGAATATGATAAAAAACGTACCCAAGCAAAACTTGATTGGGACAAAATGGAAGATAATACGAAAGTAGTTTTATTATCAGCCACACCTTTTGCGCATGAATCAAATATTGATTACGCGGAAGGCTATCTATTTACTTACGGGGATCAAGAAGCAAATGGCTATAACTCTGGTGGGGCTAAAGAAAAATACTTTATGCAACATCTTGGCTATAGAATGCGTTACAACAAATTGACGCAACCCGATGCAAAAGTTGATCGTAGTAATATGCAACGTCAATTTAATGAAACACTTAAAAAGTCCGGTGCGGTATCTGCCAGAACGCTTAATGTAGATTATGATTATGATCGTCGCTTTATTTTAACTGAATCAGCAGTTGGTCAACGTATCGATGAAGCATTGCAATGGCTTGCAGATAATAATGCGCGTGATTTAGCGGATATTTTAAACAAACGATTTGGCGGTCTTGAGCGTAGATTTTTACTCGAAGCAATTAAGGCAAAAGAAGTTGTACCAATCATTCGTGATTATTTAGAAGCCGGTAAAAAAGTTATTGTATTTCATGACTATAAAGTTGGTGGTGTTAAAAATCCATTTGGCGCGCAAGGCATGGACTATACTGAAGATGCGGTGCAACAACAATATCGTAAATTCCAAGAAAAGTTCCCCGACCTAACCAGTGGTGAAGCGCTTGCGGGTAGTATGGTTACACCAATCGAGAGATTTAAAAAAGAATTTGGCGATGACGTGATGATATACAACGGGGATAGTAAAACTCGTATTGCGGATGTTGCTAAATTCAATGATGATAATTCTGGTAAAAACTTAATGCTCTTGCAATCAGCATCAGCAAAAGAAGGTGTGTCTTTCCATGACACTACCGGTAAACACCAACGTGTACTTATCAATATTGGTTTGCCAACAGCACCAACCACAGCTATTCAGCAAGAAGGACGTATCTTCCGAGTAGGTCAAAAGTCAGATGCTATTTTCAGATATGTAAATACCGGAACAAACTGGGAACGATGGGCATTTGCAAGCACTATTGCTGGACGCGCAAGCGCGGCTGAAAACTTAGCACTGGGGGAGTTTGCTCGCGGACTTCGTGATGCGTTTATTGATGCTTTTGAATTAAGTGGCAGTTACCCAGTAGGACATGAAGGTGAAGGAAAAGGCGGAAAAGAGAAAGATAGAGCCGCTGCTAGAGCTGTCACTGAAATGGATAAGGCACGTTCTTACTATTACGCACAACAACAGAAAAATGCGCGTACAAAGTCTGCTGAAGGCACAGATTATTTTGCAACGCCCGAACCTGTCGGTTTAGTTATGACGCGCCTTGCTGATGCCAAAGAAGGCGAAAAAATGCTAGAGCCAAGTGCAGGTCACGGTGCTATTGCAAGATGGTTTAGACCGGATGCAGAAAGAACTACAATTGAGCCAAGTGCTGAACTCAATTCACGCCTTGCGCTGGTATTCCAAGATGGTGATATCAAACGTCAAAAATTTGAAGATTTAAACATCATCAATAAATACGATGCGATTGTAATGAATCCTCCATTTGGTACTGCTGGTAAGACAGCAAGTGACCATGTTATAAAAGCATTTGGGCATTTGCGCGAAGGTGGTCGTATTGTCGCATTGATACCAGAGGGGCAAGCAATCAAACGTCTTGATGAATTTCTTTATGCTAATGATGGTAAAGGCAAAATGCTTCATCCCGATGCACATTTAGTCATGAACATTAATTTACCAGATGTTACTTTCAAACGCGCAGGAACAGGTGTTAGAACTCGTATTGTAGTAATTGAAAAATCCTCAACAGGCAATGTTCCACAATCTCGTAATTTAGATTTGAGCAATATTGATAACATTGAAGATTTGTTTACTCGAATGGATAACATTGAAGTTATGCCAAGAATGGTGACAAACGAACAACCATTTGGCGCTGATGTTGAAACAACCTTAAATGAACAGGCTAAGAAAGGTAAAACAGCAAAACCAAAACGCGATACATCAGTTACTGATCCAGATGCAGTTATTGAATACATTACTAAAAATGGTAAGCAACTAAGGGGCAAATTGCGTAGCGATTTAACAAAAGACCAAGCTAAGGAAATTGATAAATTCACTTGGCTTTACACTAATCCCGCTAATGGGGAAAAAGGATTCTTTATTCGTGAGCAATATTGGAATGACTTACCTCCTGTTGCCGGTAAAGAAGTTACGGCTGTTACACCGATTCAAGACACTAAAGGTAAGGAAACTTTTGATTTACAACCTAAATTATCAAGTGAAGTTCTTGAAAAAATATTAGGCGATATGGCTAGACAGCGCTCTGGAATAAGAAGTCAAGTTAATAATAAAATGACATTTGATATTATTGCTGATGGTGTTCATGTTTCTACAATTGAAACTCGTCCCAGTGAAGCAAATGATGTTATTCCACAAATACTTGAAAATTATAAAGCGGCATTAGATAGAGAAGGTAAATCGCTTCCTTCAAATATTTATGATATGTCGCGTAATCAATTTGTAATTGCACAAAGATTTGGAAAGATAATTCAAGATTTTGAAATTACAGGTGCAGATATTGCTAATCAAACCGGTGGTGTTAAGCTAAATCAAGATGGTACTTTTGCTTACGATTACGATGCTTTATATGATCGAATTCAAAATCAGAAAAATGAATCTCCAAAATTACTTGAAAGCATATCAATTGAGCCTAAAGAAACTGTACTTGAAAATCTTACACGTTATCCAAGTAATTACGAAAAAGAAGTAAGCGAAGAAACTCGTATTAATGCACGTCAAAGATTAATCAAGTTAGAAAAACAACTTGAAGCTGGAAAGATAACACCAGAAGGTTATCGATTAGGTGTGCAAAACGTAATTGATACAATGGAATCAGCGCGAATTAAACAACAATCCAAAGTCATAACTTCTGCTAATCGTAGACGTGGAGCAGATTGGATAGTATCTCAAATGCGCAGAGGTGTTGCTGATAAGTATTTTGAAAAAAGTGAAGCTGATTTTGCACAATGGTTGCTCTATCAAAATCCACATTTAGCCGATAATTTAGGATTTAGTGTCACAGCAAAAGATGGTGCTGGAACAGGAGGTACATATAATCCTTTATCTCAAGTTATCCAATTATTTGTAAATAATTCAAATGCAGGTACAGCAGTTCACGAGATACTTCATCACACTGAACGCATGATGCCCGAAGATGTTAGAAAAGGTATTATCAAAGCATGGGAAAAAGCATTAGCTGATGAATTTAAAAATACTCAAGATGCTAAATTAGTACGAGCATTAAATAATATGCTTGTGGCTTCAATGGGTAATCCAGATGCTAAACGTACAATGATGGGTGATTTTAAAGATGGGACGTTAAGTGTTGAAAAACATTATCAACTTTACAATCCATCTGAATTTTGGGCAGTTAATGGTACTCGTATTTTAGAGCAACGCTTTGAAGCAAAAGATTCTTGGGTAAAAATAGCAATGCAATGGATGAAAGAATTTTCTCAGAAAATCAAAGACTTATTAGGATTAAAATCCGATAATGCTGTTTTAAAAGCATTTGAATCAGTTGCTAATGGAGATGGGAAATTTGTTTCTGAGGGAATGATTCAAGATATTGCAGGAATTCCAACGGGCGGTCTACTTGCCGACATCGCTCAAAACGAAGAAAACCTTTTCAATTTACCTGCTGAAACCAAGTTCCAATTTATGCGCAAATGGATTCAAGATGATTTATTGAGAATCCGTGTTGTAATGGATAAGATTAGAGAGCAAGGCGGTAAAGTCGATGAAAGCAATGATGTGGTTCTTGCTATGGAAGCTGCGGGTAATATCGCAGCGAACCAATTGGAAAGTCTTAAAGAGCGTTTTATTCAACCGCTAATTGATAGAATGGCGAAAATGAATGTAAACAAAGATGAAATTGGTTTACTTCTTTATGCTAAAGGCGCTCCTAGTCGTAATGCTTACATCCAATCTATCAATCCTAAATTCCGTAAATTAGGTGAAGGCGGTAGCGGTATGACTGACTCAGAGTCAGCGGCTATTATTGAAAGATATAAAGAAACAATGGGTGATAAATACCCAGAGTTTGAAAAGTTAGTTGATGATTGGCAAAACATTCAAAACATAGTTAAACGAATCTTAGTGCAATCGGGTGACATTTCACCAGAGCAAGCAGAGGAATGGGATAATGCGTCAGATTATCATGTTCCAATGAAGGGTTTTGAAGAAGTCGATGAAGTTACTGGTAAAGCAACTAAGAAATCTAGTCGTGGCAATATTGGTCAAGGTTTCTCTATATCGGGTAAATTCGATAGAAAAATGCTAGGTCGGCAATCGCGTGCTAGTCAAATTGTTGAAAACATTGTTATGAATTTAGAAAGAGCAGTTATTCGTTCTTCTAAAATGTATGTGCAATCAGTGCTTTACAAGTTAATTGAAGATAATCCCGACGCTAATTTATGGGAAACTGAAGTTACTCCAATGCAACCAGTTATGGGTAAAGCCAAAGCGCAATACGTCATGTACTTCAACGGCAGTGAGATTGGTCAACGCGATACATTAAAAGATGCGCGTCGCTACGTTGAAGCAGAGACAGCGCGAACAGGTCAATCTAAACGTGAATATGAAATTATTAAAGTAGGCGGTGAACCTCAAGTTACTTTGATGAAAAAACCTTATGACCAAAATGAAGAAATATCGTATTGGCGTAATGGTAAACAAGTTCGTATTACAGTTAACGATCCGGAATTTGTACAAGCGTTTAATAGACTAGGTGACGAGAACATTTATTCCATGTTTAAGGTCATGGGTGCTTTTAATAGATTCTTGCGTCATGCCTATACGATTTTAAACCCTGTGTTTATTATTGCAAATGGCGTAATGGTTGATCCAGCAGTCGCGCTATATACCAATACCGCTAGAAAAGGATTTAAATACGCATCCACCGTGTTAGCTAATACTCCAATGGCTTCTTTGCAACTTGCCAAATACATGGCAAAAGGAACATCGGACAATGCGCAGTGGGATAACACAATCAAATCTTACCTTGATAACGGTGGTAAATCGGGAACAGCCTTTATTTCAAGCATTGAGCAAAAATCTGACGAACTTAACTTAGCGGTTTTAAAATCAAAAATGATGGATACTAAGTTTTATGAGTATCCACTTGATAAATTAAAACTGATGGTTGTAGATAATAAACTTGCTAACTTAATGAAATATTTAGGAGAAGTTGGCGAAACAGCAACCCGTTTATCCACCTTTAAAGTCGCTGTTGATAAAGGTATGAGTCCTCAAGAAGCAGCTAAAGTTGCACGAAATGTAACCATCAACTTTAATCGACGCGGTATTGTCGGTAGAGAACTTGGTGCGATGTATTTGTTTTTAAACGCATCTATACAAGGTACTGAAAATTTAATTGATGCTACTATTCGCGGAGAGCATAAAGCGCAAGCTACCGCGATACTTTCAACTTACGTTGCATTGGGTTATTTAATAGCACTACTTGGTGGAGATGATGGGGATGATGATTTGATTCCCGAAGAAGAAAAAAATAGATATGTCAGTATTGTATTAGATAAAGAAACCGGACTTCGCGTCAATTGGAAACTTGCCTATGGTTTATCGTTCTTTAAGGATGTCGGTATAGCAATCCGCAGAATACAAGCAGGCGGTGATGTGGAGAAAATTACCAATAAACTGATGTCATCTTTCTTTGGTAACTTTGCTTATGTCAATCCAATGGCATCGGGAGAATGGGATTCTAAAGATTTAATAGCAGGTATGATTCCTACCTTTGGGCGAATTCCTTATTCGGTTATTAATAATAGAAACCAATGGGGTAAACCTATTTATCCAGAAGATGTTTACAACACCACTGTTCCAGATAGTGAAAAAGAATGGTCTACAACAAGAGGTACGATGTATTCCGACTTTGCTAAATGGATGAACAAAGTCACAGGCGGAACAAAAGTAGAATCTGGCTTGGTAGATATATCTCCCGAAACAATGAAGTATTTGACAAATGCGCTTACCGGATCGGCAGGAACGCAAGTTTATAAATTTGTAAACTCTATTTACACTTCTTCAATGAATGCTGAAGAAATGGGATTACATAATTTACCTGTCGTATCGGGGTTTGTGAAAGAAAATACTATCGATGCTTATCGTCGTGTTTATAACTCGCAACGCAAAGAAGCAAAAGATATTTACGATAAGTTTAAAAAGTATGAAAAATTAGGTGATGATGACGCTACTGATAAATTTACCAGTAAGCATCAACCTACGCTCGACTTCTACGATGAAACCAAATCGATTATCAAAGAGGTAAAAGATTTGCGAGATAAGCAAGATGAAGCACGAGTTGAAGGCGATAAGGCGTTAGTCAAAGAGCTTGAAGCTGAAGAAAAACAACTATTGATTGAATACAGTTACCAGTATAATCAACGTCAGTAGTAATCACTTGGCGCTACATACCGTAGCGCCCTTTAACTAGGAAAGAAGATGGAAGAATTAGCAGTTACAATTACACGCGATGCTCAAGGTCAATATACTGTTGAGAAAGAAAATAGCCAAGAGCAAACCGCTGAAGGCGGAGAAGGCGCAGCGGAAGGCATGGCTGAAGGTATGGGCGCTGGTGTTCAAAAAGCGCGTGACCTTAACGAAGCATTGAAAATGGCAAAAGACTTATTGCAAGGTGCTGATAATGCAAGTGCAGAATCTTTATTTGCAAAAGGTTTTGGTGGCGAAGAAGGCGGTATGGGTATGGGCGGTGCGCCAGCACAGCAAGCACCTATGGGCAAACCAACTAGACCTGCGATGATGTAATATGGATTTTGAAGCTCTAAGCAAGCTCACTTCCAAGCAACGTGCTTTCTTGACCCATTACTTAGGTAATGGGCAGGACGGTACTAAGGCGGCTATTGCAGCGGGATATTCAGATAAGGCGGCAAGTAAACAAGCCTATACCCTTTTAAATAATCCTAATGTGCAAGCAGCGTGGAAAGAAATGGGAGAAGTGACTTCCAGTCATCATGCGATTGTTACCGAGATTCGAGAACAGTACGCGGCTAATATTGCATCTATTTTTGAGATACAGGAATTTTGGACTAACCTCGTTCGCAATAACAAAGATGAAAATGGTGATTATATTAAGTTAGATGCGCGTATTCGAGCCAGCGAATTACTTGCTAAGAATATGGGTATGTTCGTTGATAAGATTGAACACAGCGGTAAGGATGGTGCAGATTTACCATGTATTACCTTAAACTTCATTAAATCCGATACGACAATAAACAATGGCTGAAAACCTAGATGTACATTTCCCAGAGAAACTCCAATTCTTGTTTGCTCCGAAACGTTATAAAGTAGCACACGGAGGAAGGGGCAGCGGGAAAAGTTATAACTTTGCACAAGCACTGATTCTTTTAGCGGCTCAAAAACCCATGCGCGTATTATGCACACGGGAGATTCAAAAAAGTATCAAGCAATCAGTGCATTTGCTTTTATCCGATCAAATCCAACGACTTGGACTTGGGGCATTCTTTACTGTCCTTGAAACAGAGATTCGTGGGATGAATGGGTCGCTGTTTATGTTTGCCGGTTTAGCGCAACATACAGTTGAATCTATCAAGTCTATTGAAGGCTGTGATATTGTATGGGTAGAGGAAGCGCAAACGGTAAGTAAGAAAAGTTGGGATATTCTTATTCCTACTATTCGTAAAGATGATTCTGAGATTTGGGTGAGTTTCAATCCAGACTTAGATACGGATGATACTTACACACGATTTGTACTTAATCCTGCTCCGAGTGCAACTGTTGTTGAAATGAACTTTGGTGATAATCCTTATTTCCCTAAAGAGCTTGAAGCAGAACGTCTACATTGCATGACAACCAATCCAGAGGACTATGATAACATTTGGCTTGGTAAATGCCGCAGTGCTGTAACAGGTGCTATTTATGCGAATGAAGTTAACGCTGCAACGATACATGGCAGAATTTGTAATGTTCCTTATGACCCATTACTTAAAGTTCATGCTATTTGGGATTTGGGTTGGAACGACTCGATGTCAATTCTTTTAGTACAAAAAGTCCGAAGTGAGATTCGCATTATTGAAAGTATTGAGGATGACCACAAGACCTTAGATTATTATGCTGGACTATTGAATAGTAAGAAGTATAATTGGGGGTATGATTACCTGCCACATGACGGGCGCACTAAAGATTTTAAAACCGGTAAAAGTACAGAAGAACTTTTAAAGGCATTTGGACGTAAAGTAAAGATAACGCCTAATATGCCAATTGAATCGGGAATTAAGGCGGCTCGTTTAATGTTCTCGCAATGTTACTTTGATAAGGTACACGCAATTCGATTGCTCGAATGTTTAAAGCGCTATCGTCGAAGTATCAACCCGAGAACAAATGAAGCAGGTGCACCGCTCCATGACACTTATAGTCATAGTGCAGATGCCTTTAGATATTTAGCAGTCAATGCTGAGAGTTTAAGCAATGAAGATAGACGCGCTCCTGTTGCTGCGCCAAGATGGCAACCGTATGATAGCGGTGTCGGATATTAATTTAATTGGAGATAGTCATGTCATTTTTTGATAATATGGTTCACAAGGTTTCAGATGGCGCAAAGAAAGCCGTTGATGAAGCGGCTGGCGCAGTTACTGATGTGTCACATGGTGATATTGCAGGCGCAGCGCAACACGTTGAAAATATTCGTGAAATCCCTCAAGATACTGCCATTGATATTGCGAAAGCAACTATTAACGAAATTATCTAAAATGCTTTATAATTAACGTCGAGATGATGTTACGCCATGTCGTGATGACAGAGCAAACTCCTTTAACTGGAACTAAGAGATGATAGACGATTCTAAAATTGACAGACTAGACCGATTCGGAAAAGCACTTTTGTCCAAAAGGCAGAAGGCTATCCAAGCTCGTAAGAAATCGGGCATAGAAGAAATTTGGGATCAAGACAGTGAATATTATGAAGGTATTGATGATGCCAATCGTGGTGAAGTCAGTACCTCTATTACCAAAAATCTTGTAGACCGTGGTGGCTATTCGCGTGTAAATAGAAAGCGAATTGGCTCAAACGTGTTTATGAATATCACTAAGCAATACACAGATATTGCCGCCATGTCACTCGCTGATATGCTCCTTCCAGTTGATGATGCGAACTTTGAAGTTCGCCCAACGCCTAAACCTGCCACAATGGAATTACTGCAAGTAAAACCCGTTGATGTCGGTATCGTGATGTATAAGAATCAACAAATGCCTGTTGAGCAATTTGAAGAAACGATTAAACAAGACGCAAAGAAAAAAGCAGAAGAAGCTCAAAAACAAATTGAAGACTGGTTAGTTGAAGCGCATTGGAATCGTGAAGTTCGTAAAGTGCTTCGAGATTCAGCTATTCTGGGTACAGGTGTTGTTAAAGGCTGTTATCCAATTATTGATGAGCAAAACTCTGTACATAAAATGTTTCAAAAGCAAATGCCGACACCTCAAGGTGAAATGCAAGCAGAGGGTGTTGCGGATGTTAAAGTTATTGAAATTCGCCCCGCATCAAAACGTATTGACGTAAGAAACTTTTATCCCGATCCTGCGTGTGGAGATGATATTCACAGCGGCAGTTTTGTTTGGGAACGTGACTATATTACGAAAAAAGAATTGCGTAATTTACGCAAAGCAAAAGGTTACATTTCTTCTCAAATTGATTTAGTCCTTAAAGAAGGTGCTGACGACGATTTAGAAAAGAAACGTGATAAGACTAACTTTGGCGACAGATTTGAAGTGTGGTACTACTATGGGGAAGCTACTAAAGAAGACCTTGAAGCTGCTGATTGTACTTGTGGTGATAGCGATACTTATGATGTTGTGGTTGTCATTGTCAATAATCGCGTTATCAAAGCTACCATGAACCCACTAGAAAGCGGTGAGTTCCCTTATGATGTAATGGTGTGGCAACCCATGAATGATACTTGGACAGGTATCGGTGTTGCACGTCAAGTAAGAGAACCTCAACGTATTATTAACGCGGCTACTCGTAATTTACTCGATAATGCAGGTAAAGGCGGTAGACCTACCACTATTATTGCTGATGGGGTTGAATCGGCTGACGGTGGATTAGTTGAAGTGGGTAGCGGTGCGTTACTTAGATTATCACCAGATTCCCCAATACAAGATGCGCGTGGCGCAATAAGCTCAATCATCATTCCTATCATCACACAGGATTTGATGGCGATTATTCAGTATGCGCTGAAGATGGCTGAGGACATTACCGGCTTACCGATGATGCTACAAGGTCAACAAGGCAATGCGCCAGATACTGTTGGTGGCATGACCATGCTTCAGAATAACGCAGGAACTATTCGCAGAAACATTGCTCGTAACTTTGATGATCGCGTTACTGTTCCACACATTACACGTTATTATGAATGGATTATGCTTTACGGTGATGAGCAATTGAAAGGTGATTTTAATATTGAAGCTCGTGGATCAACAGTTCTGTTTGAGCGTGATGCGCAACATCAAGCCATTATGCAATTAGGCGCTCTCGTAATGAACCCAGCTTTCCAAATCAATCCTGCTAAATGGATTGATGAAGCATTTAAAGCGCAACGCCTTGATAGTAAACGCTTTAAATTTAGCGAAGAAGAAATTAAACAGATGCAAGCGCAAGCACAACAAAATCCACCGCAAGACCCTAAAGTCGCAGGTCAGATTGAAGTGGCTAAAGTTCGCGCTGCTGGTGAGATGGACAAGGCGAAATTCTTGCAATCTACTGATATGGCGGAGATGCAAGTTAAAGAAACGCTCGCCATGCAAGAACTCAAATTTAAAGCGCAACAGGCAGAGGTTGATCGTCAACATGAGATTCAAATGAAGCAGATGGAACGCGACATGAAGATTATGGAATTATCGCAATCGACTCAAATCAGTGTTGCTGAAATCAAATCTCAATTAGCGCAAACAGCTCAAAAATTAAACGTACAAACGCAATTATCTAAACAGGTGTTAACTCCTCCCACTGAACCGGCAGGTAGAGCGCCAAATGGACAGGCTTATCAGAGATGATAGATAAACCAAGAGTTGATGTGAACTCACCAACATGGATTGCAATTAAAGAATATCATATTGCAAGACTGGATGAATTGCGTAGAAAGAATGATAATCCTCAATCACAGGATGTAACAGAAAGACTTAGAGGGCAGATACTTGAAATTAAGAATCTCCTGTCTATAGAAAAACCCGTAGGCGAGTAATATCCCCTGCAATTTGTAATTCGCACAGCAAATGCCCTGCGACTAAAATGCGAAAGCATAGGAAGTAAAAATGGAAGAATCACAAGTACAAGAAGAAAGCATTGAATTAGAAATTGATGATGCGTTTGCTGATGGCTTTGAGGAGTTTGGCGAAGATTCGTCCAACGAAATTAAAGAAGAAGCGATTCAAGAAATCATTGAACAAAATCCATCGTTTTCTGAAGAACAGATTCGTGAATTGTTTGAACAAAACAACCAAAGATTATTTGGCAAAATTGGCGAGATTAACCGAGAAGTTAAGCGTCTTGAAGCACTGGCTCAATCGTCCGCGCAACCAAGAGAAGCTCAACCTATCCAAGTTACTGCTGAGATGTTTTCCAATATGCGAGAAGAATTTGGCGAAGATTTCGCAAATGCTTTAGCTAGGGATTTATCGCAGATACCTTTACAGCAACAAAGTGGCGGCATCGATCAAAATCAGATTGATTACATTTTGCAGCAAAAGGTCGCTCAAATAGAAAATAATTTTGAAATGAAGATGGTGACGAGAGAGCATCCCGATTGGGAATCAATTGCACAATCACAAGATTTCACCGGTTGGAAGAACCAATTACCTGCGGATATTCAAGATAGACTTGATACTACATGGGATTCTGGTTTTATTTCCGCTGCAATTAGCGCTTATAAACGTGACAAGGCTTTGTATCAAGAACAAAAAAGTAAGAAAAATCAACGACTTGAATCGGCAGTTATGCCAAAAAGCACAGGTGGGTTTGATGAAAATTACGAAGATGATTTTGAAGCAGGGTTTAATACAGACTAACTTACTTTTATTTAATAACGTCGAGATGACGTAAGGATGCTTTAAAATGGCTATTCAAGGTTACAATACATCCCCCGCCAGAATTAATAAATTCAAAGGCGAAATTTTAAAACACGCTGTTGCGCTAGAAGTATTAGCAAAACAAGGTCGTCAAATTTCTTTGCCTAAAAACCAAAGTGAAACTTATGTAGCACGTCGTTATGTTCCTTATAACGCGACTGCTGGTAATCCAAATGTCTTCTTCCAAAACGTATCTGGTGATCGTGGTACAGCGATGGCTAACGCACACTTAACGCAAGAAGGTGTTACACCGCAAGCGGATACTATCGTAGCGCAAGACATTACTGCGGTAATCAATCAATACTCATGCTTATACAGCTTTACTGATAAAGTGGCTGATTTGTACGAAGATGATATTCCTAAAGCAATGGTGGAACAAGTTGGTGAGCGTGTTGCGCTTGTTAACGAAATGATTCTATTCGGTGCTTTAAAAGCGTGTACTAACGTGTTCTACTCTGGTACAGGTACTTCTATTGCAACAGTTAACGACTATTTGAAATTAGCAAATATCCGTAAAATCACTAAAGCAATGCAAGCTAACCATGCTCGCCCTGTAACTAACACATTAAAAGCATCACCAAATATCGCTACTCAACCTGTTGAAAGCGGCTATGTGATTGTTTGCCACACTGACTTAGAACCCGATTTGCGTGATATTGCTGGCTTTATTCCAACATCACAATACGCAAGTGGTACTCCAATGCCAAATGAAATTGGTCGCGTTGAGCGTTTCCGTTTTATTACTTCACCAGATTTACCTGCTCAATTGAGCGCTGGCGCTGCTATCGGTTCAACTGGTTGCCAATCAACTTTAGGCACAAGCATTGACGTATATCCTTATTTCGTATTTGCTCAAGATGCGTTCTCGCAAATTGCATTACGCGGTAAAGAATCAATGTCACCTACTTTCATCCCAGCGGGTGAAAAAACTAAATCTGATCCACACGGTCAACGTGGTTATGCCGGTTCAATCTGGTGGAAAGGTGTGATGATTGAAAACAACCAATGGATGGCTTTAGGCTATACTGGCGTTAAATCACTTTAATTAATATCTGCGCCAAGAGTTAACTTGGCGCACTCCTCAGAGGATTTTGAAATGGCTGAAAATACAACTTATGTAGTGACCAGTAAAACAAACGATGGAGATTTCCAATTGGATACTTTCATTCGTTTATCATTTGACGCAACAACTATTGTTGCAGCGGATTATGTTGAATTAGATATTGGCTGTAAGCCACGTTACGTTTGTGTAGAAAACTTTACTGACCTTTCTAAATTTGAATGGTATGAAGGTGTAACCGCTACTGTATCTGCGGGTTCATTTGTTGCAAGTACAGTTTATACAATTGCGACTATTGGCTCAACTGATTATGTTGCAATTGGCGCACCGTCTAATACTGTTGGTGTAACATTTACGGCAACAGGTGTAGGCGCAGGTAGCGGTACAGCAGTAACTAATGATAACGTATGTATCAAAACAGTTTCTGCGGGTACTCGCACCTTAGTTTCTGCTAACTCAATTTTAGTTCGTGATCGCACAGTTCAATTATCACAAAATGCAACTACTGCGATGATTTTGGCAAGTAAAAACTTGTCGGTTCGCGTATCGGCTTAAGTGTTACCGGCAGTGTGTCTTTTAGGCACACTGCTATTTTTTAGTTTATTGGAGTTTAATCATGGCAATTCAAAAAGAATTACATACAGAAGAAGTACGCGGCAGAGCAAAACCCACCATTAATTTAGAAGATAGTCTTGTTGATATTCGTGACAACGAAGAAATCATTGTTGAAACAAGTGGTATCGATTTAGATTATCTTGATGAACTTCAGTTTATGGAAGAAAAAATCACTATTCGTATTGAGCCTTCGGCAGATAGATACGCTCCTCGTTTTGTTGACGTAGCTGTTAATGGTCGTATCGAATGGCTTGAAGTGGGTAAACCTATTGCCGTTGCTCGTAAATATATCGAAGTTTTGGCAAGAGCAAAATCAGATACTTTCATTACTATTGCGCCTAATACTAATGATGAAAATCCTGTGAATTTGATTTCTCGCAACACATCACAAAAATATCCATTCAGTGTGATTAAAGACCCTAATCCCCGTGGATACCAATGGTTGACGACCGTATTGTCACAATAATTTATTAACCGTACTGGAATTAAACCATGACATTTCTTGAACTCGCTAATCGCCTTTTATCTGAAGCAGATATTTCTGGTGCAGGATTAATCACAACGGCAAATCAACAGGGTGAGTACAAACAAGCTGTTGATTACATCAATACTGCATATGCAGATATTCAATTACAACACGCCAATTGGGATTTCCTACGAGGAGATATGTCATTTAATACCATTAACGGTGTAAATAATTATTCTCAAACGGCTATCAGTTTAGCGGATTTAAGTGAATGGTCGCCCGAAACTATGCGCATCTATTTAACAGCGAATGGGATTGTCAGTGAACAATATCTCATTCCTGTTGAATGGGATGAGTTTAGAGATTTATTCATGTTTGGGAATGCGCGTATTCAAACCGGATTCCCAACACACTTTACTATAAAACCTGCGGATAATTCGCTTACGTTTTATCCTATACCAGACAATGTTTACACGGTAGAAGGCGAGTATTATAAAAATCCTTCTGTCTTAGTAAACGATACCGACACGCCAATTTTCCAATCTCGCTTTCACATGATTGTGGTTTGGCGAGCATTGATGTATTTTGCAACACAACTCAATGCCCAAGAGCTTTACGCCATCGGTAACATTGAATATCGTAAATTACTCTTTAAACTTGAACAGTTTAATTGCCCTGTACCCACTGCTTCGGAAGAACTCGCATGAGAATGAACGCGCTACCTAATGTTAAAACCACGACGCAATACTCGCGTTTTGCCGGAGGTCTTGATTTGGTATCGCCACCTCTCACTATTGATGCGGGTAAATGTATTTCAATTAATAACTATGAGTGCAATGCACTGGGTGGTTATCGTCGCATTGATGGGTATGAGCGTTTTGACGGCAGACCTTCTCCTAGCGCTCAGAGTTACTACTACTGCCCTTGCACGTTCTCAGCGGCAGTCACAGTAGGTCAAACAATTACAGGCGCTACAAGCGCGGCTACAGGCAAAGTATTACAGGTTGAATCCACTTATCTCATTATCGATAGAGTGACGGGAACATTTGTTCTTGAGAACTTTAAAGTCGGTGGTGTTGTAAAAGGCGCTTTAACTATCCTGCCTTCCAAAGACGGACATCCTACAGGTATTGGTCATGCCACTGCACTTGGCTTAGTAGCGGATGATTATCGTGCCGATATTACTGCTGTAACTGGTAGTGGGGTGCTTCGCGGTGTCTGTATGTACAAAGGCATTGCTTATGGGTTTCGTGATAACGCGGCAGGAACGGCAGTCGATATTTGGAAATCAGCTTCCACTGGATGGCAACAAATTACACTGTTCAAATCACTGCCTTTTAAAAGCTGTACGGTAGATGTGCTTGATGGCGTTGTTATTAATCAAAAGAACTCTGGCGCAACAGCGACTGTTAAACGACAAGTAATTGAAACTTCTCAAAGTTTAGATGATTTAGAAGCTACTAGTGATACCACTACAGTGATGGCATTAGGTTCACATACGTTTACCATTCAAACGGGGAAAGCCTATGTCGCGGGGCAAGCGATATTAATTATTTCAACCGCGTCGCCAACCAACTATATGGAAGGTACGGTAACTTCGTACTCTACTAATCAAATTGTCATTAATATTACAAATAAAGTAGGATCGGGTACTTACGCATTATGGCGATTACATTCCGATCCAATTAATATTCGCAGTGACACTGGTCGCTTTATTGTCACAAGTGTCACCGGCACATGGACAAGTAATGTAGCGGATACGATACGAGTGGGTATTATTGATATCGCTGTTGTTGATAATCCCAGTGGAAATCCTGTTACTCAAATTAGCATTCTACAAGGTGGTAATTATCAGTTTGTTCAACATAACTTTTCAGCCGCGTCCGATGGTAAAAAATTATATGGTGCAGATTCATTAAATCGTGCTTTTGAGTTTGACGGTGACGTATATATCCCCATTAGAACTCAAATAACCATTGACGCACCGACCACTATTGCAGCGATTAATGGTCAACTTGCCTTATCTTATTTTGGTACAGTGATATTTTCAGCGGTAGGTAACCCCCATGACTTTAGAACAACTAGTTTAGGTTTTCAAGATGTTCAAGAATTTGGCGATACTATTACTGGTATGAGTCCGATTGTTGGTGGAGTCCTTGCTGTTGCGTGTCGAGATAGTTTTTGGAAAGTATCCGTTGATTCGCAAACTAGTCTTTACAAAGCGGAACTAATCTCTCCAGATATTGGTGCTATTCATTATGGGTTAATGAATCTTGGCGCACTTTATTCATTTGATGATAAAGGGATTATCCGCATTGTTCCTTCTTATGTATTCGGTGGCTTTGAACACGATACCATTAGCCGAGCCATTCAACCCGTTATTGATCGTTTCCGAGAAAAGATTGTCGCTACTGTGGTTTATAAAAGCAAAAACCAAGTTAGGTTTTATGCAAATGACGGTACGGGCATTATCATGACAATAACTTCGGGCGTAACGCAAACAGGCGCTGCGACCACTGGTCATGACTTTTCCGAGTTCACCTATCCCATCAATATTAGTTACGCATGGAGTGGTGAGGATGCAAGTGGGCGAGATATCGTTTTACTTGGCGATGAAGATGGTTATGTTTATGTTGCTAATACTGGATCATCTTTTGATGGCGAACCTATTCAAGCCTATATCAGAACAGCATTTAATAATGTAAAATCACCCTCAGCAATCAAGCGATTTAGAAAAATTGAAGTTGAGCTTTCAACCGTAGGTTATTCGTATATTCGCTTTAATCCAGATTTCTCTTATGCTGATCCATCTATTGCCACGCATCTTCTTAAATATGAAGAACTGCAAGGCGCAGGGGGTTATTGGGATGAAGCGATATGGAATGAATTTTACTATGATGGAAAGATAGTTTCTCAACCAGAAATTCGCATACAAGGAAGTGGAACAAACATTGGTCTAGTCGTTTTCTCTAATTCGGCTATTGATTTAGGACATAATTTATCGGGCATTGTACTTCACTACACGCCTAGAAAACTAAATAGATAATAGGAAAAAGAAAATGGCAAAATTACGCTTAGAACCAGTAACCTCTCAACCTACGTTGTCACCAGCCCAGCTTGCTAATTTATCCGGACTTGCGGCTCAAGATGCAATTACCACTGCTATTAATTCAGCGGCTGTACAAGTAGCTAAAGAAAATAATATTTCACTTCCTCAAGCAAGTTTAATTGTGCAATCGGAAGTAAACCAATCATTTCAGCAACCAGATTATGTGCCAAATATACCTGCATCATTAGTACCTAGCCTTGATGCGTATAAGGCTTCTTTAAATGCTCAAGATTTAGCGCAAAAAGTTGATGCTTTAGCAGCATCTAATACCACTGGAACTACACCATCTGCGGACGTACTAGAAAAACAACGAGTTGCAGCTATTCAGAACTCATGGACATCTCCTGCAAGTACGGACGCATGGTTTAATGCTAACCCTAATGACCCTTATACAATAAGAGAGATAGCCGCAGGGAGAGTTGCTAATCAAGTTGCGGATAATGTCGGAGTAACTACACCATCTGCTGATACGCTTGCTAATTTAGGTGGAACAGGTACTGCTAAAGTTACGGATACAGGGACAATTATTGATAACACTAAACTTAATACGCAAGGTGATGTTAATAAAATTGCAACTTCCCCTGCTGCGACAAGTCCTCCCAGTACAATAAATACAGGAAGCATTCCTGCGCTTACTACGGCTGATTTAGCATCATGGGGTAAAACACTTCCACAGGGATTAACTTCAGATCAATTAAAAACAGCATTGGAAGGACAGCAAACTGCTTTGAGCGGTCAAAATGCTAACTTCTTAAAAGATTGGAATACCAGTGCAGATGCGCTTAAAACTAATATCCTTAGCGGTGTTGATACCAAAAATCAAGCATTTGGCACACAGGCAACACAAGGCTTTATGGATGCCTTTAAGAATTTCCAAATACCCACTAATCAGCAAACTGGTGTTAACTTAGGTAATTATAATGATAATCGAAATGCCGCTGCTGACCAATGGTGGTCACAATACGTTACAGGACGGAGATAATTAAATGGCAACTGCTTTAGATACAACAGCAACTACAGCTCAAACTTTTGATCCAAAATATATTAATACTTATGGGGATTTAATTAAAAATACTACCGATCCCAATTTGGTAAGTAAATTAACTACTTATGGGCAAGTTACTGACGCTTATGGGAATCCGTTATTTGACCAGAATGTGTTTTCGGCAGTTAACTCTCCAGATAAAAAAATAGCAAACCCTGCAAATAAAGCCATTCAAACTACTCTCGGTACTTGGGCAGATGAAGTGCTTCAAAAAGATACACTTGACCCATTAACAGGTCAACCTGTTAATTGGAGTATGGTAGGTGGCACAACAGGCAAGCAATATCAAGCAGCTAAAACTGCATTGATAAACAATCCTGCAAATAATGTTCGATGGGCAACGCAACAAACCCAAGCTCAAACTATTGCACAAAAAGCAATTGAGGATGCCAAGACTGCTCAAGATTTACAAATCGCTAAAGATGCTAAAGCAACTGCTGATGCGGAAGCGGCAGCCGCTACTGAAAAGACAGCTCAAGAAAAAGCCGCTACAGAACAAGCTGCTGCTGATGTTAAAACTGCACAACAATGGACAGATGTTAAAAAACCTTTAGATACTTCCACATTAAAGGGGGGATTTGATGCAACTGGAAAACCTATCCCAGTAGTAGCGCCTATTACCCAAGGGATGATTGATACCGCAAAACAAGGTGTTAATACTGTTACTAGTGATATCACCAAAATGACTGATGCGGCTAAAGCCGCTGAGGTTAATGTAACACCCGATTCAATGGTATCCAATCAGTTATCGGGATTACTTGCTAAAAACAATCCTTATATCCAACAAGCTGTTAATGCGGCTAATTTGCAAGCATCGCGTAGAGGTATGCTTAATACAGGCGCTGCCGCTGGATTTGCTCAAGACGCAGCGATTAAAGCCGCACTACCAATTGCTCAAGGTGATGCACAAACTATTGCAAGAGCCAATGAAGCCAATGCACTGGCAGCTAATAATTTGCAAAATAATGTATTGAATTTAAAAGCCAATGGGTTGATGGCAGATGCTAAAGAGATCAATGCAATTAGCACTGTATATCAACAAGCTCAATTAAATGATTTGTTGAACGGTGCAAACGAAACTCGTAAATTAAATGAACTAGTTACACAAGGCAATATCACTGCTTATAATCAAGTTAGTAAAGGATTGATTGACACGCTAATCAACGATAAGTCTGCACAAGCGGCGCAATCATTGGCTATTTTAACTAGTACACTTGAAAGAAATAATAAACAATTCCAATCTGATTTAGATTTTACAATCAAACAAGCTGAGTTTACTCAAAAGGATAGAGAAGCTCTACAAGGCTACATTAATAATCGGACTACTTCACTTGAAGCGTTTAGACTTAAAGTTCAAACTATGCCGGATATTACCGCAGTAGGTAAAGCGGCATTAATTAATAATGAAGAATCAAAAACACTTGAAAACATTAAAAATTATGCAAATGGTATGGGAATGTATGTAAATTTAACTGAATCTTCAGCAGGTATTACTGCAAGTAAACTAGTTGCACCGCCTAGTTTAAATACAGAAACCACTGCTGACGATGCCGCTTAAATTACTAACGATAGATTTACTTCATTTAATACAGGTGGTTAATTATGAGTCCTCAAACAACTGAACAATTACGTCAATACGTTAATCAATCTAATACAAGTCATGCACAATCTGCATTAGGTCGATTTGAACAAGAATTACAAGCAAGAGATACTTCTCAAAGGGGAATGCTTAGTCCTTCTTTTTTTGAAAATAGAACTCAAATGAGCGCTAAGGATTCTACTTATTTTGCGACACCGCAACCACCTGCTCCAGCGAGCGGTGGCATGAGCGTAATGTGTACTTTAATGCGTGAATATGGCTATCTTGAAGATGATGTATTTGATGCGGATACTTTATTTGGGCATTTGATTGCAGATACTCATCCAGAAGTCCTCATCGGCTATCATGCGTGGGCAAAACCCCTAACTGAATTCTTGCGTAATAATGCGATTTATATCCCGTTATTTGCCTATATTGTTCAAGCATGGGCATATGAAATGGCAGAGCAATTTGGCATTGTAAAAAATCGCAGTACATTTAAACGATTAGTTGGTAAAATAGTGATGAATGTAGGTAAGCCAATTTGTGGGTTTATCGGAACAGTAATTTCATCATCACAAGGAAACTATGAGTATCACCGGACTTAACGTACAAGCACATCACTTTATTGGCGGAGTCTATGCTAAAGAAGTGATTATTGACGATGGCTTTGAAGTTCAGCAACACGCTCATACCTTTGATCACATGAGCGTTCTTGTTGAAGGATGCGCTATAGTTTGGCAAGGTGATACTCAAGAAACCTATTTTGCCCCTGCTGTGATTGAAATTAAAGCCGGTATTGAGCATAGCGTTCAAGCGGTTAACGGTAGAGTGGTTTGGCTATGTATCCATGCTACAGATACTTGTGATGCAGAAAATATAGATGACGTGCTTATCGGCAAACCCAATATGGTCAATACCGGTATTCATGTTGATGTATCGGTTATCAATAAATTTATTTCTGATAATGATTATTTATGGAATAAATTTAAACAACGTACTGAATCGTCTAAATCGCCACATAGAGAAGTTGACGATATCTGGGTTCGCTATAATGATATTAAAAATTATAATCCATCGAACTCTTTAGCATTTCATGATGAACACGATAGCGTTTTCTATATTAACGATCAGAAATTTAAAGATGAAATTGCTAAGATTAACCGTGCAATTTGTGAAAAACACAATATCCATAAAACAGAATTTGGTGGTATTTTAATTACTCGTATTCCTGCCGGTAAACAAGTCTATCGTCATAACGATGCGCATAGCTGGCATGCAGAATACTATAAAGATAAATATTTAATCCCTTTAGAATCCAATGATAAACAATCTTTTAACTACGAAGGGCAATCTATTATTACTCCTGTGGGCGATATATTTAGTTTTAATAACCTCGTTGACCATTGGGTGTTAAATGATTCGGATTCACCACGGGTTAGTTTAATAATTTGTATGCGCCATAACGCATAATTACGCTACACATAACGTCGAGATGACGTAAGGACAAAAGATGAGTACCTTTAACCCACCGGCTGATATTGCTCAGATTACTCTAGCAAAATCCTCAGACGTTAACGCTGTTAAGGCGGCTACTGCAATTGCATTTGGATTACTTCCAAGTGAAACCAAACTTCAACGTGGTACAGTCAATTTCGCTGTAGACACCGGTACAGCGAATACCTATGTGGTAGCACTAGACAGTTCCATAACAAGTTACACCGATGGTCTACAAGTCGTATTCAGACCTCTCAATGATAATACGGGTAGCGCCACTATTAATTTAAACAGTCTTGGTACGAAATCTATTAGACTTACTGATAGTGAACCAATTCAAGCAGGGGATATTAGCGCTGGAGGGATAATTGAGGTTCGCTATAGTACGTCAACAGGGTTTTTCCATTTAACGCCAAACTCAGCTATTTACGCTCACGATGCAGGGGTATCGGCAACAGCCGCAGCGGCAAGTGCATCGACGGCATCTACTCAAGCAACTAATGCCGCAAGCAGTGCATCGTCAGCAAGCACATCAGCATCTAACGCATCAACTTCTGCCACTAACGCAGCGACAAGTGCATCGGGTGCATCATCTTCAGCCACAACTGCGACTACTCAAGCAGGTATTGCTACAACCCAGGCGGGTATTGCGACCACGCAAGCAACTAACGCATCGACTTCAGCATCAACAGCAAGCACACAGGCAA
>Ga0114981_10000611_pt1 | contig 23082 bp, 11 predicted proteins | sample S_140806_MF_Meta_FD_87028 | JGI IMG/M metagenome (GOLD analysis project Ga0114981, IMG submission 87028) | Freshwater microbial communities from Lake Simoncouche, Canada to study carbon cycling - S_140806_MF_MetaG | ecosystem: Environmental > Aquatic > Freshwater > Lake | place: Lake...
ATCTGCCATACCTTTAGCTGCTGTTCCAAGTTTTGTAACATTACCAGCACTATCACTAAATGCAGCATTTAATCTATTGCCAGCTTTTTCTGACTTTTCAGCTAAACCATCTAACATATCTACAAACGGAACTGTTATGCTGTCATTCTCAAATGGATCTTTACCATTAGTAACCTGTGATTCACTAGTAGCAACTTCTGCATCATTTTTTTCTTGAATAACAGATTTAAGATCAGATACTTCAGTTTCAAAAGATTGTACAGCTTTTTCTAGACTATCTGTATTATCTGCGCCAGTGTCTCCTCTGATATCTTTGCACTGACAGGCTCTTATTGTTTTTGTGTTATCGAGTATAGCTTTGATTAATAGTGTCTCGGCACTAAGTCTTGCTTTTTCTGATCCTTGAGATATTTTTTTATCTCTAGTTTTAGTTTCTTTTTCTACTTCTTCTTTAGTTTTTATATCTTTTTTGCGCTCCACAACAGTCTTGCTAAGACCCATATCTCTACCAGCTTGTTTGGTATATTTAAACTTTAGGTCTTCATATTCTTGGCCTGTTGTAACTCCGCCAGTTGCTAATGATGCTTTCTTGGCACCAATTTCTATGGCTTGATTCCTCTTGGCTTCAAGAGCAGCCTGTGCATCTGCTTCTGCTTTTGCTTGTTGAATAGCTGCCTTGCCAGCTGATGTTCCTGATCTGGCAATACTCTCTACTTCGCCAGCACTAGTTGCCGTGCCATATTTAGATGCTCTATCGGCTTTTAATTGTTCAACTTTCTGCCGTGCTGCTATTACGTCAGGATTCTGTTCAGCAATTCCTTTTCTTTCTACGGCGGTTCCTGATGCTGCTGAGAATGCTGTTTTCTGTTTTGCTTTTAAATCAGCTTCTGCTTCCGTAATAGCGCCACTCATCTTATCAAAATCTTGGGTCATTTCTTTAATAGCAAAGGATAAATCTTGAGGAGCTATTTCTGATATTCCCATACCCAATCTCTCAAATCTTGATCTTAAATCATCGATAGATGATATTGTATCTCCTAAATTAGGAATATTTTCTGTTGGAGTAACAGTAGTTCCTGCGGCCATATTTCCACCGATCCTCGCGGTCATAATACCTCTTAGGGTAGGATCTATAGCTTTTAATGCCTTTTCCAAAGCTAGTAATTGAAGACCAACTTGTCCACCCCTTTCTGCCACTGGTGTAGCACTTTCTTTTTGTCGCAAATCTTTAAACTCGCTAATCAAAGCTTTTCTTAATGATTCCAAATCTGTGGCATTGCCAGCAGCTCCTCCACTACCAATTAATGTAGATGCTTTACTGGTCGCAAAAGTATTCATAAATTCAGGTTTTAATCCCGATTTTTGTAGCTTAGACATCATTTGATTCATAATGCCATCAAGCTGTTTTTTAGTTCCGCTATCAATTTCGATAGGAGCTAATAATCCTGATCGTTTTTTAACATTACTAGTTATTTTTTCACTAGCTTCTATGGCTGATCTACCAAGTTTCCTACCACTCTTACCAAATACGTCTTCTATACCTATTAATGCTGCTGCTGCAGAAGAAGCTGCTTTACGTGCATCAGCACTACTTTTCCCTTGAGCAATAGCATTATTTCTAGCTGCTTCTGATGCTTGTTTAACATTAGCGGCAAATGTTGATAGTTTTATACCAGCTTCTTTAGCGGCTCTTTGCATAGCGTCCAGAACAACACTATCTTTCACTCCTGTTGTAGCTTTAGGAATAGCCTCTATAATTTCTTTGAAACTTTTAGCCTCTCCTCCTTCTGCAAATCTTTGTATATTACCAACTAATCCACCAGCATTAAATTTCCCTAATTTATTCATTCTGTTTAATTTACTATATCCAATTTTAGCTGCTCTTTCTTTAGGAATAACAAATTCACCAGGAGTTAATAGTGCTGGTACTTGTCCTCCAGAAGCAAATTGACTAATAGAAGCTATATTTCCAACTCCCATCTTATTAACACTACCCTTGCGAATCACAAAATCTCCAGCATTTAATACTGCTGGTACAGTATCACTATTTCCTACTCCAGGAACTAAACCACCTCCGGCAAACTTTTTGGGTGGCGCTGGTGGAGGAGGAGCTAAACGAGTTTTAGGACTAGATAATTGTTTATTAAAACTATACTCAGGAGTTTTTTCTTTTAATACTGATTCAATAAGTTTAATTTCTTCATCTTGAGCAGCTTGAAGTTCTTTGGCTCTCTCTGTAGACTTGCCTCTTATGGCATCTTTTTTCGTCTGCATCAACCATTGGAAATAGTGAGTACCTGGAACTCCTCCTTGTCCGGACGTTGATGATGGAAAGCCCTTATCGAATCCTGGACTATTTTTATATTGTAGATAAAAGTTTTTATATTTTGTTGTTGCTTTGCGTCTCTCATTTATAGTATCAACAATTTCGTTTGCTCTTGGTGTTCCAGACCTTTCGTCTCCTCTTATCTCAAAACGCCCACTAATACCAGTTTCTGGAATCATAGTGTCTGTAGTATCATAAGCTTGATTCATAGTAATAAACTTACCCAAATCAGCTTGTGCTTTTTTTGCTGCTTTTTGGATTTCTGGACCAGTACCTTTAGATACATATGCTGACCATACTGGATGATCTGTATTTGTTGCAATCTTATATCCAGAAAATAGTGATTTATTTTTAAGAAACCAATCAGCAATAAGTATATTATCATTATCTGTTTTAGGATCTAGTCTCATTTTCCAGCCGCTACCACCAAAATCAGTAAGCTCTTTATGATCTCCAGCAAATTGACCAACACCTGTACTTTTATGTCCTGGTAATTTCCACTCCCCGGATGCTATCTTTGTACCTATGGGCCATTTCTTTCTAATAGCATCCATTTCTTTATCTTGATATATAGCTTTAACCGGAGCGTTGGGGTCAGGTTTTTTCGGTGGAGATGGCAGCGAAGGTGAAGTTAATTGAGCTACTCCACCAGTAGCATATCTAGTTGCATTATCAATATCATTAAGAGCACTCTTTCTGATAGCCAAACGAGAAGCTGCTATTCTTTGAGCTTCTGTTAATATTGGACGATAACCAGCATCTGGTTCTCCCTTTAATTGTTCTGCCAAGTCTAGTTGTTTTTGGGTTGCTCTTGGTGATTCTGGAGTTAACGCTCTTAATAAAGACGATGGATTCATCATTAACTGAGAATTCTGTGTCTTATATGTCGATCTCTGCTTAAGATATGCTTGAAATTCATCTAATGAGAAATCACTAGTCTTTGCAAATTGAACTAAAGTATCAAATTCTCTAGATCCAAATCCACTATTTTTTTCTAATGAATAATAATCAACTTTACCACCTTTTGCATACCCTTTTACATTTTTCAGATATGTAACAATATTATCTTTAATTGTAGATGGGCCTTCCAATGTTCTTTTAGCGTCTGTTGGAATGTCTGGAGGTAGATTAAAATATTCAGCCGCATCTTTTAATCCATCTGGGAAATCGAAACCTTTTCCCTGAGATTTTCCTGGTCCGCCCAAAGCTTGTATAACTTTTTCTAATAATACTCCTTGCATAGTAGCTTCTGCGTTAGGATTATCTAGCATTGCAGATAAAGAACTGTTAGTTTTTCCATATCCAGATTTAACTAATTTGGCACCTTTTATAGCTAAATCTTCCGTTCCAGACGAGAACAAGGATTCTAGTTGTTCAGCAACATCTGTCTTCATAACTCCAGCAATAACTCTAACCTTTACAGATTTAGTTAGTTTGTCTGATTCTATATCAATATTTTTTGGTTTGAATAGATTGCCAAATAACCCAGCTGCGCCAAACACAAGACCACTATCTTCTAATTTTTTTATTGCGGTCTGCTCCCCTGCTATTTTACGATCAGTTTTGCTTAGATATGCTTTTTCTATTGCTTCTCTCATTGCTTTCTGGGAAGCATTAGGATTCCTAACTCGTAATAATGTATTAACTTCTGATGCATTTATATTAGCTGCTCTAGCGGCATCCTGGATACCAAGTACACTAATAATATCTTTTGTAGAAATAGCTTTTCCACCAGTAGAGGATACTTCTCCAGCATCAGCAAATGCCCTAATAAGTCCACCCAAAGCTGCTTTCTGAGCTTTTCTTACTGTTCTAATTGGTTTGGTTTCAGCAGCTTTTTGAATTGCTAGGTCTAATCCATATTTTTCTGGTTGTTTTTGTGCTAATGCAGCTAATAATTTATATGGCTCAAATGAAGCTGATGTTTTTATCTTATCTCTTTTTGCTCTTAGCTCTTTCAATACTTCAACTTTAGCAGCATACTCTGGGTCTGATTCTATTTTCTTATTATCTATTCTACTAATTCCTAAAGCTTTGATTTCTCTTTCTACTTCTTCTAGTTTAACTCCCTGAGTTTGTCCAACCTCTTCTATAAGTGATGGTAAAATATTTGCCCTATTTTGTATTCTACCTATATTATTTGAAATTAAATCATATACATTAGGAGATAAAACTGATTGTAATTTACCCAAATCTCCAGCCATAATAAGATCACGAACCATTGTGCCACTTATACCGCCGGTTCTTTCTATGTTCTTAACACCATATCCAGCTTCTTTATATTTCTTAGTTTCTTCTGCTCCTTTATCAGCAACAAAAGTGGTACTACCTTTAGCTGGTATTAATACTTTGCGACGATCACCTTCTGATATGTCAAAAGCTTGTGGAACCTCAAAGTCTCTAGGTTTAGGCAATACCGTCGCACCTTTAGACCCAGCACCTGCCTTAGCCAATAATACTCTTGCGTCTTGATCAAATATTGCTGTTCTATAACTCTTAGCGTCAACACCCTCATTAGCACCAACAAGATAAATAAAATCTTCTGGGGAAATTCCCATGGCAGATGCAGCATCCATTATACTTTCATGACCAGCGGTCATAGGAGCAAATCCGCCCCATGTAAATCCAATTTTTTTCTTAATTACTTCTACTAATTCATTACCGCTTTTTCTTCTTAGTCTACCCTCTTGAGATCTACCAAGTACCACAGATCTTTTACCAAGACGATCTCCTAGTAATGCTTCTCCAACTGCGGTATCAGTACCCACATTAGATGTAACTCCTGGCTGTCTACCCTCTAGTCCAACACCTGTAATATCTCTAGTTATTCTTTGAGCTTTAACTCTTTCTTTTTCAGCTTGGGTAGTGCTACTTAGAGTATATGTTCTATCTGTTGCAGAAAACATATCGTCTAGTTTATTCTTAGAAACACTACTATTAAGAACTAGCACCTCTGTTGCCTTTTGAATATCTTCTGGTGTTAGTATTGGAAATCTTTCTGTTTTTCTTAATCTAGCATCGTCTGTTCCTTGACCTCGTGCTAGTGTTGTTTTTCCGCTACCAGCAACAGCATAAATAGCGCGTAATTTCTCTAAGCTGCTTTCTTTGCGAGCTTTGACGGCAAGATCTGTTAAATAATCTGTATATAACCTAGGACCTTTTTGACCGGTTGTTTCCATACCTTTTTCTACAATAGCTTTATTAGCTTCATTAGCTATTACATCATAATCAATATATCCTATTTTTCTTTGTGCTACACCACCTTCTGCAAATTTTTGAATTAATCCTCCAAGATTTTTTTTCTCAGCTTGAAATCTACCAGTTAATAAACCTTCACTATCAAGCATAGATATAAGTCTATCTGATTTAAACATTGGGCGACCAAATGTATCGTATTTATTAGAAGCCTGAAAAGCTTCTAGTAATTCTCCCGATTTTGACGCTGCTTTAGCCCACTCTGTAGTCTTTTTTGCTGCTTCAATACCCTTCTCTATTTGTTTTTTATTATATCCTGCTTTAGTAGCAGCTCCTTTAATTTCGTAGGCATCTCCACCCTCAAGTCTTGTTCTAGTTCTATATGGCTTATTCGCTGGCGTAAAATCAACTAAAAACGTATCTCCATCATAGCCTTCTTCAAATTTAACATTAGCAACGCCTCCGCCGGCAGTACCTCCGGCAGCATATCTATTCATCTTATGTAGTTTATCTTTTCCAATACCCTTAACAGCAGTCTTTCTCATTACAAATTCACCAGGAGTCAACATGGCTGGTACCGTATCTTTATCTCCGCTTCCAGGTACTAATCCACCTGTAGCAAATTTTCTAACAATCCCACCGGCATTTAGGGTTGTTCCACCACCAAGATTCAAAGAAGAAATAGCTTGTGTTAGAGCATCTATACTAGTGGTATTAGATGTTAATGCTGCTGTATTCGCATTTAATTCCACCATATGTTGTTGTACAGAGGTGGCTAGTTGTGTGATCGATGGTACAACAGCTGAAATCTGATTTGATAAATCGCCCACTGAGCTTTCTATAGAGCTAGCTGCCTTATCAAAGTTTTGAGATTCTTTATCTGTTTTAGAACCTGTAAGAATTTCCCCTATATTAGAACCTATACTTTTAGCAATTCCAGGACCACCTCCACCTTTGGTTTTTGGTCTAACGCCTTCGGCAAAGCCGCCAGCAAACTGAGTAACGCCGGAAACGGCTTTCATGCCAGCAATAAGAGTTAATATTGGGAATAATCCTTTACCAGCTCTTACTAGCTTGAGCAGAGCGCCGGTTAAATTAAGTGTTAGTCCAAGAAAACTCTGTAGTACTGTGTTTTTTCCAAATTCTCTGATCAAAGAAACAAATTCTTCTCGTACCTTCGTTAATTTATTCGCTAATGCTAATTGAGCCTTTGCGTTGTCAGACGCTAGTGATCCTGCTCCCTGTTGAGCAACTCTAAGGGCATCTTCAGCTGTAGCGAACTGCTGGATAAGTGGAATAACCTTACCAATCTGTCGGAATCCGCCAAGTTCTTCAACGATTTTTGAGAATCCCAAATCTCTAGGATCTAATTTAGATAATCCTTCGCTTAGTCTTCTAACAGCTTCATAAGGTCCAACGAATTTTCCTTCTAGATCTGTTAATACAACGCCATATTCTTTTAATGCTTCTATTGTATCTTTTCTTTGAATTCTAGCAAAAATAGTTCTTAAGCCGGTAGCGATAGTTTCTGAGCTTTCACGAGTAGTAGCTCGAATACTAGTAAATACAGCGATAAATTCATTTAAAGCATCCGTTCCTGAAGATACGCCTCTACTAGCTGTGGCAAAAACACCACCAGTACGCTGAATAGCTGTAATAATATCACTAGCTTCAACAGCAAACTGAGCAGAAACTGCATTAACAGCACCTAGAGCTTGTTCTAAATCTTTTGCTTTAATACCAAACTGTCTCATAAGAGCAATAGATCCTTCGACAGTCTCATTTAAACTATCGAACGATGGAGCATTAGCGCTAAGCGCCAATGCTTTTAATGCTTGTTCAGTTTCAGATGCAGATAAACCAGCTTGTGCTAATGTACTTGAAACCTTAATCAAGTCATCTGATGTAACTCCCAAACCTGTAGATAGCTTTGTAATTTCATTAACTAATCCCTCTAGTTGAGAAATATCTTTACCTGTAACCTGAGCTACTCTTACTAATTCTTTATCAAAATCAATAAAATTACCGATAGCGCTACTTAATGCGCTATTTAATTTATATACTACAGACGATACTATACTAAAAGCTGCAAATCTTCTAATAGCTAAACCAGATTGTCTACCAAATTCTGCTAATTCACTACCCATAACTTGAACATCTTTAGCTGCTTTAACACTAGCATCTCCTATATCAGCTAGACCCTTGGCTGATTTTGCTGTATCAGACGATAATCTTGATAGCTTAACTCCTCCAAGAGCTGATCCTAATTGTGATATGCTATTTGCCGAATTTGCTGCTAGTGTTTGTGTTTGAGCGAGAGTATCGTTAAGTTTTCTTAGTTGTGAATTTAGTTTGCCAGCATTAACAACTGCGCTTTGATCGATTTTAAATTTTACCGAACCATTTATGGTTCCAATCTCTCGGCGTATATCAGCTGCTATTTTTTTTGTATTTGTTGGGCCAACAAGATTAAGCTGTGCCGTAAGATTAAATGATGCTGCCATAATTTAACTCTATCTAAAAACAAAACCCAACTGCTATAAAAGCAATTGGGCATTGTGTGGTAATAAATAAAATATAGATATAATTAGGAACCAGATGACTCAGATACTGAGGCTTCCTGTTTTGTTTCAACAACCGGCTCTGTATTTTTCGTCTCATTTACTGTCTCTGCTTTAACTGGTTCTGGAGTAGTAGGCTTATCTTCCTCAACAACTATAGGATTCCCATCATCGTCTAAGAATGGTTGTACATCAACAACATAATCTCCATTAATATCAACCCTGTTACCACTCTTATCAATAAACTCTCCGGCTTCATTAATAAATCTACCATTCTCGTCTATGAGTCTACCTTCCGTATCAACCAGTCTTCCTTTAGTATCAACAAATCTTAACTTATCATCAACAAATTTGAATTTCTTCAAAAATTTATTTTCTGGTAAATTAGCTTCATAATCATTATCCAAACCGTATAACATATTGGCCAAATTTTGAGCAGCAAGGATAGCCACGGGGTCTGATGATCTGCCCAAGTAGTCTTCCAAATTCTTAAAATAAGGCTGTTTAGTATCATTATACACCAAACAAGCAGACACTAAATAGTTGAATCTAGCATTATCGGCTTGTCCTTCAGCGCTATGATTATCTAGAGAAGTCTTAACAGATATAAGTTCTCGTATCTTTCCTCGGGTTTCTTTCATCTGAACTGCTAACTCTTTAGCCTTTTTAAGAGGAATACCACCTTTGGCTAATGCTCTTTCGTTTTCTAGAACAATTTGTTGTAGTTCTGTTAACTTGGCCTGTTTGCTAGAATCCCACAAACCTTGTTCTTCTAGTAGATCGTCCATACGAGCTCTTACAATAGCCTTTGCTTTAACAGCATCGCTAAAAGCTTGGTTATAAACTTTCTGTCCTTCTCTTTGTTCAGCAAGAGACGGGGACCTTACTAGAAACTCAACGTCCTTATCGTCTACCTTAGTTTTGAATGTTCTTGTATTCATTGATCATCTCTCCTCATATTGAATTTATATCTATATTTATATTTACATGGTCTAGGGTCCACATTTCCAATATCTTTTTTTGCTAGTCTAATTTGATTGTTTCCATAGTCCAAAATTTCCTGTCTTGTTTTTTGCCAAAGGTCCAAAAAATATTGTTTATCAGCTTGGGTGGTAGCTTCGTTCCACAAATAGTCGAAATTTTCTTCGAATCTTGCAAGTGATCCTATCATTATAGTCTTCATTCTTTTTTCCATCAAGTTTTCTATTTCATTGTTCATAAATACTATTTCCTTGTTTTAATCATTTTGGATGCTTGATCAATAAGTTCTGATCTAACGTCCGGTAATTGAGCCTCTCTAACAGATCCAGATTTATTAACAGCATTGACTCTGGTTTGAATTTTATTAATTCCAATATTATTATTCAATCCCATTATATTTTGCAAATCCTGGTCCGTCTCTGCTACCATAAATATTTCTTGGGCGTTTTTATGCCTATCTAATATACTATCTACACCCTTTTGCTTCTTTTCTTCTTTAATTTTACGATTTTGTACAATGGACCATCCGTCTAAAGCATAGCTATCATCTATAATTTCTTCTTCTGGACAGTCTGGATGTTGGTAAATATTATCATAACTTTGTGATATAGTTACTAATGTTTTTTGCTCATCGCTCCAGTCGCATACTGCCCCAGGGAAAATTGGATGATTTTTAACTGTCCATATTATTCTCCACTCATTTGAGCGAGCTATTGTCTTAAAGTCTGATATATTAAGAAATTTTTCTGAAATAATTTGACTAAAAATAGTAAATAGTTTTTGGTCTATACTATTTATATTATCATAATTAAATACTAAGTCATCACCATCAGTATATATGCCATTAGCAAATAAATATTCATTTTGTATGGTTGCGCAAATATTTTCTATTGTTAATCTATCTAAATAATGTAACTGAGTTTCTGTTTTAGATATACTACTAATAGTGTTTTCTATTTTATTCTTTAATTGTTTTTTCTTAGAGTCCTTGTAGAAGTTTTCATAATATTCCACTTTTAAATTATCTAGTTTTTTCCCCATTTGCTCTATAAATTTTTTTAATGACTGATCAGCAATCTCATACTCAGCTAAATGATGGTCAATGTCTTCTTCTAAAAGAACATCATCATACTTAAACTTTTCAAAGTGTTCTTCATATAATAAACTAGATTTGAGTTTTAATGAAGAATCAGGGAATAAATAGTAATAGACAGAATCATTATAGGTAAAGTAAATTCGCCTACTAACAATTCTGTCTATGATACTATTGATATTTTTGAGTTTCATCTGACGTTGAAGTCAATTCCTTAATTTTTTTATCTTGCATATCTATCATCTTTTGAGCTTGATAGAGTTCAAGATAAAGTTTTCCTATAATCATTAATATATCATCCATCCTTTTTATTCTCCTACTATAAACTTAAACTATTATGGATTACTACCATCTTGGAAGTTGAAATCTTGACCATTGCTCATACTTTCAAAGAACGCTGTACCAACCTGACCGGCAGTATTTCCATAACCAGTACCTTGTACAAACGTAAAGTCGTTATAGGTTTGGTAGCTATAAGTGATAGTAGAATTACCACCACCGGTATCTCCGCCTTGATAATTAACTGTTGTTAATTTATTCTTAGTGCCAAGATCCCAATATGTTCCGTCGCAAAGAGCAATCTTGATTGTTTGATTATTAAGAGCTTTTGGGTTAGAGCAAGCAACATTGCTGTTGTTAACACCAACCATATCTCCGCTACCAGCAGTAATCGCTATTTCGCATGTAATTTCAACTGGGAAATTAACATAACGAGTATATGGAGTACGCTGACCAAGCTCTCTAATTTGTTCACGACCAAGATTAGCAGTAATCGTTATGTTATTAATGTGAGCATCACTTGGAATACCGCCGCCAACACCAGTTGGTAGAATGCTTGCGGTACGAGAATATTGCTGTCTACGAGCAATACCGAATCCGGTTGGACTCGTTGTCCATGCTGATGCGTCATAAGCGCCCCAATCGGCTGGTGTTACCCATTCTTTATCATTAGCAACGATAGTAACATCTTCTGTAAAGTTACCGTCTGTATTTAGTGTGTATGTTGCGCTAGAAACGTATGCTGGCTCAATTTGTAGTAATACTTGAGGCGTTCCGGTAGTGGCGCTAGCAGTATCACTAAATACGCCGAATTGAACACCACAACGATTGTTGGAGATATCAACAAGAGCGCCGGTACCCATACCCATAGCATAAATCAATGGCCATCCATCTACTACTTTATTGAGAGTAACTTCAACTTCTGGAACTTCTTCAAAGTTATCATAAAGTTCTAATTGACCCATCTGGTAGATAGGCTCTAAGTTAAAGTTGGTATTAATACCTACTGTTTGGAGACCTCTAACTCTATCCCATCCAGTATTAATGGGCGCAACATTTGTGCCTGATGGGCCACGTAGTCTAACGCCTTGAACTGCATAGTAAACTCTATTATTTGCTGGCATTATAAATTCTCCGATTAAAGAATGGTTTGAGTTGTTAACCTTAAGATACACCAAAATAATTTTTTGCTATATGTTTCCAGACCCATTAAATCAACATCTTTAATAAACAATTTTAGATAGGAATAAGTTGGGTTTGATAGCAAATTAGGATAATTTTGACCACTATTATTTACCTGACCATCGTACTTTAGTGGATATACACCATTTTTAATAACTTTATTAATATCGTACATATAAAGATTTTTTTCTTTTTGTAATCTAATCATATCTGATATATTATTGCGTTCTATTGCAGAGTCGGCAAAAATATAAAGCAACATATCTTGATCAACAAAGAAAGATCTGTCGCCAAGCTGATATGGTATAAGATTTGATCTATTTGTTGGCTCGATAACTATTGCTGGCGTTTGTATTGAGTATTCGTTGGGAAGGTCGGAATAGATAGCATTTCTAAATTCTCCCCACCAATTAGTAGTACTGCTTTTATATACTTGACATTTTCTATAACTATGATTTACAAAAACTTTAGATCCTGTTGGGATTGGCTTATTAAATATAATTTGCCCATTAGGATAATCTAATTTATATCCATAGGCTCCACTACCTGTTGGGGTTGGTAGAAATATATTATTGACCACTATTCCGCTAACGCGTGTTGGAGAAGTTCCATTGTAAGATATTCCCGTCTCGTAAATCCAATCTTTACGATATGTTTCCCATGTTTTCCCAGGAACATATGATGCTTGAGATACTGTGGTTCTAGTGTTATTAATACTATATATAGTATTACCACTAGAAACATTAACAAAACCACCAATATTCAAAAAACTATAATCTAAGTATGCCTTTAAATTTTCTTCTACCTGTGCCATAACAGAGTAGTCAGAAAACGCATCTATATTATCAAATGTATTACCCAAGCCACAACTGCTCATATATTATCCTTTATTGTTTGTTCAATGATGCGATAAATATCTTCATCTTTATTTTCTATAGCTCTAGTAATCCAATTATTATTTACTGTACCAGCATAAGATGCTGGCACTCTCCAATTTTTATTTGAAGGGATCATAATAGCTCCGCCAGTACGAGAATAAGGATTAGCTTCAATTTTAATATCATAGTTTCTTATTATGGGGCTAGTACCTTCATACAATAACCAAGATAGCCATGGTAAAGATTGTCCTTTGTCTGTAGTCACTGCTGTTGAAGAAGCTGCTGAATCTATAGCTGATTGAGGAATAAATTTGAGACTAAAGCCTCCAGTTAATCCAACATTTGCCACCCTAACAGATTTAAAGTCGAACGTTGAAGATCCTACAAAATCTGCTATAGCACTATCCACAATAGATATATCTGCTAAGCCAAAATTTAAACGTAAATCGCCAGTATAATTTACTAAAGATGTATATTCTGGTTGTTCTCGTAGTGCTTCTTTTATAAGGATTTTTATTTTTGCTTCAATACTAACAACAGATTTTTTAAAGACAGAGTTTACCTCTTCTGCTAAAAGCTTTAGTATATTTTGTCTAATATAGCTGTCAGAGTTCATTAATTTACAAGTAAATTTCATAATAGTCTTTTCCACATAGTTACAACATAATCGTGTGACCCAAAGCCAAGATATGCTACGTCGCTTAATCTTTCGTATTGTAGATTGTTATTTAATCCATTGCTGTCTGTTATAGTCAAAGAATAACTGTTTTTGATTTTTTGTGCTAAATCTGATTTGCATATTGTTTGTACAGCACCATTTGGAATCTTGGTAGTATCCATACCAATATCTATCCAATTTTTTTCTGTTGCAATAACTCCCATGTATACAACTTCTTGATTGTTGGGAGTTTGGAATCCTTCTCCATTACATATCGGGCATATCGAACCTGCTGGAAATGGCGCAATGCCGGACCCGTTATATTTACCCATAGACTTTTTATAGATGGGATCTATTAAACAATTATCACAATCATTAGAATTATTGATATTAGTATGGTATGTTAATTTACACGGAGTTGCTAAGCCACCTTGTGTAACAACTGTATCAATAGCGTCTCTAAATATAGCTTTATATTCTGAACTTATAATACCATCAAATATATTCATAATTTTAACCCTCTTAGTGAATTACACCTTATGGGCTATATGGGGAGTGTATTGCGGTATTACTATATCCGCTAATAGAGCTATAAGTGGCTAAGCATTTGAGATGTGTTATAGAAGCTGCGCAATCTACTGTCAACTGATTGGTACTGCGACCATTAAATAATGTGTCACCTGCCGATATCTGAGTCCAATTATTAAATAGAGGACTGTTGTCAGCCTTATACCACTGATACGATGTGGTTTGGCTATTGGTAGTTGTGGCACTTACAACAAATGTGTTAATTGAACTATATTGGCCACAAGTTTGGTTTGATGGCTGAGTATTAAATATAATACTATTGTTATTGACCGTTAAAGTTACGATATTAGAATATAAGCTAGAAGCTCCATTGGCGGTTAAATAACATCGATATTTATATCCATTAGCAGAATATGATGCAGTAAAAGAGTAGCTAGAAGAATTTGATGATCCCGGAGCAGGGTGCCACGTTAGTCCATTATTAGACGATTCTTGCCATTGATAACCGAGTGTGCCAATTGTGGAGTTGGCCGTAATATAAAAAGACGCAGATTCTGCTGCATATACTGTAGTATTAGACGGCTGTAAGGTAATGGATATGGTGCCTAGAGCTATATTTATTGGAACAATATTACTATTTGCACTCTTTAATCCTCTATAAACTTTGCATCGTATATAAGAACCGCTATCTTCTATTGTTGATACAAATGAATAGGCGGTATCATTGGAATTAGGAATATTTGTCCATGAAAATTGATCAATAGATTTTTGCCATAAAAATATTTCATCAAAACCACTAATATCATCATCATAACCGCACGATAATTCTACATTCTCCCCAGTAGCTATAGAAATTGCTGTTGGGCTAACGAGAACATTTTCAGGAACAGAGCTAATGTACCAATTTCCATCTTTAATTGCTCTTGCAACATCTGTAAAATATCTCCAGATTCCGTCTATATCTCCATATTCATTAGGGTATACTCCACTACCAATATATCCCCCATTACTATATCTCATATAATTTCCTCATAACTACAGATAGCCTGTAGTACACCTGCAGAACTGGCTAAAACTTGTATCTTATCATTTTCTTTAAGATAGATACTAATATCTTTCGATAAAACTATTAAACTAGTATCTTGTGGAATAGCTACTGTATTAGCAATAGCATACGAATTACCACCTCTAACAAATCGAACACTTACATCATAAGGGTAGACACTATCGATATTACTAATAATTAATGTGCTAATTTTATATATAGAATTCGAAGTTGTATTTTCAACCAAGGTTGTAGCCGACGTTGGTATGCTACCCAATACAATAGTTTCTCCTTTAACGCTTGTTGTTTCTACGATATTTGGATTTGCCATATAATCTCCTATCCGAAAATAATTTGTGATACTAAGCTACTAATACCTGGTGGTTTTGAGGCTGCAATTGTCATAGAATTATTGATATTATCATAGGCTATGTTAATTCCTGTTGAAGCCACAATATCTATTCTATCTGATATTCTATATGTAATACGATTATTAGATCCATCTCCAATTTTTAGATAAATACCAGAAGTCATAAAATCTTGTAAAAGATTAGCATCTATTGGACTGCTGATTAATTTTGTTCCATCATATGTTATTAAAAAATTTATATCGTATATTCCATTATTATTTGTTCCACCAATATTTATTGGAAGTAAAGATCCCGTATTAAGTGGTTGCGCGCCTATGGTTAAAGTTTTAGTTTGTCTATTAAATCCTATTTGAACAGTACCTGACGGTGTCAGATATAAAGAATCTGATGTTCCACTAGCTTCTATTTGATTATTTTGATTATTAGCATCAATTATATATCTAAAACCGCTACCTTGTGGTCCAGTAAATCCCTCTCGGCCTCTTTCAGTTTCTACTATAGATATAGCTCGATATATTTGATCGGAAATAGTTATATCTACTCCCATCAATACTCCAGTTTCAATAGGGCCAGTATTGGCTATTATTGAATATGTTGGCTGAACTATCGGTTGTACTGTTGCCATTATTTAGCGCCTTAAGATGTAACTAAAATATCCATTTCACGACTAATATATCCTGTAGCATCTTTCACACTAATGGTGATTGTGCTATTAGAAGTTATTATATTCTTAGACCTAATAGATACAGACCATTCGTTTGTATTTTGATTATATGATAGTGCAAGTTTTTCATAAGAGCATAATGTATCATTAATTTCTATTATTGGATAATGAGAGTCTATCCATTGATTAATATTAGACCAGTACCTTGGTGGTCTATCTCCGCCAAGAATATTAAAGGTTAAATACCACCTATTGCCATAGCCAACATAAATTTCGTTTTCTGACTGGGTGCCATTTACTGGAACATTTAATTCAATCGGCTTTATAAGAGTTACTGGTATAGATGTAGTTTGTGTTTTTCCATATGGAACGCTTGGATGTTCGGTTGTGGTAATAACAAAATCATAATTACTTAAATAAGAGCCTGTTATTCCTACTATATTGCCAGTAATTGATGTTCTCCATAGGCCATCGCCAATTTTTGAACCTAACAAAACCCCAATATTATGACGTTGATCGTTTGAGCCTGTGACTTCTATAAAAGTGTTTGCTAGTGTAAAAGTGCCAGTAATTGTTGGAGATAAAGTACCAGTAGCATTACCTCCAATAATTTGACAATCAATATTGAACATATTCCCAGTAGTAAGAATTAAGCCACTACCTAATGATATTGGTATCATGCCAGGATATGTTCCAGATGCTACAGGGCCATTTTGGCTTGAAGCTTTATGAATCCAATATGTGTCAGATTCTAAATAATCGTAGCTATTAATATTGAATGTTGGAAACTTATCAGAATTTCTGTACATATGTAGCTGTAATACGGTTCCTGTAGCCATGCTTGGCGCAGAAAAACTTATAGAGCTAACATTAGTGGGCGATTTAGAAGTACTGATACTTTTACCAACGAGAGAGTTACTAAAGCCAGTAGTATCGATATTGTAATATTGATTATTAATTATATCTTTAATATAATATTGAATAGCTAAACTTCTATAGTTAATTGCATTACCTCTGTATTCTCCTGATCCAAAAGAACATCTAGTCGCTAATGATACTGGTTGTCCATTATAAGTTACTGACTGAGGGTCGGTAATATCTATACTAGGCATGGGGATGATTATACCGCTAAGATATATAGATCCGCTCTCATAACAGTTTGAAAAACATACCTCGCTCACAGTACCACTAGAGCCTATCGGCGTTATCTGTAAACCATTTATAAGATTCGTATTAACTGGACCTTGTGGAAAATATGGATTTATCGGATCGTATGTTGTAGAAGAATAATAGTTACCTGTCATGCTAGCAATTAACGATGGTTTCATTGTTCCGCCAAGTTTATTTTCTTCGTCAATATAGCCATCGCCAAGTAGACAGGTTTTGCAAGATATATTTGGAACTGGATATGAGTTTAATATAAGACTTTCAATTAATGGAACATTAGTTATGCCAAATGTTATATACTTAAATGTACCACTCGTTGGGGCAATACCTTCAAAGCATCCTGTGTTTCCAAAATTAATCAATAGTCCACTGTATTGTGGAATAAATAAATTGGTCTCTGGATCATATAGATAATTTTGACTACTTATATTGATAATACTATAAATACCATTATATGATCCTGATAAATTATTATTAAATACTACAAAAGCATTATTTTGTGATACTGGTGTTGAGCCAAAAAACAGATTTAAACCGGAACTACTAAGTTTTTGATAGTTTCCAGTAGTTTGTGGAGGACAATTATTCGTAGATAAAACAGATCTACAGTTAAATAAGCCTGTTGATGGATATGGATCATATATGGTTTGGTTTTCTCTTGGAACTCTGCTAACTAATATCCCATTTGACATTTCATATGATGTATAATATCCAGAACTTGGGAAGAACAGCGCGGCGCCCTTTGGATTTCTACTCATCCGAACAATACCAGCTGTACTATAAGTAATTACTGTTTTTGCTTTCTTGCCAACCTTATCAACGACTTCGACAATAATTGAATCATAGATACTATTATTCGGAAATGATGTTGGTGTTCCAGTTATTGCTAAAACTCCTACTCCAGTTGCTGCTGGTTGGGCCAATCCGGTTAGCTGTACAAGATATAATCCTGATGGCAAATTACCTATAATATTTACGCCAGATATTCCTGTAGCATAAGGACAGGGAAGCTCTCTAGCTGACGAAGTATATTTAATTATACCAGAGCTAAATTGACAATTTGGAAATAGTGCTGTTTCTAATAATGCTTGTACTGAAGGTCCAGGATTAACTAGTGGAGTAAAAGAAAATGCTGTATCTGCTGTGTCTTCGCCAGTAAGATCAAAAGCCTTGATGCCAATATTATACTGTCCAGTAACGCAGTTAGATATTCCAGTAAATGCAAAAGTCCATTTTTGTAATGCGTTAGAGAAAGTTCTGGTCTTTAGACATGACGGGCCAGCAGGGTCTATGTCAGGATAATATCCGCTACATATCGATGGAAGACCGCTAAGAACAATAGAAGGAGGGAAATTAGGATTGGACAATCCTCCTATAACACCGAACGATACCTGCCAATTATCTCCCTGATTAAATTCTTTGATTTTATTTTCTTCTGGTTGTAAACCAATAATTTGAATAGGAGGATAATCTGTACTAAGAACGTCTAATTCTTTCAATTTAAGCAAACCAATGACACTAATAACGTCCGTATCTAATCCACGAACATCAACTGTTATATTGGGTCTCGTCTCAGATGCGTAGTTATATTCCTGATTCAAATTTGAGATACCTAGTCTTGTGCTCCATTTATCTGTTAACTTGTCACCACTATATCTAACTTCGTTTGTATTAAGTAAATAATTGTATTGGTCATAAATCTTAGTTTGGGTACTAGGCATAAAACCATTAATAGTTGGTAGAATATAGTTAGAATCATAGTATTCGGTAGGATTAGTTAAATCTAAATTAACAAAATAATCTTTTTCTTTGACTCCAAAGTACGGTTTAATATTTTGGATATCAACAGGATATGCATATGATTGAATAGCACTATTTCTTCCTACACTAGTTGTATCTCTAATAAAAATACCAATATTATATATTCCAGTAATATTGTTGTTTCTGCCAAGAAAGTCTGTATCACCAGTAACTTGCACTCTCCACACAAGTCTACTCGAATCAAAACTTGCACCAAAAACATATTTTGATGGAGTATTAATAAGTTGTATTTCTGGTGGATATTCGGCTCCTCCTCCACCGTTAACATCAAAAGAGAGTTGCCAGGTATCTCCTATAAATTTAACAGGATCTACTACTGTTATATTGGTAACTGACATACTATTATAAGACAGAATTTTTGTAGTAAAATTATTTGTCTGTCCATTTTCTAGTGCGGATATTAGTAGGTTATATCCTGTTGCTCCTATATTATTAATAGTATATGAGTATAATTCTCTACTAGTAATCTGCTCATAGTCAGTGGTGATTTTGGAGAAAGCAATATTAGTACCAGATGGATTATTTGCTGCTGATAAAGTTGGAGATGGAGAGGTATATGGCTGTGGTTTTTGATAATTAAAATATCCAATTATCGGATTAATCCCGGTATTTTCAAATTTAACAATAGATAATTGATTAGTAAATTTATTATTTACAACATTAGATCCTGTAAATGCTATACCGCTATTAAATAGTATTCTATTAATATTTCCCGTAATAGCAAAGCTAACATTATATGTGGCATTTGAAGATGTTGCGTGTCCTACAATATACCCCTGCCACTTTTGTAATTGGGGGGTATATACTATTCCTGAAGATATAATATTTGTATTAGATAAAGTACTACCACTAATACCTATAGAAGCTCCTGAATCTACATTCTCAAGATCAAACGCCATGATCCATGGAGATAATGATGTGTCATAATAAATGATATTCTGCGTATTGTTAATATATGGAATAGAATCTAATTGATTTATATTAATAATCTCTGTTGATATTCTATCTTTTCCTAGTGGATCTATTATATTAATAGCTAACTTGTCTATATTATTTAATCCGGTAATAGAGATCTCTGTAAACCATGTATTGCTAAATGGGCCAATTTGATATTTATAGTAGGATATGCCAGAATTAGATGGGGGCAAACCTTGAATATAATATGAGTTAATATTATAGTTTGAATTAATGCCAGAAACCAATATATATGGAGACTGATTTGGTATCGCACTACCTCCGTTAATACCTATTCTAAATTTAACTGGAATATCTTGTAATAAACCAGTAGCTATAAAATTATTGCCACTAGATATAAGCTTATCTATAATATTATTTTGTATTCTATCTATTCCTAATAGCCTAAAAGTATCAATATCTCGAATAATTAAAGGTGTGCCGGTTGTTTTAGTTTCTGAAACTGTCCAACTAGAAGCGTCAGATAATTGAGCGGAGGCTGACATAACTCCGCTAGCATAACAAGGTTTATATATACCGCTTAAAGACATATCTGATAGATATTTTTTAAGACTATTGTTAAAACCATAATGATTTTGTCTATTATGAGCAACTCCAGTAATAAGATTATTGGGCATACCGCTAGTAAGATATCCCGTTGGTGCAGGGGTTAGGCTGATATTCGGGGATACATCTAAAAATCTATACCCATAATTTGGATCTTTATCCGTTTGAATATTCTGAGTACCAGTTATCATTATTAATGAGCCAAGATTACCGCTAGATCTCCAAACATTAATACCTCGTGTATTCTGTTTAGAATTCCATTCTGTATAATATGGATGGTTTATGTTATAGTAAAAACCAGGAATGGGTATTAGTACGCTAACTACACCGGGTTCAATACTATCTCTATAAATAGGATAGTAACCCATTACATGATTTTGTAAAAGACCTCTAAGAGTATTTGTGATGGTTCGTTGTGAGGTTGTTTCTCGATTAAACAATATCGGCGTACCTGTTCCAAGAGAATCTGTAAGAATACCGGTAATAGTTAAGTATGGCCCATTTATTTGTGTTATATAGGCACCTTCGGCATTTGAATTTACACTAGGATGTAATACATTCATTCCTAAAAGAACGCCACTAGATATAGCGCCTGGAGCATATATGGTGTTTGTGTTGTACAATCCTATTCCTGTACAACTAATAGTTGTTGTAGATTGTGGATATATATATGGTTCAATATCTATCCAGAATACATCTTTTTCTTTAACAAAACTAGGCACTCCAGAAAATTTAACACATAAATATCCAGTAGCACAGCTGAATGAGGTGTCCTGTATAACCGCTGTTAAATCTCTGAATGGATATATGATAGTATCCCCGTCAAAGTTCCTACCCCATATACTAAATTTACTATCAGTTATATTATATGCAGTACTATTGTAATGTAATATACCTGTTGCTGTAGTGCCGGTACTACTGAAATTCTTAGAAAAATCATATAAATATATAGACTGAACATCCGCAGTATTATTATTGCCGATAGATTCTATATCATAGATTTGATTTTTAAGAATCTCGTTATTTAAAAATTGAAATATTCCTTGCGTCTTCTGACCTCTTGTTGGAATAAGAGATTTTGGTGTCATTCCGTAAACTTTACTATGGGCAAAAGTCGCAATACCCGTTCCAGTTACGGAAGCTGGTAAATACCCACTTTCAACAGCAACGCTAAATGAGGTGGTAGATCCATGTTCAATATTATATATTTTGCTATATGGATAATTAGAAATAATTCTATTTGTTAGAGTATCAAAATGAAATATGCCAGATGTAATATTATTTAGATTAAAACTAACATCAAAATTATTATGAATTCCGCTACTTGCATTAACATTATTCATAAATCTAAATAGTTCGTCATAACTGTTAATATTAAAGTTAAGTGTTTGATAAGGTTTTTTAACATTAATAGTAGAACTATAAATACCAGTATTTGATGGCGCAGAGGTAACTGTTAGGTTTATTTGATCATAAAGTATAGTTTCGCAAACTCTGCCGGATAAACTACCGCCAACCTGACGACTATTAGTGGTTAATAGATCTCCATAATCTGATAACTGATAGTTCTCAATAACTTTAATTTCACAATTTGCAGCGGGTAATCCTAATCCGGCTCCTGTCCATGCGGATAAATTATCTGGAACAACAATCACAGAGCCTGTCGCTATTGTATAAGATCCGGTTGAGTGATTATTAGATATAAAGTTTGATATACCATCACTGGTAAGTGCAATACCAGTAGTATACATTTTGAATGTAAAATTCTGATTATTGTTTGCATAAATTGTTCCATTGATCTGACTATTAGACCATAACCAATTTGATGCTCTTATAAGTTTAGTAGATTCTGCACCCAAAGACGGTAGTAGTTTATCAGAACGTAAGGTATTATCTATCGCTGGATCAAGATTAGAAGAACTTTCTGTAAATAATTTATACGATAAATAATCTCCGGTATCTAAATCTATGGCTGTATGTAGCGAGATATTATTACCGCTATTTAATAAATAACCACTATATAGATGGGATATTACTCCTGTATATCCAGAATAAAAAACTGGGATATATGAATCAAAAACTCTGATATCATTAACTTTAAAATCCATTCCAGAAGGATCCAAGAGCTGATAATTCGCTATAACTCCTGAGTCAATAACTATAGTAGATTTAGGAATGATAGTTTTAGGTAGTAAAAAATTATTAGATCCGTTACTTGAAATTAAAATTGATGTAGAAGCTATTTTAAAAGGACTAATAATTGATGTTATGATATCATTAACATAATTTGTTGAATCGTAATATGGTCCGTTCAATACAAACGAAAAATTAGAACCCGTAGGAACAACACATCCGATAGGAGGCGGATCGAGATTTAATGGATTAGGACATGGGACTGAGATGAGTGGAAGCGTTGCAGTGTGTGATGTTGTCTTTGTATATGTATTGTTGATACTTTTATTAAAAGAATATGTGCCGGTCAAAGTAACAAATGATCTAGAATCTACAAAGCCAATACCAGAAGTTGCGCTAGCTAAAGAAATATCATATAATCCACTAGTTCCAAAATTATAGTCCAGAAGATAATGGTCTGTATAATTACTATCTGTATAAGAACCAGTAATTTTTGTTAATATATTATTAATGTATAGAGTATCATTAGTTTTTAGATTTAAAAATGTCTTAGAAAAATTTTGTTCAAAGTTTATGATATCTTGAATTTTATTTGGGTATGGTGAAAGAATCAAGTCTTGTCCACTAACAAACCCAAGTTGTGTTTCATGAAAAGATATGGTACTATCGTCTACAACCC
>Ga0114981_10000614_pt1 | contig 23019 bp, 37 predicted proteins | sample S_140806_MF_Meta_FD_87028 | JGI IMG/M metagenome (GOLD analysis project Ga0114981, IMG submission 87028) | Freshwater microbial communities from Lake Simoncouche, Canada to study carbon cycling - S_140806_MF_MetaG | ecosystem: Environmental > Aquatic > Freshwater > Lake | place: Lake...
AATTACATCTGCTGTTGTACCTCCTAATCCTATGCTTCCATTAGATCTAAAGCCATAAACAAAACTAGATTTAGAGGAACCAGAAATATGAATTATTGGTGGGTCTGTGCTAATATTCTCAAAACATCGGCCTAATCTACCCGGAGATCCAATAACAGTTATTCCGCCCTGTGCAAGATAATATCTAGATCCGCTTACAATATCCGCTTTCTCAAGGCTTAAATTTATTGAGCCATTTGCTTCATATGAATAATTATTAGAAATTAACTCTGCTGATCCCGAAGCAATTATTCTACCTAAAGATTCATATTTAAATTTATTTACCAAACGAAAATTTGCATTTCCAGAAAAATCAATAAAACAATAAGAATTTGTATTTAGAGAAAATGAAAACTTCGATTTGGAAACCAAATTCAAGTTTAATGAAAATTTGTATTTTCTTTCTGGCGATACAAAATCATCTAAAGAACCTCCAACTTCTAATTTACCTAAAAAATTTCTTATTAAAGGACTAATTACAAAATCAGATTCTCCATATAAAATAGAAGAACCATTGTAAATTGGCTCCTTAGTAAGTTTTGCAAAAGATAAAACAGAGTCATCTGGTTCTGGGTAGACAAACGATGAATAACTTACAGTCGAATTTGCAGAATAAAGAATGATAAAATCTTCGGAGCTAACAGGAGAGTATTGAAAGTCCGCTGTTCCTGAAGATCGTATATTAATTTTTGATTCACTATAAAAAGATCTATAAACAAAATTATGAAAAACAAAGGGATTGTTAAATAAATTTTTATTTGTAATTTGTTTTGTAAAATCAAAGTCTAAATTATAATCTAAACACTCAGGAACATTAGAGAAATCTTGATCTTGTAATTCTGCTTGTATTCCTTTTCCTGACGATTCATTTATGGGGGTAATAAATTTCTTAATAGAGCAAATTCTAAAATTAATAGGAGGACCAAATCTAGGTTTTTTTAATTTATCACAAACCTCAGATAAATTTCTTGCAGAAACAACAACCATTATTACTGGCTTTTTCTTCGCACAAGAAATACTGATCGTCTCTCCTTGAAGTTTATCACACTCAGAAGTTGAGTTTTTTGTTTCAAATGTAGTAGTTGTTGTTCCTGTAGCGTCATCGTTTTCATCTACTATTGAAGTGCTTACTAGAGCAAATCCAGACAGCCTCATCGGAGCTGTTTTCATTCTAATTCTTTTACAATGAGAATTAGAAGAAGAAAATTCAGGATCTGGCGCAAAAAACCCTTCATCATTGGAAATTTGATAGGTATCATCGATTGCAGAAGAAGAAGACCAATTTGGAGATTGGCAATAAAACAGAACCCTATACCAATAAAATTTTCCAGCAGATACAAGCCACTCAGAATTTAATTTTACATTTATGTCTGAGCTTCCTGTCCCGTAAATTAAATGCGTAAAAATCTTCCCAAAATCTAAAGAAGAATTGTAATTTCTTGAAGGAGCGGATAATAATTTTACTCCGCCAGATCCGTTGAACAAAAATTTAGACTGCATTTATTCGCCTATTTTTTCTAATATTCTAGATATAACTGGGTTTCTTATGATATCTGTTTTGTCTAATTGAAAAGTGGCCACATCTTGAATTCCCTTTAATTTTTCAAACCAATAATACAAACCGGACTTTCCATTTGGTAAGTCTGACTGTTTATCGTCTCCTACTAAAACGGCTTTGCTATTGAAGCCAACTCTAGTTACAAACAATTTTATTTGTTCTTTTGTGCAATTTTGACATTCATCAAGAATCATATAAGAATCATGATAGTTCATGCCTCGCATATAGGCCAAAGGAGCAATTATAATTTCATTTTCCCCCCTTCTATTAACGCCATTATTGATAAACATCTCTAATTCTTGTTTGCTAAGATAATGTGAAAGCTCATAATAAATCGGTTGAAGATAAGGATCTAATTTTTCTTCAAATCCTCCCGGTAGAAATCCAAGTTTCTCGCCACTTTCAACTACTGGTCTGGTTATAATTAATCTTTTGTAATATCCTGCTAAGAGCTTTTCAATTCCATATGCAACGGCAATACGAGTTTTTCCAGTTCCAGCTGGACCCGTAGCCAAAGTTATAATATTTTCTGCTAGCGTTATTATGAATTCTTCTTGATTTTTAGTTTTAGGTTTTAGTATCGACCTACTTTTTACTTGCGGTTGTCTATTTTGATTTTGTTGATTTTGTTGTTGAATTTGTTTATTTTGACGATTTTGTCGAACATCATTTTTCTTTTTATTTCTTTTGGGCCTAGCCATATTATTTTTATCCTAAAAAAGGGTTACATTATTTATCCAAACAAAAAGCATAAATAAAATATATGAATTTTAAAATATTTCTAGAAAACTCAGAAAATTATTCGGCAGATGTAAAAGAGACATTTAAAAAACTTCCCCGGAAGCATTTTATCCTTATTAAAGACTATAAAGTTGAATTCGAGCCAAATAACACTTTAGAAGGCGATTCTGGGCACATAGGGTTTATAGACGAAGAAAAAAAGCAAATAAAAATAGCAGCTCCTTGGAACTACGGTAGGGAATTTACACTACTACATGAAGTGGGACATGCGGTTTGGAAGTATTTGGTCAATCAAAAGAAAAGAAAAGAATGGAACGAAATAGTCAAACAAACAAAAGATAAACAAAAGCAAAACGACGAAGAATTATTTTGTATGGCGTATGCGAATTATTATGCCAAGCACAAAATTGAGATACACAATCATGAAAATTGGAATAAATTTATTAAAAACATTTGACTTCTTATTTGTATTCTTCAAATATTTTCTTGTAAAGTTTATGAATTTTTAATTTATTTCTCAAACTCTTAACCAAAAAACTATTGCTTTCAGTTGCCATATAAGCTTGTATTTCATCATCAACAACATTTAGACAATATCCTTTAGCAATTAGATTATTTTTCAATTTTTCTCTATCTTTTTTTGATAAAGAATTGGTTATATCATCCATTTCTTTTTTATATTTTTTGTTAACGTAATATAATCCATGACAAAGTTCGTGCAAATAAGTTTTTGTTCCAATTTTATCTACTCCAATTATGTATCCATTTTTACTATTTGTTTTATTTAAAATATTAACAAACAAATCGTCATAAGGAGTTTCAATTTTATTTATTTTATAACAATTCAAAGCAACGCTTATAGGCAAATTAAAGCCAGACCAATCTTTAGGATAAGAAAAGCATCCAGAATTTACCTTAGAATACCATTCATAATAATGCCAAATAGAAAATTTATTATTTCTAATTTTTTTATTTGGGCTTTCATAAAATTCTTGGACCCTACAAAACAACATGGCCAGATTGTATTTGTCATTAACTACAACTGAATATATGTTGTTTGATGTTTCTATTAATTTATATTTCATTTGACAATGTGTCATTGCATTCGATCACCAATGACGAATAATGTTTGCCATTACAAATAAACATGTTGTAAATTCAAGCATAAATATAAAAAATCTAAAAGAAAAAGAAACTAATGCTTCTTGAAAAGTCAAAATAGGCAACTCAGGCGGATCAGAATCCTTAAGACCTATTTTATAGTCTATTGTTCTAGCTATAATTAGTAAAATTCTTTCAATTTTCATAAAGATCGACCCTGTTTTTCCCTTACAACTTGAGGTATAGTGACCATTGCTCTTTCAATTAATCTTTCGTATTCATTAATATCTAAAGAAAATATTCTGTAGTGATGAGCAATTATGTTCTTCATGACTTGTGGCTTGAAGCCCTTTGTTTGAGCCTCAACAGTAAATATAAATGGCGCACCTATTTGAGGTAATCTTTCATCAAATGGACCTATTTCTTCCCAACATTCGCGAGTTACCAATATGCACCACTCTTGTATAAAGTCAACTTTTTGGTTTTGCATAAAATATGATTGAAGTTCTAGGCCAACGAGTCCAGAATTAGAAGACTCTGATACGTTTATTAGCAAATCAATCCAAGCGGGATTGAGGATAGCTACGTCACAATGTAGAAATATCAAATACTTCGAATCTTTCGAGGCTTTTGCAGCCCCCTTATTAGCTGCTCCGGCCCAATATAAATTTTCCTTGTTCTTAACTAAGGTGACTTCATCTTTTATATCTTCGAAAAAATCTTGAGAATCTTGCCCAGAATTGTTATCTGAGACAATAATTTCATAATTATTGTTCATGCTTGTAACAGCTATAGATTGCAAGCAAATATTCAAATACTCTGGTCTGTCCTTGTGTACAATAATTATAGAAACTTGTTCTTCGCTATTGCTCTGAAGATCTAAACTAAGCTCGGGTCTTTCTCCTTCAAGAGGATTATGTGGGGGAACTACCATTTTGCTCCTTTATTTTAAAAATAATTTTTTTTGGTATTGGTGGACATGGTGGACCTAGAATAATTTCTCCATCACCAAATTTAATGACAACCCTACCATCATCAACTTCAATTTCTTTTTCATTTTCAACTTCATTTTCATTCAAATCATTCATTGTCTACCTCTATTTCAAATATTCCAACTTCACATTGGCAAGACGCCTCTCCATTTTGAGTTGAAATTAGCTGTGGTTTCCATTTGCCTTCTTCGGTCACATAATTTTTTTTCAAAGACTTAAGAAGCTTGTCCGCTTTCTCCGCTGAACTGAATGCTTTTTCTGTTTTTATAAAAACATACTCTCCTTCAATTTGTCGGGCAACAGTTATAACAGCATAAATTGTTTTCATAATTATTATATCCATTCAAAAAAATACACAGGTTCTATCCAAATAATTCCAATTTTTTCCTTATGATCTAATAGAAGTTGCTTATCTCCAATATTCAAAACTTCTAAAGAAACTCTTTCTAGTTTTCCTGAATCAATCCTAGGATTTCCAACCAATAACATTCCTCTACTAGACCAAATTTTATCCAATTCAATTCGTGCTCTATAGCCATTATTTATCTGGATAGAGAAGCCACAATCTATCGATTTTAAACCCAAACAATTAATTGAAATGCATTTATCTTTGCAATTTATGAAAATATCCGCACATGTAGAGCCTTTTTCTGCGTATTTGGGGATAAAAAAATCTTCATCGAATTCAATTTTAGTGGAGACTTTATTTAAATTTGGGTTATAATAATCATTAGCTGAGCAGCTCGGCAGCTTTGAGTTTGCCTTAATTTTATTATTTTCTTTCCAATAATTTATTTCTTTTTCCATTTTATTTGTTTATATAAATTTTATAATTTTCCCTAAAATTTGCCAAAGATCCGTGTGGCGTTTTATTTGCCTTAGCAATTAAAGATGCTTCGATTTCAGGAGGAAGGTTTTTATTTTTTATAAATCTTATTATGTCTTCCAAGTTGGGGCTGTCTTGAGTATAGAAGCCTGTTTTTTTTGATAGTCTGCGATTGTTTGATGAAGAATTCTCTTCTGATAAATTGCTCAAAGAAAAATTAAAATTCTCTGCTTCTCTCATGTGCTGTCTCTCCTAAAAATATGCTTTTCATTTTGCTTAGTCAAATCTTTTTCAGTACTTAAAACTTTGAGGATTTGCTCTGTAGGTATCTCTGGGTTGTTCTCGTTTCTTTGATTTTCTAGCTCTTCAAAACAACTGGTTGATGTGGACTGATCAATTTCGACTAAAATTAATTCAGTACCATTAATTTTTGTTTCAAAAACCTTACCTTCACTTAAATTCATAAAAACAAGTTTTCCGCTCTCTTTAATCATCATCGGACTTAAGAAATCCATATTCATAAATTTGTTCTTCCTGTTATAAATAGTATAGTATGAACTTTAAACAATATATAAAATTAATAGAACAAAATACAGTTGGAAAACATAATGATTTTGCAACCAGTGCTTTTTTGCCAAGTGATTGGACAGGAAGTGAAATGCCAGATATCAACATGCCCTTTTTATCTAGCCTAGATATTCAAGTTCCAACAACCATAAGAAGATCAATTATATCAAATATAATTAAAAATAAAAATCCAATTGTAATAGAACTTGAGGACGGAACAAAACTTAACTTAAGCTTGGATGAATTCAATAGGATCAATAAAAATCCTTGTATTGGGCAAACAGCTCAAGTTACTTTTCAAAGAAATGTAACGGACAATTCAAATAACGCTTCCAAAATAATTAAAATAGAAATCAGTTAAATGATTTTGGATTCACTTTGTCCGGATCAAATCCTGGGTCGTATGGGCCGGGTGTATACGATCTTCTCAATTCTTCTATAACTTTGACAGTAACTTTGTTGACTAATAAACTATTAAAAACAAAAGCGAATGCCAAAACCAAAGTTAAAAAACCCGTAATCAACAATAAATTTTTATTATCCATTGAAACTCCTATTTTATATAATATAGTTACTCAAAAATTTTTAATTTTTCTATCAATTGTTTATGATCTTTTGTCATTTTATCTGGCAACTTTAATTGAACATTTAGCTCTAAATCGCCTCTGATTTTTTCATTTTCCAATAAAGGAAAGCCAATATTATTTATAATTATTTTTGATCCCGTTTTTGTCCTAGGCTTAATCTTGACCTTAATTTTTTCTTTAAAAACAAAAAAATCAACAAGACCACCAAAAACTAAAATATGATAAGGAACTTCTAAAGAAGCAACTAATTCATTGTTTTTTCGATCAAATAAATGGTCTTTTGTAACATTTATTATTAAAAATAAATCACCACCACCAGATCCCTCTCCAGCAAGCCTTATTTGGGTGTCTTGTTTTATTCCAGCGGGAACGCTAACCAATACTTTATTTTTGTTTTTAACTAAAAAGCCATTTCCATTACAATCAAAACACTTTTCACTTATGTTATTTCCCTTACCTTCGCAGTAAGAACAAGCAGATTGAATTGACAATGAATTTATATAAATAAAACCTCGACCAGAACATTTCTCACATGAAGCCCAAGATGTTCCTCCTGTGCCTTCGCAAGTAGAGCAATTTTGATGATTGTCTACTTCTATTTCTTTTTCGCAACCCCTATATGACTCTTCTAGGGTTATTTTCAATCTCACTTTAGAAGAATTATTTTTTTGATCACCAAATATCTTACAAAAAAGATTATCAAAAACGTCATCAACAGAATTTTTACTAGCAAAAGAAAAAGAAGGCTTATGAATTTTTAAAAATTCATAAGCCTCTTGAATTTCTTTAAATTTTTCAATAGCTTCCGAACTGGTATTTTTATCCGGATGATATTGTAAAACTAAATTTCTATACGCCTTGTTTATTTCTTCTTGGGTAGAGTTTTTTTTAATTCCCAATATTTTGAAATAATCTTTCATGAATTTCAATTAGATTTTTTCATGAATTTTCTACTAATATCGCTTTAATTTGAATAGGCTCTACCAGAATCCAAGGTCTATGTGAATTTGGCCTGTCTATATTCTCTGAAAGGGGGGTATAGTTTCCATGAAGCGTGACTCTATCTCCAACATTAAAGCCCCAGTCATCAGAAACTTTAGGACCCTTTTTCCTAACATACCCTTGTGGTGCTCCTGTTATAGAGGCATCTGCGTCTATCTGAAGTATGGTTCCTAGTGCCTCTTGTGCAGTCAAAAGTTCAACTAAAACTTGAGATCCACAAGGACTAACATCCTTTACGCTAGGAATGGAAACTCCAACTTTTTGACCATCAACACCTACGATTTCTTTTTTAGCCATTTAATTCTCCTTTATAAATTAGTATAGTATTCAAAAATCAATAATTAAAAGAAAGAGTAATCTGCCCAGAACTAGGCGAATTTATATCATTTATATTTGGACTATTACTACTTGTAATATTAGTGTTATTCACACTAGATTGAGCAAAAGAATTTCCAATTGAAATATCGTACTGCCCGTATCCAAACAAAGAATTTTGTTTTTCTATTGGAGTTTTAGATATTGTAGATCTAGAATTTAAATAATTTTCTAATATTGAATTAGTGCTATCTTCTTTCAATTCAAGATAACCACCATAACCTTCTTCGAAAGATTTGTCCATAAGTTTCAATATATCTTCTTTACTTATTATTATACTATTCATTTTTCAGTCTCACTTTCTAATTTGATCTTTAATCCACACCAATAACAACAAGTTTCATACTCATCAACAACTTTGCCGCATTTCTCACAAAAAACATATTGAACCATTATTTAATCCTTATTGAAAACTTTTACCACAACCGCACGATTTCGTTGCATTTGGATTGATAAACTTAAATCCTCTTTGATTTAAATCCTCAACCCAATCTACAGTCGCTCCATCTAAAAATAAAATGGATTTCTTATCAATAACAACGGTCACATCTCCGTAATTTTCTACAACATCATCAGTTTGAATTTGATTTTTTTCTTCAAATCCCAACCCATACATAAAACCAGAACAACCACCAGCTTCAACAGAAACTCTAACAACGTGATCAGAAAGATTTGATTCTTCCAATGCTTTCTTCATTTCTTTTGATGCAGATTCCGTGACCTTAAAATTAACATTTACTTGCATAATTTATTCTCCTGTTTTTAGATCCAGTATGATATAAAATAGCAATTCCCATCTTTTTCTCCAACTAAAACAGGAATTGTATTTTTATTTTTTATATCACTTATGTCTTTTTCTTGATTAGAACCGTGAGTGGAAGGAACCAAAACCATATAATAATCAAAAAATGGATTTTTTTCTAGTTCAAACATCAAATCTCTTATTTGATCTGGCATTATATGATTTAAATATCTAATTGGATATATTTTTGGCTTATAGATGCTTTTATTTAAAGATATAATATAATTTTGCTTTTCAAAAAACTCTTGCCTAGACAATTCAAATCTATTAATTTTTGCTAAAATTATTGCTGCATTTATCAATGATACTCTATGATATCCCTGATAAATATCTGTCATAATTTTCTTAGTATTTTCTACAGAATCAATAATGTTTTTATAAAGTTCATCACAACCTAATTCTTTATATCTTTTAGCTTTTACTTCTGCATCTATTAAAATCTGGTCAAATTTGGTGCTGTATTTCGTGAATAAACTAAAATCCTCTGGTAGATTGTCCCAAACAACCCTCGCCTTTTCATAAAATTTAATTAAACTAATATCACAAATTTTTTTATTATTTCTTAAAGATTCTCTTTTTTCTTTATTTTTTATTAATCTTATAAATTTTTTATCTATATTTTTAATATCTAAAGGAATATCTTTTTTATAAAAATTACTTATTCCAAAGACTGTTTCGTCTAAACCATTATCTAAAGCAAATTTTATTAGCTTAAGTATATTGATTATTTTTTTTGAAAGATCATTATCAATTGGAATGTCATGAATTCCAAAATGATCTAGATCCAAATCTTTGGAAAATTCATAAAAACTCTCACCAAATTCGCCCAGAGCGACTTTGATGGTTTCTTTATCAAAATTATTGACTTCAGAAAATATTTTCATTTTGTTTTTGGTTCTAATAAACAAGATAAAAATTTGCCATCCATAGAAGGACTTTTAGATAAAGAGCCATAATTAGAAATTTTTTCTATAAACCTATCTAATAATACTCTGCCTATATCTTTATGATTGATTTGTCTTCTCTTAAATTCTAGCCTTACTTGAACTCTTTGCCCTGACTCTAAAAATTTAATTGCAGATTTAGATTTGGTTTCTAAATCGTTTTCTGCAATTGTACAAGAAAGATGTATTTCTTTGATTTGAGTTTTTTTCTGAGTCTGTTTCTGTTTCTTTTCTTTTATTTCTTGCTGATATTTAAACTTACCAAAATCCATTATTTTACAAATAGGAGGTCTAGAATTAGGAGAAACTTCAACTAAATCTAAGCTTTGAATTAAGGCCAACTCTTTAGCTTTAAATAAAGGAATTGAGCCTAAATTATTCCCCTCGGAATCTATTACTACAACCGGAGAGAACCTAATTTTTTCATTAACTCTATAAAACTTTTCATTTTTTTCGTTAACTCTATCTCTATAAAACTTATCGTTTTTCATTTTTAGACTCTTTTTGAGAGTCCCTCTTCTTCTGTTTCTACTATTTTATGATAGTTTCAATTAGAAAGATATAATCTATCAAATTTTGATTTATTTTGCAACTAAATACTTAAACAAAAATCTGAGTGATGTCTGCATCTTCAACACTCTGTGGGAGAGTCGATTATTTTTATTAGAAATCCTTCACCTTCAGAAGGAAGTCTTTTGACAGAAACTATTGAGGATAAGCTTTCGTTTAACTCTGTTAGTTTAAACTCCAACCAATAACAACCAGACAAACAAGATGTATCTTCTGTAAATTTATATACTAAAAAAGTTTGAATCAATTGATCTTCAGTTGTGCCATCAGTATTAAAAACATCGTCATAAACAAACTCTATTTCTCCTTCTACATCAATAGCTCTAAAAACTCTTAGCTCCGCTCCTCTAGGCCAGGACTGTGGCGTGGTCTCATCATAGCCTCTTGTTACCATTATCGTTTTAGAGCCTTCATCAAAGCCTGTAACTAGCATTTTCTCTGCGTTTCTGGCTCTGCTCATTAATAAAACATTGTTTTCTTTAATTTGTTCAAAGCCTATATCATCTGCAAACATTATTTCGGTGTCTGTTGGACCGATTGCTTTTTTAAGTTTTGATTTAATCCAAATATTTATTTCTAAAACAAAATTGCCTGTTAAATCAACAACGCCGCTACAATCTTCCATAGCAACTTTGAAAGAAGATCCAATATCGTTTTTTTTGGTGCAAAAGTCTGGCTTTATGCCGTCTGGGCATCCGTCTGTATTCAAACAACCGGATGATTGACTGCAGCCTATACCTAATTCTGAGTAAAGTGTCATAGTTATATTTATAAATAAAAAACGGTAGAATAAATTAATATTTCTACCGTTTTTCACCAAACGCAAAAAGATAATCACCCCCTCTATAATTTGCGTTTGTAATAATAATCATTATAAATAGATAAAAATAGATTGCAATATTAAAAAATGCCGAGACTATCTAAAAAAAATATTCTATCTTTCATCCATTTTAGATCACCCTGGTAAGCACATAACTCAACTCCTGCTAACTTGGCAATTTTTTCAGTTGTTTCTATTTCTAAATTACTAGAAAGCATAGAAGAACTATCAACTATTTTTCTCATATCAAAATAAACAACTCTTGATATTTCCGCATCTACAATTTCCAACATGCACTTTTGGCAAGGAATTCCAGTGACATACAAAGTGGTGTTTTTAGTAGAAATTAAAGAATGATTGATAGCATTTGCTTCTGCGTGTTTTATGAAAGCATACTTATATGGCCTATCCCAATCTATCAGACTATCATTTATTTTTTTTGGTGGGCCATTATAGCCAGTTCCAGTAATTTTATTTTCTAAATCAACTATAACAGCACCAACCTGAGTGTTTGGATCTTTAGAGAAGCTAGCATGAAAAAATGCCAAGCCCATATACCTATCATCACGAGATGGAATTTCTCTTGGTGGTCGCATAATCTTATTATATTATATGATTTGAATCACATCAAGATTTCTTTTTTGATTTCTTTTTCTTTCTTTTCTTTTTTGATTTGCTTTTTAATTTATCAACTTGCCAAGGCAAAGCAGTAGAATGACTATGAATAGATGCATCAGGTATCGGAGGCTTAAGTCCCAAGGCGGCATCCCAACGCAATCTTGTTGCGGGACTTGATTCTTTGGCTAAAACCCAATCTTTAAAAGATATAAAATTCATAAAAATATATATGCATTATAGTCGATTTATTAAATCAACACCACAAATGCTTTCTAATTTTTATGAGTCTAATAAGCATTTGTTCGTCTTCTTTTTCGTATTTTTCTTCTAATTTATTCAATTTTTTAAAAGCGTCATCTTTCTCTTTTTTATTTTCAGAATCATAAAATTCACTCCATCCACTTTCTTTGTGGGGATAAAGTCTATATTCTCTATTTTTCCACCAATTATAAAGATCCAAAATTTCTTTGGAAGCTTTTGCTTGAGGAGTTGGTTTATTGTAAAGCTTGTGAGACTTTTCATAATTAAAATCAGTCCCATAAGTCAAAGAAATGGCCCAATCAAGGTAATCCAAGCCAGCAATAACACATCGGCCATTTTTGAATTTATATTTTTTGCTTTTATCCCATTTGCCAAGGTGAGACAATTCAATTTCAACAAAATCAACTAATTCATTAAATAAGCCATTTAGAATTCTGTGGTCTAGATCGTAATAATTTCCTGGTCTGAGGTTTGTTTTTAGATAATGGGTTTTATCAATCCAACGATTACGAATATAAAATTTAATTTCTCTGTAAACATCGTTGGGAAAATATATCAAATCTTGGAGACGCTTCAGTAAAGTATCCGAGAGCCAGAATCTCCAAGGTCTTTTAAGCTCTTGTTCTTTTCTCCAATCTTCCCACTTATTCCATTCAAGAGCGAAAGGCTTTTCTTCACCTCGAATCCAGTCGGCAAACTTACTACAAGTCCAATGTTTAATTCTTTGTCTAAGCATAATACATATTGTACCTTTAAAAAAGAAAATAATCAACATGCAATTTAAAAATTGGTTTTTAATTAATGAAATTAATTGGGAGAAAGACTTCTCTGATGTTGAAAAAACCTGTGAAGATCCAAAAAAAATTGTAGATTATTTAAATGCGGTCAGAGCAAATTCGGAAATTGAATACGGCAAAAGAGAAAAATTTCCCGAGACAATGCCTTTTGTTCATGCAAAATCAAGATTTTTTAAAGGAAAAGATTTGGATATTGATTATTTTATTGAACAAATAACAAAACCGCCCACTACTATTGTAAACACAAATGAAAAAATATTAAAAAGTGGAGGACTACACGAATTCGTATACAAAACTGGGGTGCCTGCTTTCAGAGGAATAGTTTATGATATAGAAAATAAAAAATTTGCATTTGTTAATACTTGTCCGGGTGCGGGGCATTGCGTTGTTATTTGTTACGCAAAAAAAGGAAGGTACATTCAATACCCAGAAGCCTATGATAGCATGACAAGAAGACTTAATTATTTATTAAATTATCCAGAAAAATATGAAGAACAACTATACAAAGAACTTGAAGAAAAATGCAAAGAGCATGAAGCCCTTAAAGGATATAAATCAAAAGTAATATTAAGATGGAATGACTCAGGAGATTTTTTTACAAAAAGATATTTGCAAATAGCTTCAAGAGTAATGAAGGATTTAGACAAAGAAGGCTATAACATATCGAGCTACGCATATACAAAAATTGCAGACGTTGCTAAAGAATCCCCTTTTGGAGATGCTACTTTTTCTTCTGGCGGGGCTTTAAGCCAATCAAAACAAATAGATTCTCAAAAACAAAAAATGTCAGTTATAGTTCCAACAGAATTATTTAAAGGCTTAAATTTAATGAGAATAGATGACGAAAAGAAACTAAAAGACAATGTGGCCAAGCATTTCAATATATCAAAAGATGAAATAATTACTTATGACGAACTAATGCTGGCTACAAAATTAGATTTTCCTAAATGGCATGTAATAGTTACTCCAAATGACGGAGATGATGCTGCTTTTAGAAAAGATGTCAAGACAATTTTCTTAACACAACATTAATTTTATAATTTCCCATCTCTATCTCGGAAAGAGCATCTAAATCAAAATCTTCTTTTGCTTTTTTATGGGCACTCTCTAAGACGGAAAACATTTTTTTCATTTTTTTTAAATATCTTTCTGTGCAATAAACTCCCGTATGTCTTACAAAATAAAAATGACTTTTAAAAAGTAAAAAGTATATTAGAAATCTTTTTTGTATTTCAGAAGTAAAATACTTACACATCCAAATGTTTTCTTGAGAAACATCATCTTCCAAGAAAGATCCAGAAACCAAATTGCGATCTCTTTCTTCTACTTTTATCACCAAATTTCTATTCCTTCTACTAATTCTAGATGCATCAAAATCATTCCTCCAACAAACTCTTGCGGGACTCTTCTTTGGATATCTGACAAAAGATCTATCATGTATCTTATCTCTTCTCCAATAGAATTTTGACAAATTTCATCCGAAGATAAAAAATTGCATTCTTCCATAAGAAAATAAGCTTTTAAAACGCCGTCTGAAACTGTCGTGTTGAACACTAACGAAGAGTAATAAGAAAGCTCCAATAAAGAGTTTGGTATTTCTCTGCCGTCATGGAGAACATGATCAGAAAAATAATTTTTTATGCACTGACCAATAATAGGTTCCAATTCATTATAAAACGAAATAATATTCTTAGAATTTTGATTACTTTCAATTGGAGAATTTTCTTCTTCAAATGAATAATCATCATGAAAATCTAATTCATAGTCTGGGGCAATTTCTAATAAGGAACTCATATTTTCTCCAAGAATATAAATAAACAAAACAAAACTTCACAAAGTTTATCAGAAAAAAAGGCCAAGTCAATATATATTCCTAGAAAACACTACAAAAAGGTAGAAAAAATGAAAAAAATATTAATTGTTATTTGTTTTTTTATTATTGGCTGTAACGTCAGCCCATTGAGTCCAAGAAACAACAATAAAATAAATAATAATGGCGGAGCAATAGAAGATATAAAAAGCAACCAAAACGGACTTATGGCTGATCTTGCAAATATAAGAAGCAAATTAGAATTAATGGCAAGAGATGTAGAGAATCTTCAACAAGGATTTATGAATTCTAACAATAAAAATTATGGAATCCAAATATTTCAAGGAGAAGGAGGACTAATAGCAGGAATGGGAATTATAGCAATTCTTGGATTGCTAACTTATAATTACAAAACAAAAGCAGATAGGTACAAAAAGACAGCAGAAATACTTGGTAAAGAAATTAAATCTTTAAAAAATAAAGACATAGAAAATAGTATTTATATGTCCGCTCTTGGAGCAAAGGTAGAAGAAGATGTTTACAAAATATTAAAAAAATAATTAACAGTCATAACCTTGTTTAATATTTCTTAAAACCAAGAAGCCTTCACAATTATCACCCAAAGAACGCCCAACATTTTTTGGATTGATTTTTCTTTTTTTACAGTCCGCTATGAAATCATCAATTGAAACATCCACTTTTGATTTTTCTATTGGCCTCAATTTTTGGCAATACCACTTCGAAGAATCCAACTCGTCATTGTGTAAATAACGACAAGCTTTACTTGCTCCATTTATCATGCAAACATCTTTCAAATGTTTCTGTGAAAGGGTCATTTGTCTACCTTTTGTATAAAAAGCTCTTCGCCAATCGAAGAAATCAATATGTTATTCTGATGGTCTATCTCATGTTGAAATACAGCACACTCTAAACCTTTATCTATTTTTTTATTAAAATTTTTAATTTCTAATTTATCTCCAACAACTAATTCTTTGCCATTTACAAGAATAGAACTATTTCTCATTACTTTAAAATGTCTCATGGTTCCATCTTCATTTTTAATAGATAAACAACCCTCTATTGATACGTATTTATCTTCTCCTTGAGGGATATATTCACAATCAATCATATAATGAAAAATGTTATTATCATCACAATAAATAAAGAATTTCCAAGGAATTCCTACCTGTGAGGCCGCCAATCCAACTCCATTATTTAATAAGCAAATTTTTTCCATTTGCTGTGCTTTTGAGTACAGATCTGGCAGGTTATTCAGTGGTACATTTTGTGTACTATCAGGAATTTCATTTATTGATACAATCTTCATTTTTCACTAAAGCCTTAATTACAGCCTGAGTTCTGGTGTCGAGCCATTCCTCCAATTCTTTTGGACTTTCTTTCAAATTGGAAGGAACTCTAAGTATAACAGGAATTTCGTCTTTATCATTGACCAATAAATCTAAATATTTAGAAATTAAATCTCTAATCATTTGTGATACATTTTTATGACCAAGCTTTTTAGACGAACTCTTAACTAATTCGTACATTTCAGAATCAAGTGACAAACTCATTATTTTTATTTTGTTTTCAGACATTATTAATCCTTCTTATTTGCAAAATGACCTCTGATTTTTTCTTTTTGAAGCTCTAGTTGGGCTTCTTTTTTCTTTCTTTTTCTTTTTTCACTAGGACTTTCATAATATTGTCTTTGTTTGTACTCAGACAAAATACCAGATTCATTTACCTGTCTTTTAAATGCTGCCAATAAGTTTTTAAAAGCTCTGTCTCTTTCTTCGTAAGAAGGATTATGAGACAATTCTCTCAATTCAACTCTAACCAAAGCTTTTCTCATTTTATTACCTTAAAATTCCTCTCTATTTATTTTAATAAACTTAGCACCAAATTTTTTATTTTTATTTTTGCGAACAACATCATAAGGAATTATTTTGTTGCACTCAGTAGCAGAAGGATAAGAATCTCTATCTATAGCAGGAAAAATTTTATTTAATTTAGAGGTAACTGCATCTAATAAATTAAACTTCCAACTACTCTTATCTTCTGAATTTATAATAGTAGCAAAACTAAAAATATATTCTTTGAAAAGATTTATTCCACAAATATCATCTATTTCATAATCCTTAGTGTTATTGTACCTACTTCTTTCATCAAAACATAAGAAAGGAGTTCTGGCACATATTGCTAGTCTAGATATTCCACTAAAAAAGTCAATAACAAATCCAGTAGCTCTTATAGTAGATAAAACCTTAGAAAGGTCTGAATCCCATACGTGCAGACAACCTTCTGGAACATCTGGTGATATGTCGTGACAAAAAAGATCTCGATAAACAACAGGATAAAAACCATCATCAATCATTTTTTTAACAAAAGTAACCCAAAATTCTTTATTTGTAGGTAATTTTTCTGTTTTGCCCATTCTCCAAGTATAGATATTTTTAGCAGGATAAATAAAAAATTTCAAATCCTTGCTTGCGATATGTCTTGCAAAATCCACGCCCAAAGAAGCACTAGAATTAATTGTAGGCAAGCTAACTTTTATATGCTTAAATCTTTCAAAAAATTCTTTTGTAAATCCATTGTTATAATAAGGAAGTAAATCTTTAGTTGTAAATATTTCATAAAACCACTCATTCAAAGACTTCAAGAGCAAAGTGTAATATGTCGATAAATTTTGAAAATCATCAATTTGAAATCTGAGCTTCTCCAAAGCATTCTCATCATCTATTGTCCAGTATTCATCTACATAAGGATATAGGGCTTGATGTCCCGGCCAAGATAACAGAATTATATATTTTGAACCTTTTAGCTCTTCACTAATTCTTCTAAGAAGAACAGAAGATAATACAAAGGAAGAACGCAAGTCTCCAAAAAAAGGAATTATAACAATATTTTCTATAGATGTTGGAATTTTTTTATCATTATAAACAACTCTTTTTAAATTTAATTTATCACAACATCTTTTTATTATTTCTTGAGCATTGAACATTATTTAAACCTATTTGGTTCTATACATTTTAGCAATTTGACCACATTTTTGACAAATAAATTTTCTTATTTTACCACATGTAGAACAATTATTTGCAACTTCTTTTAGTTCTAGGCTTATCAATTCTTTTTTATTACCAAGAGTTTTTATAAACCAATTGCAAGAAGAACATTTTATTAAGAACATAAAATATAATAGTAATTAATATATATTATTATAATTTTAGTAGAGAAAAACAATGAAACTAATTAAAAAAATATTAATATTATTTTTTATTGCATGTATAGGATGCAATAAATGCAATTGCTTAAACAAAAATTGCGGATCAAAATGTAGACTTCAGTGTGAAGACAACAGATGCACCCCTGGCGTTCGTTGCTGTGACAAATGCACCTGTGATACTTTTAAAAAATAGATTTGCTCCAATTAAGTTCTGGCGTAGAGGGGTCTACCATTTCCGTTTTGGTTGAGCCTGTACTCAGGTTTTTCTTGCAGCGAGAAAATGAACGCTTCTTCGTCGGAGGTCAAGTCGTGGTGCATACACTTCACTATGACTCCGGTAGCATTTTCGATGATAGATTTCAGCACAACCAGGTTGGATTCAATCATACCAGATCGCATGTTTCTTAAATCATTTTTATGACGGCCGCCCAACATCATTTGTTTTTCGGCTTGGTTGAAATTATTCTGCATAACCACTACCGCCGCAGTGGGCAACATATTCACCTGAATGCTCTTCGGTCCTCGGCTGAACAACTCGGCATAGAACTTCGAAAGATCAGAGCCGATCTGGGCTTCTACTTCGCCTTGGGTGCGTGTCATCACAATATTTCCTCATGAATGATTAGTAACCTCCCTGCTAAAGGGTTTCTCCTAGGCTTGCGGAACAATTCCACACTCAAATCATCACCTAAACGAGGGGCCTCGTCAAGGGGGGTTGACAAACCTTCAAAATGGACCCGGAATTTCAAGCGTCAAGTAACGGACACTTTGGAAATAATTATTTATTTCTAATTATTTTAAAAACTCGTTTTATTTCTTTTTTTTCAAATAATTCCCAAGATTGCTGTTTTATTTCATCATCTTCATCTTCATCAATAGAAGCCCCGCCCAAATCATATCTGTAGGCTCCTTTGCCCAATTTGCCTCCTCCCTTGCCATATTTACCGCCCAAATCTTGACAAAGAGAAGGAACAGAGACGGTCGATGCCTTGGTTCTTACGCATCCTTCTATTCTTGTTCCTTCAACCAAAGCAAAAACTACCGCTGTATTTATGTCCTCCCAAGTAACCATTTCGTCGGCCATATCTGCAACCATGTCTCTGTGCTTGGCAGGTATTATTCCCATGCCTACAACGCCGGTACTTTCTTCAACCACAGCTTTTGAGCACGCTGTAGCTTTTGAATCAGTCCAAAATTTTGGCCTTTCGAAATTAACAATTTGTTTCAATAAAACAGCATCTCTGTAGGGAAACAGTTTACTCCAAGCATCGAATTCATAATCGCTACAATCGTCACTCATTAAATTTTCAGTATCCGTTGTTATTCCTACCATCATTCCAGTGGCAATTTTAGAGTCAATTTGATTGTCTTCATCAAACTTCAACTCTAATTTTTCTAAAATATGATAAACAGTACCACATGCACTTCCTGCTTTTAAATTTATAAAAATTCCGTTGAAATTGATTGGAGATTCTTTATGATGATCAATTATTAAATCAAAATTTAAATTTTCAGGAGAACCTGCGTTATTGGGGACAGCATCCACAAGAACATTTATAGAAGCTTCTTTTTCAACATAAGAATCAATTAAACTAAGCTCAGGATCAAGCAAGTTGACCATAGATCTATTTTGAGGATGGGAAATAGCTCCCGTATAATATAAATCTGCCGGTATTCCAAATTTAGAAAATATCCACTTCATACCCATCATGGATCCTATTGCATCAGGATCGGGAAAGGGATGAGTGAATATAGAGACCCTCTTAACGGTCTTAATCAAAGATTTGAAATTTTCAACATCAAACATTAAAGATTTTCTAAATGTTTTGGTTGATCTAAATTCTTGTATGATCGTCCCATTTCATCACTAATTTTACTTATTTCTTTTTTTACAGATTCTATTTTAGTTTCAATCTTCTTTTGATTTTTATTATCTCCGAATCCCAAAGATGTCATCAATTTAGATTCAAGGTCATAAAGTTGCTTTTTTAACTCTGACAATTGTTCTAGATCTTCATTTGAATAAGTTGAACCAAGAGTTTGTGGAGTCATTTCTTGATCCGCTCCCATCGAATCTTTATGAATGGGATTGGTTGGAATAGATTTATGATCTAATGACTCCTTAAGCTTACCAGTTTTTGTATCTACAATTTTATGTAAATAGGCTGTAATTTTCTGCTTTTGTGCTCTATTCAAAAATCCTTGAAATTCAACTTTATCTTCATTTCTTGCAAGAGCGATTGCCCTTGCTGCGTCTTTCTTGGCATCGACACTCATTGCTTCGATTTCTTCTTTTGAAAAAACATATTTCAAGTAGGCAGAATCGTTACCTGTGCCTACAACTTTTGATTCATTAATGACTTTAGGATCATGATCATCAGCTGCTGAATTTATTGCACTCCAATATTCATTATCAGAAAGGCTCAAAGAATTTGTTGGATTTTTATTGGAAAAACCAAAAAAACTATCATCTGATGTTTGGGGATTTACAGCGGGCAATTCTGCGTCTTTGAAAAGACCTTGCTCTAATGCCTTTTCCCACTTATCAACAAAATCGTCAAATTCTACTTTTTGCTTATCCATAAAATCACTCATAATTTCTCCTTTGTGTCTTTAAGTATTTATTATATTAAATTCTTTTTTAATAGGACTAATTAATAAATTATTAACTTCTTGCTGATCTGGAGTTTTAAAATTGGCTCTATTGCCACCGCCCCAATAAAATTGGTTGTACCAACCCTTCTTCTTTCCCGTGTATCTTGTATTTCCCTCCATAAACCTTTTTACAGCATTTTCAGTGTGCTTTGTATAAATGACACTGAATAGCGCATCATTGAAATTGTCTTGTTTTATTTTATAATTAACTCCACATCTTAAAAGTATTGTAAAAAGGCTTCTTTTCATAGAGGTTTTAGTCCACCAAGAAGAAACTCTTATCCAACTTATATTGTATCTTTGTGTTGGGCCAATAATAGTTTTTTCTTTTAAATTCAACTTACTTTCAACATTATAAATAAAAGCAGCGATGTTTTTACATCTATGTGATGTGTGACAAAATAACATTCTTTTGATTCCATTAGATTCATCTTGAAAATATTCTCTACAATAAAGCCACTCTTTGGCTACTAAAGTTCCATCAAACTTAGTATATTCAATTTTACTAAAAGAGCCACGATAAAGTCTTTGATGCCTAGAAGAATCTGGCATCTCGACCATTTTCATTTTGCCTATAGTAATCATTTTTCTATTTTTATTTCTTTATTTAGTTTTTCATTTTCTTCATCAGACAGCAGATTAGATTTTATGCACTCTTTCATTTTTTGATTTATAGCTTTATTCTGCTCAGGAGAAAACTCCTTGGATCGCAGCTCATCTAGATTCAAAACAGATATGCAACACCAATGAGGATCATCTTTCGGAATGTTCTCTGGCCTTGTGTAGAAAAACATCTCTAATGTATATTTGTAAGGCTTTTGAGCAACTTCTTCCAAAGTCATTCCAGATAATAAGTCTTCAGCAATATTTCTAGGAATTTTATAAGCATCAAGCTCAGAAGCGAAAAGCAACTTTCTCATGACCTGGATGGTTGCTTCCATTTTATTTTCCGTGTCTGTTAATAGAGATATAATTTGTCTCTTTTCTCCTCCATCAACAAATTCAGCAACAGCAGAATATTTAGCTATTACTTCATCTCGCTCAATCTTATTTGTTCTTACATCTTTAAAATATTGATGAAAATTTTCACTTGTTATTTCTTCTTCAGTCATTTTTTACCTCTCTAATTTTAGGAGGCTCCATAATTTGAAGCCTGTAGTCCTTTTGTTTATCCTCTGGCAGCTTATGTCTATCTTGTTTTCTAGGCGATTCAAAAGTATAAGATCGAAATCCTTTACCCGGCCTTGTGACCCTTATTTTTAATAAATGGCCTCTATTTTCTTCTTCATTCCAATAATTCAATTCTTCTTTGAATCTATTGTAATCTTCTTGCCAAAAAGTTACAACCTCAACATTCCAATCTTCATCTTCAACAAGAACATAATAATATTTGTTGCCGTTTTTTGAAATTTTTTCTTCTGGTTTCTTTGTAACCATGCACTCAACGCCAGCACTATATATTAGTTCGTCGTCTTTGAAACGGGTAAAGGAAAGATCTCCAGAGTAATCTGGGCTTTTTTCTAAAGGATGTTGCCAACTAAATCCATAGTATTTCTTTTCAATATCAAATTGATTTGGGATTTTATCAATCGAATAAATATTTTTTGGCTCCCAATTTTCCAAAGAAATAAAATTTTGCTCAATTAGCTCACATTTTTGTTCATAAGAAGAAACAGACTTCCAGTATTTTCTTAGCACCTGATAGAACTCGTCTTTGCTAAATTCTTTTGATAAAATTGATTCTTCAAAAGAATCAAAATTTTCATATAGTTTTATCAAATATTCATGATTTAAAATATCTTCTTGCTCTTCTCTTAGAAAAGCCTTCATATCATTCATCAAGTCATTTTTTCTTTTGTCTTGCCTTTTATTTTTATCCAAATTACTTTTAGACCATTTTTTGTATTCTTCATAAAATTCCAAAAGAATATTGATCGGTTTTTCCTTAAGTACCTCTAAGTAAATAAGAGGCTCGACAATTCTCTTATCAGTTCCAAATCTTTTTAGAAAGTCTTCAACTCCAGAATATGGTTGATTATTTACAATTTCCTCGGAAACTTCTTTTCCTATGCCTTTTATATTGGAAAATCCAATATAAATTTCATCATCAATTATTTCAAAATTAGACTTTGATTTATTCAAATCACATCTATTTATTTTAATTCCAAATCTTTCGGCTTCTCTCTTATAAGATTTTAGTTTATCCTCATCTGACTCAAGACTTAAAGTCGAAACAAAAAATTCTAATGGATAGTGAGCTTTCAAATAAAGAAGCCTTGAAGAAGTATAGGTATAAGCACAAGCATGGCTTGCATTGAATCCATAACTTGAAAAGCTTTCAAGTTGATCCCATAAAAAATTCATATTTTTATTATCATCTGAACTTATGGGCCATCCTGTCTTAGTGCTTCCATTTTCAAGAAACATTTGTTTATATTTTGAGAACTCTGCTATTTTCTTCTTGCTAATCGCCTTTCTAATTTTTTCACAATGTATTAAAGGAATATCTCCGACAATATTTAAAACCTTCATAACCTGTTCTTGAAAACAAAGAATTCCATGTGTTTTTCTAAGAACTTCTTTAATACAATCAGGAACTTGATCTTCCCAGCCCTCTTTGCCCTTTTTTCTTTCAATGTATTTTTCATGCATCCCCATCCCCAAAGGACCGGGACGAAAAAGAGCGGTGTAGGCGACAAGATCATCAAAACAATCTACTCCGCCAGAC
>Ga0114981_10000619_pt1 | contig 22915 bp, 19 predicted proteins | sample S_140806_MF_Meta_FD_87028 | JGI IMG/M metagenome (GOLD analysis project Ga0114981, IMG submission 87028) | Freshwater microbial communities from Lake Simoncouche, Canada to study carbon cycling - S_140806_MF_MetaG | ecosystem: Environmental > Aquatic > Freshwater > Lake | place: Lake...
GAGGCCAGCCACCAGCCCCTGGGCGGCGGCCTCTTCATAGCCGGTGGTGCCATTGAGCTGACCCGCCGTAAACAGGCCGCCGATGCGTTTGCTCTCCAAGGTGGGCCAGAGTTGGGTGGCAGGTAGGTAGTCGTATTCGACGGCATAGGCCGGGCGCAACATCACGCAATTCTCCAGCCCAGGTAGGGTGCGCAGCAGGCTGAGTTGCAGTCGTTCGGGCAGGCCTGTGGAAAAGCCCTGCACGTAGATCTCGGGGGTGTCGCGGCCTTCGGGTTCGAGAAATATCTGGTGACTATCCTTATCGGTAAAGCGCACGATCTTGTCTTCAATTGAAGGGCAATAGCGCGGGCCCTTGCTGTCGATGAAGCCTCCGTAGATCGGGGTCAGCTGCAGGTTGTCCCGGATCAATTGATGGGTGGCTGCGGTGGTGCGGGTGATGTGACAGCTCATGGGGGCGCCGCTGACCCAGGCACTGGGATCGAAGGAGAAAAAGCGGTGGTGGGCGTCGCTGGGTTGCTCCTCCAGTCGGTCCAGGTCCAGGCTGCGGCGATCGACGCGGGCCGGAGTGCCGGTCTTGAGGCGATCGGTGACGAAACCCAACTGCCGCAGAGCTTCGGTCAGTCCTTCGGAGGCTTGTTCGCCGGCGCGGCCCGCCGGCATCGAGCGGTCGCCCACCCAGATGCGGCCCCCCAGAAAGGTGCCCGTGGTGAGGATCACAGCGCCGGCAGCGTAGGCGCTGCCGAAATAGGTGCGTACACCCACAACGCGGGCGGCTGGTGGCCTGGAGCCAGGGCTGGCTGTTGGATCTCCCTCGACGACGAGCCCGGTAACCATCGCCTCCCGCAGGTGCAGGTTGGGCGTGTGTTGCAGCAGTTGCAGCATCTGGCGGGCGTACTGCCGTTTGTCCGTCTGGGCCCGAAGGGCCCAGACCGCAGGACCGCGGCTGGCGTTGAGCACCCGCTTCTGCAGGGCGGTGGCGTCGGCAAGGCGACCAATGACGCCACCAAGGGCATCTACCTCATGGACAAGCTGGCTTTTGGCCGGCCCCCCGACCGCTGGATTACAGGGCTGCCAGGCGATGCGGTCGAGGTTGAGGCTGAACAGGGCTGTACACACCCCGAGTCGGGCAGCGGTGAGCGCCGCCTCGCAGCCGGCATGGCCACCACCGACCACGATCAAGTCGAAACTTTCGCTGGGGTCTGGCAGGGGACTGGTGGGATGCATCAACGCAGGCTATCGACAGAGAAGATCGATCCAGGCATTCGACCAAGGCATTCGATCCAGACGATCGACCCAGGCCAAGGTTTAAACCCTCACCCTATGGAGTGGCTTGGCCTGATGGACGAGCCAAACAGATTAACGCCGACGTTAAAGTGACATCGCCATTTATCTGAAATTGATACCACCATTCCCAGACCTATCTCCCATCATCGGGAATCTGGGAGCCACTCAAGGCAGTAACGAATCACGCAGCTTGCTGCAGTCGCTGTTTGTAGGCATCCAGGGTGCCGGCGTTGATCCAGCCGGTGGCGATTGTTTTGCTGTGGTCATGGCTGATCTGACCGCGATGAATGTGGGAAAGGCCCGCCGGGAAAATGGCCAAGGTACCTTTTTCGGCGGGAATGCAGTACTGCTGCCAGAGAAATTCAGTGCCACCGCCAGGAACGGTTTCGCAGTAGAGAATCCAGGCCAGCACCCGGCGAATCGGTTCGGTGGCTTCGTCGCTGGTGTTCCAGTCGCAGTGCCAGGCAGCGAAGCCCTCACCTGGCCCATAGTGCTGCAGATTGAAAAGGGGGTTGACGAACAGGGACCGTTCCGGGCAGCACTCAAGAAACTGGGGCCGCTCCGCCAGCCAGCGCCTGAGCCCCGCCGACACGCCCCTGATCACCACCTCAGAGAGGCCATGGGCTTCAGCATCTTGGCGGTCCAGCGCCACCAGGCTGATATCGGTTGACACCTTGGCCGGGGGATGGTCCCCTGGGCCCTCGCCGAAGGCCACACCCCGCCGCTGCAGATCGCTGCGACGGGCATAAAAGCCAAGCACCGCATCGGCTAGGGCCAGGTAGCCCGGATCCTGGAAGGTGCCGATCAACCGCATGGGCTAGGGGTGGGACCAGGGGTGGCCACCGGAGTGGCAACCCCGAGGGAACGCTCCAGTCCTGCCATCACCACATCGGCCACGGTTTTGACCCGATAGCGGCAAGCCTGGGTTTCGCTCGAGCGGAAGCTGCCCGTTTCCCAATACTTGTTGCTGCCAGCGCCACCGCCGCAGAGGCCGAAATAATCGCAGCTAGATCGACACAGCTCAACCCCCGCGATCATGTCGCGCTGCATGCGCTGAAACTTCTCGGTGCTGATCACACTTTCGAGACTGTCGTGTCGCACGTTGCCGAGTACAAAATCACCGTATTCTTCGGTGGAAACAGCCAGTAGCTCGGGGTCAAAGGTGGAGAAATTACCTTGATAGTCCACATTGACAATGACGAAGGCACGGTTCATATCGGTGTCCTGTAAGCGCTCTTCGCTGTAGATCAAACTGCAGGTGGTTTCAAACTCCCGCAGATTAAGGGCACCCGGTTCAGCGGCCACCAGGTCCCAGAATTCGTCAAGAAAACGTTTGTATCGGGCTTCACTTTCAGGGCGGTCCAAACTGGATTGGCGGTTCACCCCTTCGGTTTCCTCCATGTTGAAGCCCACTTCGCGGATGCCGTGATCGACAAAGAACCGAAAGATGGCCTCGGCGTGATCCAGGGATTCGTCCGTCAAGACGGAGATGACATGGAAGGGCAGGTTCTCCTGCTGTAAGCATTGAATACCCCGCAGGGTGGCAGCGTGACTTCCCAGGCCGCTGCGGGTGCGGCGGTGGGCATCGTGGAGGAAGGCGGGGCCATCCAGGCTGACGCCGACGGTGATTTCGTTGCGGCGGAAGCACTCACACCACTTAGGGTCAATAAGAATGCCATTGGTCTGGATCGACTGGTCGATGCTCAGGCCTGGGGTATAGTGCGCCACCGCAGAACGGATGCGATCGGTAGCGGCGTCGTAAAAATCTGGGGGCACCGCCAGGGGTTCGCCCGCATGCCACAGCAGGGTAAAGTCCCGTCCTATAAACGGGCTGGTGAGCACTTTCTCCAGAATCGGATCCAGGAGCTCAAGGTTGAGGCGACTGCGGTTATTTCGGTCCGGCAGATAGCAGTAATCGCAGTCGAGATTGCAATAGGGGGTTGGTTGGATGACCAACAGGGCCAAGGGTCCAAATGGGTTGGGTTCGGACCCGGAAGCGAGGGGGAGGTGGAGCTTGCTGCTCACCAATTGCGGAAGCCCCCGCCGCCATTACGCCAGGCACTGCCGCCCCCCCCATTCCTCCAGGTCGCCCCGCCATTGCGCCAGCCGCCGCCGCCATTGAGAAAACCGGGTCGCCCATAGTAAGGGTGACCATTGACAAAGGCCCTACGGCCATTGCCATTGCCCCAGGCAACCGCAGTCAGCATCTCCTCAGCGGGGCGATTGACAGCGGCCAAGTCTTGCTCTTGGGAGCGGATTACCGCCGCCAGCCGTTGCAGCCGCGCTTCCACCGAGGTCAGAGGGGGTGCGGCCCGTTCAATCTCCGTCGTTGCATCAGGGGGCACGGCCGGATCAGGGGCCGGATTGAGGGCAGCCTTGGATGCTGGCAAGCCCAGGGCCGGCAGCGCCAGCAAAAAGCCGAGCAGGCCGGAGCGGGAAGGAAGGGTCATGACTCTAGCGAGGGGCGGAGGGGGATTGGGGATTCGGCTGCGCCGCCGGGGCCATCCTTACGGGGGCTCCCACCCGCTCCACAGAGAACAGTACCGACTCAAAGAAGCTGCGGATGAGTTCCGGGGGCAGCTGCAGGATGCCGCTGGGACCGAACCAGCGATTCACCGTGGCCGCAGCCGCGGGTTCCCCATCGAGATAGCCCTGCAGCAATCCCGCCACAGCCAGGTTGGCCAGGTTGCGGAAGGTGGAATTGTTCTCGGGAAGAATGCAACCCACCCCGTAGCGGCCCAAAGGCTCCCGGGGGACCAGATCGAGGGTGGTGCCCTTGGGCAAGCCGGCCGTAAAGGCCGTCAACGTGCCAGCCAGGGTGAGGGAGTCTCCCGCCACCGCATCAAGGCGGCCGGCGAGCAGGGAGCGCACACCGCTCTGCAGGTCGTTCAGGGGAACCAGGTTGGCCTTCGGTTGCAGATCCTTGATCCGCGCTTCGCCGAGGCTGCCGCTCAGCACACCAATTCGCTTGCCTATCAATCCCTCCGGACTGCCGTTGAGGGAAGCGTTGCGTGTCAGCAACCTGATACCGGAAAGGCTGTAAGGCAGGGTGTAGTCCGCATACATTTCCCTCTCCCAGGTGAACTGCACCCCACAGGCCAGGTCCACTTCCCCTTGACTCACCAGCTTGAACAAGGCGTCGGGGCTGTCGACGCGGCGGAAATCAACGCGGATGGGTTTGTTGAGATACCGGGCCAGCTCAGCGGCGATTCGGGTCGCCACATCCAGGGAGACGCCGACGAGTTGGCCATTGGCATCCACGTAGGAGCCTGGGATTAGGTCGGTGCGACCGCCCAAGGTGAGCACGCCGGTACGGGCCACCCGCTCCACCACGGTTTCAGCACGGGCGGGGCTGGGTGCTCCCAAGCCGGTTAGCAGGGCGAGAAGGGAGATGAGGGTTCCTCCCGCCAGGGCGAGAGGCCGTCGCTGCGGATGGGGCAACGCATCAGAGCAAGACCTATCGATGATGCCCAACTGCGGTGACGCCGCCATGGTGCAAAGGGCAGTCGTTGCCAATTCTTCATGCAGCCGGTGGGAATGATCCCCTCAGTCCCAGGAAATGGCCACCAGTCCCTGGGTCGCTGGTTTGAGCTCAAAAAGAGGCAGCGCGGTCGCCAGGCCAGGGGAGTCCCCCAACCCGGCCATGGTCGTTGGGTGAGGGGGCCAGGATGACAGCGAGCCATCTTCACCGTCAGCGGGCAAACTGCATGGAGCGACCTCCAGGAGAGGACCCATGGCCATCGATTTCAATGATCCCGAACTTGAGTTCGCCGATCTGGTGACGGCCTACCAGAGCTGGGTGATGGCGGTTATCAACGATGAGAAGCTCGGCGGTGAACCCCTGCTGACCGAGGACATCGCCGACGATGCCCTCAACGCCATGCGGTTTTTGCCCGATGTGGTCACCAGTGCCATCGAGACCACCCTGGCGCGGGTTTACGACGTTGATCCGGAGGAACTGGCTTCCCTGCTTTATCCAGACGACTGAGCGTCCCTGACTTACTTCAAGCCCACGCTCCGGTCCAGCGGCACGGCGCCTTGGATGCCGCGCTGTGATGTGTCTCTGTGGGCCCATGGGCTTCGCCAGGGAAGAAGCCCAAAAGCGCCCGGCGATGCTGCGGGATGGCTGGCCAGGGATCAGTTTCGGCAAGACGATTGGTGCAGCTTTTGGCCCTCAAACCACGGCTCCAAACAAGTGACCCACCAGGGCCGTCAGCCCCATGGCCAGGCCCCCCCAAAAGAGCATGCGCAGGGCACTGCGACGCCTGGATGATCCGCCGGCATGGGCTGAAAGGGCCCCCAGGACCACCAAGGCCACCAGGGCGGCAGCGGTAGTGACTTCGGTGATGCGATTGGCGGGGCTGAACACGATCGTGATCAAGGGGAGCAGCGCCCCGATCAAAAAACTGGCGGCGGAGGCCCCGGCGGCTTGAATCGGCCGGGCCCGCAAAATTTCACTCAAACCCAGTTCATCGCGGGCGTGGGCTGCCAGGGCGTCGTGCTGGCTCAATCGTTCGGCCACCCGCCGGGCCAGCTCTGGATCCAGACCCCGGGAGATGTAGATGCTCGTCAGTTCGGCGAGTTCGCCAGCGGGGTCTAGCTGCAGTTCCAGTAGCTCTTTAGCCAGGTCAGCCTTTTCGGTATCGGCCTGGGATTGCACCGAAACGAACTCTCCTGCAGCCATCGAGGCGGCGCCTGCGACGGTAGCTGCCAGTCCGGAGAGCAGGATCTGGCTGCGGGGGGCACCAGAAGCGGCGATTCCCACCACCAGGCTGGCGACGGAGATGGCCCCGTCATTAGCCCCCAGAACCACGGCCCTTAACCAACCGACCCGGCTTGCATTGTGCCTTTCACCATGGCCAGACCGCGATCCAAGGGCGCTCATCAAGGTCAAGGCGAAAGGACCGTCCCAGAATTGTTCATACCATGAATTAAGGCAAATTTCGCCGATTCTTTTGACCGTCTATGGGCCGGTTGCCAAGCGGTCGCAATGGCTTTGCAGCGGGCAGCTCCGCGTGCCCAGGATGGGTATGTTGGCCCCCCGCCCTTGCAGTCACCTGGATCACCGCTTGATGTTGTCTACCCCCCCTTGGTGCTTGTCCATGGCCTCTGGGACACGCCTGGCCTCTTCAACACCCTCAAGCGCACCCTGGCCGGCCGCCGCGGCACCCCCTTCACTCCCCATCTACCCCATGGCTTGGGTGTGGTGCCCCTGGATCAGCTGGCAATCCAACTGAATCAAGCAGTTGAGGCCGAGTTTGGGCCCGATCAGATCCTGGATGTGATGGGCTTCTCGATGGGGGGGCTGATCAGCCGCACCTGGATCCAATTGCAGGGGGGCCACCAGCGGGTGAGGCGCTTCACCAGTGTGGCCAGCCCCCAGCAGGGCACCCTGGCGGCCCAAGTGTGGCCCCGCTGGCCCCTGGCCTCGGTGGCCGACATGAAGCTGGGCAGCGACTTGTTGCGTCGATTGAATGGGGATCCGGGCCCCCTGGCGGCCATCGATTGCTGCAGCATTTATTGCGTCGCCGATGTGATGGTCGTGCCCGGCTGGACCGCCGTCTTGCCCGTCGGCCGTCGACTGGCCTTCCCGCTCCACCTGGCCCACCACGAATTAATGGCCCGGCCGGAGGCCGTTGAATTGGTCGCCAGCGAACTGCTGCGCCCCTAGCCTGCCGCTCGGCTTCAGGTTTCAGGACCTGGGTGCGATCCCAGGAACACGTCATCATGGCTCGCTAAAGTTCAGAGAAGTTCACTCCTGGTCGATTTCGCCCAGCCAGGCCTCCACGGCTTCGATCACTGCAGCTGTGGTGGCCAGAATCGCCTCGGCCCCGGCCCGTAAGAGCTGCTCTTCATAATCCCCCCGGGCCGCTTGCGCTTCAGCAGAGTGCAAGTGGGGCGGAGCCACTGCCAGGGCACGCCAGCGTTGTTCTGGCACCGCCTGGCGGGCCCGCTGCAGGGTGAACACATCTGTGACCGTGTCTCCCAGATAGGCCACCGGTGGGGCCAAGGGGCCAAGGCCTGGAGCCTCGTAACGGCCCAGCAGCAAAGCCGTAAGAGTGAGAAGCCCTTGGGGATTGGGTTTATCGGGGGCATCCCCCATGGCGATCAAGGGTGGGTCGACCAGCCCCAGGCGTTGCTCCAGCACATAGCGGCAGGATGGGGGTTCGGCGCCACTGACGAAGCCCCAGGCAAACCCTGCGTCGTTGAGGGTGTTGAAGAATTCTGGAGGCACCAGCAAGGTTTCGTTGCCGATGAAGCCCTTCCAGCTAGCGGGATCCCCATGGGGGTCGCCGCCGAAGTAGGCCTCGCTGAAAACCGCGACAATGTCATCAAAAGTCGGCAGGGGGGAGCTGATGCCGCGGCGCCGCAGCAGTTCAAGGGAGGCTTCCCAGTCGTTGTTCCAAAGTCCTTCACCCTTGAGGGCATCGATTTCAGCGGCTGTGGGGCGATAACCGCTGTAGTAATAAACGGTTTCACTGAGGGCGCGGCGGTAACTGCCGCCAACATCCCGGATGACGCCATCAATGTCGAAAAGAACCAGGGCGCGGGGACTCAGGGACCAATAGCAGCAGGGCTGATAGGTTAGGTGATTATCCTTCTGCCTTGAGCGAACCAACCATGACAGCAGCCGAGACGATCAGTGACGAGGCGGTGTTCGCTGCCGCATTCGATGACGTCGCCGATCCGACGGCCGCCAGCGAGGTGACCCAAGGCCGCCCGGTGCTGCGCGGCGGCAGTGCCGCCTTAGCCACCGCCACCATTGATGAAGATGGTGTGCCCTCTGGCTACACCCCTAAGGCCGATGAGGGACGCTTCCTCCTCAAGATCCTTTGGTTGCCAGACAACGTGGCCCTGGCTGTCGATCAGATCGTCGGTGGCGGACCCAGCCCCCTGACGGCCTATTTCTTCTGGCCCCGTGAAGACGCCTGGGAAACACTCAAGACAGAATTGGAGCGCAAGAGCTGGATCACCGATAATGAGCGAGTTGAGATCCTCAACAAGGCCACCGAGGTGATCAATTACTGGCAGGAAGAGGGACGGGGTAAATCCTTGGAAGAGGCCAAACTCAAATTCCCTGACGTCACCTTTTGCGGAACCGCCTAAGCCCTAAGCAAGGTCTCTGATTGTTCTAGTGATTCAATCAAAAAGCCGGCCAAACAGCCGGCTTTTTTACATTCAGCCAAGCGGCTCAGTAAAGCTTGGCTTGGCTTGGCTTGGTTGATGATTTTCTGGCTCAAATTGCCTTGGTGGCAGCTACCCGGACACGGGCCTGAGAGAGAGTTTGCAGAGCTTTTACCTTGGCGCTGCTGGTCGGCTGGTTTTCCAATGCCGCTGCGGCTTGGATCGCAGCTTCGAGCTCCTTTTCGGCCTTGGCGGAGTCGATGTCACGGGCCAATTCGGCACCATTAACAAGTACCGTAACTTCATTGGCATCAACTTCGGCAAAGCCACCCATCAGGGCAATGGACTGCCATGCATTGCCCTCACGTATCCGCAAAACCCCATCGTCTAAAGCGGTGAGCATAGAAACATGGCCGGTGAGAATGCCCATCTGACCACTTGTGCTGGGAAGGATTACCTCATCGGCTACACCATCAAACACACTTTTGTCGGGAGAGAGAACTCTTAAATTGAAAGTCATGATCAAGCCTTCGAATCGGCGAGGATTTTTTGAGCCTTTGCCTTGACTTGATCAATATTGCCGACGAGGTAGAAGGCAGCCTCGGGAAGATCATCTAATTCGCCAGCAAGAATCATGTTGAAACCCTTTATGGTGTCTTCTAGCTTGACGTATTCGCCGGATTGACCAGTAAAGATTTCAGCAACAAAGAAAGGCTGGGAAAGAAATTTCTCGATCTTGCGGGCCCGGTCTACAGTGCGTCGGTCGTCTTCGGAAAGTTCATCGAGACCCAAAATTGCAATAATATCCTGGAGTTCTTTATAGCGTTGCAGGGTAGACTGCACAGCCCGGGCAGTACGATAATGCTCATCACCAACCACCGCAGGTTGCAGCATGGTGCTGGTGGAATCTAGGGGATCAACCGCCGGATAAATGCCCTTAGAAGCAAGACCGCGACTCAGCACGGTGGTGGCATCAAGGTGGGCAAAAGTGGTGGCTGGTGCCGGGTCGGTGAGGTCGTCGGCAGGAACATAGACGGCCTGAATAGACGTAATGGAACCTTCTAGAGTGGAAGTGATGCGTTCTTGCAATTGGCCCACATCAGTTCCAAGAGTTGGCTGGTATCCCACGGCTGAAGGCATGCGTCCCAACAAGGCGCTTACTTCAGAACCGGCCTGGACAAAGCGGAAGATGTTGTCAATAAATAACAACACATCTTGCTTGTTTACGTCGCGAAAATGCTCGGCCATTGTCAAAGCCGAAAGGCCAACCCGCATGCGGGCACCAGGGGGTTCATTCATCTGGCCGTAGCAGAGAGCCACCTTGGATTTGGTGAGGTCGTCGGCATTGATAACCCCCGATTCCTTGAATTCCTCGTAGAGGTCATTGCCTTCACGAGTGCGTTCGCCTACGCCTCCAAATACCGAAACACCACCATGCTCTTTGGCGATGTTATTGATCAGTTCTTGAATAAGAACCGTCTTGCCAACGCCGGCACCACCAAAAAGACCAACCTTGCCACCTTGGCGATAAGGAGCGAGTAGGTCAATAACCTTGATACCCGTTTCGAACACCTTGGGCTTGGTCTCAAGGTCGGTCAGCTTGGGGGCTTCCCGGTGGATGGGGGCAGTAGTAGTTGTGCTGACGGGGCCCTTTTCGTCTACGGGTTCACCAAGCACGTTAAAAATTCGCCCCAGGGTTGCCTCGCCCACTGGAACGCAGATCGGAGACCCCGTATCCACGGCGTCCATGCCGCGCACGAGCCCATCGGTGGTGCTCATGGCCACGGCACGCACCCTGTGGTCCCCAAGTAACTGCTGAACCTCGGCAGTCAAAGCAATATCTTGGCCCGCAGAATTCTTACCTTCAATACGCAAGGCGTTGTAGATCCTGGGCAGCTTGCCGGCAGGGAACTCCACGTCAAGCACCGGACCAATCACCTGCTTGACGATGCCTTTGGTGCCGGAAGCGGCGGAAGCAGCAGCTGCCATAAGGAGGAAAGGGTGGGGACGCGGGACGCTGTTGGCAGATCTCCAGACCCGTCCAAAGCGGCGCAACCTTACCACCAGCCATGCCCCACTGGCCCGTTTGCCGCTGAAGCCGGCCAAGGATGGCAGTTCGGTCAACCGAACAACCAAAAGCCCCGTGGCAGAGGGCTATTGCCATAGGTTGGCAATCGGGAGTTTCGAGTGCCAGCTTTTGCTGCTCCCGGGGCCGAACCCAGCCCATGACGTCGGCCCCCGCCGTCGCTGGGGTGTTTCACCACTTGACTCCCGCGTCCTACGTTTTACGAACTCCATGGCTGCTGTTTCTCTCAGCGTCTCGACGGTTAAACCTCTCGGAGATCGGATTTTCATCAAGGTTTCCGAATCCGAAGAGCGCACCTCCGGAGGCATCCTTCTGCCTGATACCGCCAAGGAAAAGCCCCAAGTGGGTGAGGTGGTTCAGGTGGGCCCCGGCAAACGCAATGAAGACGGCTCCCGCCAGGCTCCAGAAGTGAGTATTGGCGACAAAGTCCTCTACAGCAAGTACGCCGGCACTGATATCAAGCTCGGCACAGATGAATTCGTTCTGCTATCCGAGAAGGACATTCTGGCCATCGTCAACTGAGCGTTGAACTGAGCCTTTAGAACTTTTTAAACCCTTTTTCCCTTTCCCCACGCTCTACTTAAAATGGCAAAACGCATTATTTACAACGAACAGGCCCGCCGTGCCCTTGAAAGGGGTATTGACATCTTGGCCGAGGCCGTTGCCGTCACCCTTGGTCCTAAGGGTCGCAACGTGGTACTCGAGAAGAAATTCGGCGCTCCCCAGATCATCAATGACGGTGTCACCATCGCCAAGGAGATCGAACTCGAAGACCACATCGAAAACACCGGTGTTGCCCTGATCCGCCAGGCCGCCAGCAAAACCAATGATGCCGCCGGTGACGGCACCACCACCGCCACGGTCCTGGCCCACGCCATGGTCAAGGCAGGTCTGCGCAACGTGGCTGCCGGCGCCAATGCCATCACATTGAAGCGCGGTATCGACAAGGCCTCCGAATTCTTGGTGGGCAAGATTCAAGAGCACGCCAAGCCAATCAGCGACAGCATTGCCATCGCCCAGGTGGGCACCATTTCCGCCGGTAACGACGAAGAAGTGGGTCGGATGATTGCCGACGCCATGGACAAAGTGGGCAAGGAGGGCGTCATCTCCCTCGAAGAAGGCAAATCGATGACCACCGAACTCGAAGTCACCGAAGGGATGCGCTTCGACAAGGGCTACATCTCCCCTTACTTCGCCACCGATACCGAGCGCATGGAGGCGGTGCTGGATGATCCCTACATCCTGATCACTGACAAGAAAATCGGCCTGGTGCAAGATCTGGTCCCCGTTCTCGAACAGATCGCCCGTACCGGCAAGCCCCTGCTGATCATCGCTGAGGACATTGAGAAAGAAGCCCTCGCCACCCTGGTGGTCAATCGTCTGCGCGGTGTACTGAACGTGGCCGCAGTCAAGGCCCCTGGTTTCGGCGATCGCCGCAAGGCCATGCTCGAAGACATAGCGGTGCTGACTAATGGCCAGCTGATCACCGAAGATGCCGGTCTCAAGTTGGAGAACGCCAAGGTCGAGATGCTCGGCACAGCCCGTCGCATCACCATCAACAAAGACACCACCACCATCGTTGCCGAAGGCAATGAGTCGGCGGTAAAGGCCCGCTGTGAGCAGATTCGCAAGCAGATGGACGAAACCGACTCCTCCTATGACAAGGAGAAGCTGCAGGAACGTCTGGCCAAACTGAGCGGTGGTGTGGCCGTGGTCAAGGTGGGGGCCGCCACCGAAACCGAGATGAAGGACAAGAAGCTGCGCCTGGAAGATGCCATTAACGCCACCAAGGCGGCCGTTGAAGAAGGCATCGTTCCTGGTGGCGGTACGACCCTGGCCCACCTAGCCCCTGTTCTCGAAGAATGGGCCGCTCTCAATCTTTCCGGTGAGGAGCTGATTGGTGCCCAGATTGTGGCCTCATCCCTGACTGCGCCTCTAATGCGCATTGCCCAAAATGGCGGAGCCAATGGCGCCGTTGTCGCAGAGCATGTGCGCAACAAGCCCTTCAACGAGGGCTACAATGCCGCCACCGGCGAATATGTCGACATGCTGGCCGCCGGTATTGTTGATCCCGCCAAGGTTACCCGCTCCGGCCTGCAGAATGCAGCTTCGATTGCCGGTATGGTGCTAACCACCGAATGCATCGTCGCCGACCTTCCCGAGAAGAAAGAGGCCGCTCCTGCAGGTGGCCCAGGCGGCATGGGTGGTGATTTCGATTATTGATCTTTTGCCAGATCCAATTCATTGGATCTAGAAACTTAGATCTTTCAAAAGTGGGGCTTCGGCCCCACTTTTTTGTCTGAAAAATTATGTATTTTTGAAGCAATGCCAAGACCTTGCATAATTTGAATCCAGCTCTTTGAACCCTGGCAATACCCTGCTCCTAACGCCATCACCGGAACAGCTAGAAGGTCAATGCGCCCAGGAAAATGATGGTATTTTCTTGGTACGAGGAGATGTTTCTAGAGCAGCTCCGTAGCACTTGCGCAGCCAATCTTTAAACCACCCCCAAGTCACCCGCGGCCCCAACCCACTGGTGCAGACTCCACTCCACACAATCGCCAAGCAGCATCGGGTCCTGGCGGATCAAGGTCTCGGCCGCCCCGTAATCAGCAGCCTCCAGCACCAATAAACCGCCCCCACCCGGACGGCCCTCCCTATCCACCAGATAGCCACTGCTGAGACGGATGCCCTGGGAGCGCAGGCCAAGCACCCAATTGCAATGTGCCGCGAGATAGGGCCTGGCCTCAGCCGCAGGCACCCGCAAGGTTTCTGTCTTGATGAACCAGGGCATATAAACAACCCACCATTCCTATTCTATCTTTGAAAATCAATCCTTTCAGACTGAGCCAGGTCACCGAATCGGCGCCTTAGCTGCCCGCAGGCTGCGTCTTGGTCGAGGCCGCGGCTGGCACGGATACTCACGGCGATTTGGCGATCCTGCAGGATGCGTCGAAAGGCTTCCACCTGCTGGGTCGTGGGCCGATGAAACTCCTCCTCGTCGATGGGGTTGTAGGGAATTAAATTGACGTGGCTCTGGAAGCCCCGCAACAACTGGGCCAAGGCCTCGGCGTGACGGCGTTGATCGTTGAGCCCGCCCAGCAGGATGTATTCAAAGCTGACCCTGCGGCCGGTCAGGGCCACGTATGCACGGCAATCCTCGAGCAAATCCTCGATGGGATAGGAACGGGCCGTTGGAATCAGCTGCTCCCGCAGTGCCTGGTCGGGGGCATGGAGGCTGACCGCCAGGGTGAACTGGGCTCGACCCAGGCGATTAAGGGCCCGATCGGCAAAACCCGGCAGGCTGGAGGCGACTCCCACCGTGCTCACGGTGATCTGACGCTGGGCCATACCCAGTTCGCGGCAGAAGCAATCGATCGCCGCCAGCACGGTGTCAATGTTGAGCAACGGTTCCCCCATGCCCATGAACACCACATGGGTGGGCCGGCGCTCCATCACTTCGCCCAGACTCAGCACCTGGTCGACGATTTCGTGCAATTGCAACGAGCGCTGCAACCCCTGCTTGCCTGTGGCACAGAAGCGGCAGGCCATCGGGCAGCCCACCTGGCTGCTGACACAGACCGTTAGACGGTCTGGGCTGGGGATGCCCACTGTCTCCAAGCTGAGTCCATCAGCTGTGGCCAACAACAGCTTGACGGTGCCATCCCGAGCCGTGGAGCGGTGAAGCTCCGCGAGGCGTCCGATTGGATCGGGGCCGGGCTGGGGCCAGCGCTGCCGCCAGGCCTTGGGCAGCACGGTGATGGCCTCCACACTGCGGGCCGATCGGGAGTAAATCCATTGGTGCAGCTGGCGGCCACGGTAAGCCGGCTGACCTTCCGCCTGGACCCAGGCCTCCAGTTGGGCCTGGTCCAGGCCCAGTAGGGGTGTGGGGGGAACAGGGACGGGACTGGCAGCAGGCCCGGCGGTACTCACGGCCGAATCAGGATTCCGTGGCCTAGTTTCCACTCCACCAACACCAGGGCGATGAACCCCAGCATCGCGATGCGCCCGTGCAAGCGCTCGTTGTGGCCATGGAAGCCCCAGCGGGGCAAGGCCCGCTGCGGGACAGGCGTGCCGAGGGCCGTTCGTTGGGTCTTTTGCTTCAAAATGGCGTCAGTCATCGCTCAATAAACCCTCCTCCTGTAGACCCTCAAGAGCATCAGGGTCCGGGATCAGATCCTCTTGCAACGCATCGTCGTCGAAACCAGGACGAGCAAATGCGGCAAAGCCACTGGTGGTGGCCTCAATCCCATGACGACTGCGGGTAGCTTCCAGATCTTCATCGGAAGGGTCGTCGAGCACAGCGGTGGTCAAGGGCGGTGAAGGCATCTCCACCGTGTAATCGGGTCGCAGATTCTGCATCCGACGGAACCCGCTGCCCTCCTCGGCAAGGATGTCGGGATGGGGTCCCGCCTCGGCGCGCAGTTCTTCCTCGAAACCGCTGAAGCCAGTACCGGCTGGAATCAGGCGACCGATAATCACGTTCTCCTTGAGGCCCCGGAGCCAATCGCTCTTGCCTTCAATTGCAGCCTCGGTCAACACCCGGGTCGTTTCCTGGAAGCTGGCCGCCGAGATGAAGCTATCTGTATTAAGGGAGGCCTTGGTGATGCCCAACAGCACGGGCGTGAACTCCGCAGGGGCGCCGCCGGTGATTGCCATGGCCGAATTAACCTGCTCAACCTGACGCAACTCAATCAGCTCCCCGGGCAGCAGGGTGGTATCACCGGCATCCTCAATTCGCACCTTGCTGGTCATCTGGCGGACGATGACCTCAATATGCTTGTCATCAATGGAAACCCCCTGGGATTTGTAAACGTTCTGTACCTCGGTCACCATGCGGAACTGGAGGTGGGATATCGCCTCTTGGGCCGCCTCCATGGTGGATTTGCGGCTGCGCAGATCCTCAAAGTGACACTCAAGCAGCTCGTGGGGATTGATCGGACCATCTGTCAGCATTTCGCCGGCCCGAACCTGTTGGCCATCGCTGACCATCACGGTACGTCCCAACAGAATCGGATACTCGGTGATCGCGTCATCACCCTCAATCACCGTGACGGTGATTGAGTCATCCTCATCGACCTGCTTGATCTGAACCGTTCCCGCCTTGCGGCAAAGCACCGCTGATTCCCGGGGCCGACGGGCCTCAAGCAACTCTTCAATCCGCGGTAGACCCTGAACAATGTCACCAGTCTTCTGGCGCTCAAAAACCAAAAGTGCCAGCCCATCGCCCCGTTGCACCAGCTCGCCATCGCGCACATGCAACACGGAATCAGGAGAAACCATGTAGGGGCGTCCCAAACGGATAGTCAGGATGGAACCATCGATGGCTTCCACCTGTCCGCAACAAGGAGCCTTGAAGTCCTCGGCGAGAAGATCACCATCCACGAGGCGCTGACCCACGGAGACAACAGGAGCGGCCGAACCCAAATCAAGCGTGCGAGTGTCACCGGCACGCTCCACAATCAAGCGACGAATCGGTTCCCCGGGGATCGCTTCAGGTAATTGCACAACGCCATCGTCCTTGCAAAGGATCTGGGTTGTGGCCACCACATCACCGCGCTTGACGGAGGTGTTGTCTTCGACCTGAAGTTCAGTATGGGTGGAACCATGGCTAGCGTCAGAGAGCGTGTCCCGACGTACGAGCAAGGTTTCTAGAATCACTAGCTGGAGGCGCTCAATCGTCTTAGAACGCTTATCTGCAATAGCCTCAACGTCTACTGTCATCTGAGGAGTTGTATCAAAAGTTTCCAGAATCAACTGGGTACGCAGAAGCTCAACACCTTCAACCGATTTGATCAATTCCCCATCCTTGAACGTCAAGCGCTGACTGGCCTTAAGGGAAAGCGATGGCCCCCCAGTCTGCTTGACCATAGCCAACTCGGGCAAATGTGCTTCATCAGGGATGGAATATTCCTCGACAGGACGCAGTAGCACGGCGCCTCCTTCAGGAGTATCTACAGCTTCAACAAAAACCATTGCTTCAGCCGCATGACCCGGGGCAATCTCTTCGCCTGGATTCACCAAGCGGCCCTCACCGCTGTAAAGGGAAAGAACTTTGCTATCAGCTATCAAATGGACAGAACCCGAACGGACAATAATTTCGCGTAGAATGTCATTCTTCTGGGTCACCGTCACAATACCGGCAGTCTGACTGAAGATATCCTTGACGACTTCGGTGCCGGCCTCAATCCATTGGCCGTCTTCAATCATCAACAAAGAAATGTCTTTATTGATCTCGTGGGTTTCCTGGGGAATCCATAACAAAGTCCCACCCTTACTCACCTCGTACCCATGCTTAGCCGAACGGGCCTTCTTGATCGAAAGACCAGGGGCAAAACGAACGATACCACCGGTCTGGGTGCGAAAACGATCGTCGGCCAACTCAGCGATTACCTCTCCGGTACCGATTTTACTGCCCGGAGCTGTTTTCAAGAGATAACGAGAATTATCCTTATCCTCTAAATGCCAAATCTCACCCGAATGGGTTGATTCCCCCAGCAATTTACAGTCTTTAAGAATTACACTTGCAGTGACAATCTGCACCTCTCGCGAATCACCTGCAGATTCACGCAGACGCACAGCACCACCATATTCACTGACAAGACGGCTTTCCGCCAACACATCACCGGTATGAACAGGTTTATTGCCCTCGACCACAGGTTGGGCATTGGGGGGGAGATTATAGACATCACCACTAAAAACCCAAAGCCTACCCAAACGCTGGGCTTTGTGGGTGATATTACCTTGTCGATCGGTTACCTCCCGGGGTTGTATCACCTCTTCGAAACGAACTTGGCCGGCCAGGTCACAAATCACATCTTTGGTGGCCTTTTCGACACTCTTTTTGACAGCAGCACCAGAAGAAATCTGGGCGAGAATGGTATCAGATGGAACCATCTGACCATTGGCTACGAATAGGATTGAACCCGAAGTGATGTCCAGTTTCTGCAACTTGCCCTTGCCACTAGGCTTGACGCTGAGGCCGAAATCGGTCTCGGCCAACTGGGCCTCCACCCCATGGGGTGTGCGGTGGGGCCGCACACGAGCCCGACCATCAAATTCCACCTCGCCTTCCACTAGGGAGCGCACCACACCGGTCTCTGCGGTGGAAACACCACCAGTGTGGAACGTCCGCATGGTGAGCTGGGTGCCAGGCTCCCCAATGGATTGGGCGGCAATGATGCCTACAGCCTCGCCCAAGTCAACCAACTGGTTGTGGGCCAAGGCCCAGCCATAGCACTTGCGGCAAACCGAACGGGACGCCTCGCAAGTCAACGGCGAACGGACCATCACAGTGGTGATGCCTGCGGCCTCAATAGCCCTGCTCAAAGGGGGATCCATCTGGCCATCCCGTTCCACCATCACGGTGCCATCGGCAGCAACGACAGGTTCGGCGGCGAGGCGACCAACCAGCTTGCTGGCGAAACGTCCTTTCTCGTCCGCCTCAATCAGGATGCCGCGGGTTGTGCCGCAATCCTCTTCACGCACGATGACGTCCTGGGCAACATCCACCAGACGCCGAGTGAGATAGCCAGAGTCTGCCGTACGCAAGGCCGTATCTACGAGACCCTTACGGGCCCCATAGGACGAAATCACGTACTCGGTGACCGTTAGACCCTCGCGGAAATTAGTACGAATCGGCAAATCGATGATCTCCCCCTGAGGGTTGGCCATCAGACCGCGCATGCCCACCAACTGGCGCACCTGCGACATATTGCCGCGAGCACCGGAGTTGGCCATCATCCATACAGAATTAAGGGGATCGTTGTCATTGAAGTTGCGGCGTACAGCTGCGACGAGACGCTCATTGGTTTCGGTCCAGGTGTCGATGACCTTGGTATGACGCTCCACCTCGGTAATCTCTCCGAGCCGATAGCGCTCTTCGGTTTCGGTGATTTGCTGTTCCGCCTCAGCAAGGAGTGCCGCTTTATCTCCAGGGATGCGCAAATCATCTACAGATATTGACACAGCCGCCTGGGTGGCGTAGTGGAAGCCGAGATCCTTGAGTTCGTCGGCCATTGCCGCCGTTGCCGCAGTGCCATGGTGCTTGTAAGCCCAAGCCACCAGATTACGCAGGGCCTTTTTATCTATGATCCGATTGCGAAACGGAGGTGCCTGGTTAGGAGTAGGACGGCTGACCACTGCAGGCAAGCCCGATTTGGCCGTTTTGGCAGATTTCTTACTCGTTTTCTTGGCGGGAGTGGCGGTCATGGCGGCGCGCGGAGGAAGGGGAGCGAAGTAAACCGAAAGGGACGGGAAAACCGGGGGAGGGTTAGTTGGCAGCGACTGCGCCAAGGATGGTCTGGTTGATCACAACACGACCTACGGTGGTGAGAAGGTAACGACTAATCAAGGCCCCTTCTTCGTCGAAACGATCTCGACGTTGGCGCCACTGTTCGATCCGGGTACCATCACTGAGGGTTTCCTCCTTGAGTGGAGTTTCTGCCTCATCGTCATCATCGACTTGACCGTTAAAACGCACCCAGACCCAATCATGGAGGTGGAGATGCTTTTCCTCAAAGGCGGCAATTACATCACTGAGATCAGAGAAGGTTCTTGAGCGATCCCCGAATTCAGGTCGTACGCGCGCCCTATCCACAGCCGTCAAATAATAGGCACCAAGTACCATATCTTGGGAAGGCGTAATTATCGGTTCGCCTGTAGCTGGGGACAGAATGTTGTTGCTAGCCAACATCAACATACGCGCCTCGGTCTGGGCCTCAATCGCCAGGGGCACGTGGACGGCCATCTGGTCACCATCAAAGTCAGCATTGAAGGCTGGGCAGACCAGTGGATGCAGCTGAATCGCACGGCCATCGACAAGCTTGGGCTCAAATGCCTGGATACCAAGACGGTGCAGGGTGGGGGCACGGTTAAGAAGAATCGGATGACCTTCGATTACCTCTTGGAGCACTTGCATAACCTCATCATCAGCACGCTGAATCAACTTCTTGGCAGCCTTGATATTATTAACTATATTTTGACGGATGAGACGATGAATCACGAAGGGTTGGAACAGCTCAATCGCCATTTCCTTAGGCAGACCGCACTGATGCATTTTGAGCTTGGGACCAACAACAATCACGGAACGGCCTGAATAATCGACCCGTTTACCAAGAAGGTTTTGGCGGAAACGTCCCTGCTTGCCCTCAATTATATCGCTTAGTGACTTGAGAGCACGATTATTAGCCCCGACCACAGTTCGTCCACGTCTGCCATTATCTATCAGGGCATCAACAGCCTCTTGCAACATGCGCTTTTCGTTGCGCACAATGATTTCGGGGGCGAGAATTTCCTGGAGCCGGGCCAAGCGATTATTACGGTTAATCACCCTGCGGTAGAGGTCATTCAGATCACTTGTTGCAAAGCGTCCGCCATCGAGTTGCACCATGGGACGCAAATCAGGGGGAATAACTGGGATAACATCCAGCACCATCCAATCGGGGCGGGCATTGGTGGCGATAAAATTGTCGATCACCCGAAGCCGCTTGATCAGTTTGGCCCGTTTTTGTCCTTTACTTGCACTGATCTCCTCGCGAAGCTGCTCGGCGATCTCATTGAGTTGAAGATCCTCAAGCAGTTGCTTCAAGGCTTCGGCACCGATACCGACAATCGGTTCATTCTCAATTTCGGAATCTTCGGCAAAAATCTGATCTTCTATCTCCAACCACTCATCCTCTGTCAAAAGCTGCTTATAGGTAAGATCTTTGTGATCACCTGGATCTAGTACAACATAGCAATTAAAGTAAACTATTTGCTCCACATCCCTGAGCGGCATATCCAAAAGAATTGCCACATAACTTGGGATACCCTTGAGATACCAGACATGGGATACCGGAGCCGCCAGCTTGATAAACCCCATGCGGTGACGACGGACCCGGCTTTCGGTAACCTCTACGCCGCAGCGCTCGCAGACAATGCCACGGTGACGAACCCGTTTATACTTACCGCAATGGCATTCCCAGTCCTTGGAAGGGCCAAAAATCTTCTCACAGAAAAGCCCATCCATCTCGGGCTTGAGGGTGCGGTAATTAATCGTTTCTGGTTTGGTCACCTCACCAACCACCTGACCATTTGGTAGTGTGCGTTGCCCCCACTGCATGATCCGCTCGGGAGAAGCGAGCGTGATCTTGACGTAGTCGAAGTGGTTTTCGGTGCGAAGGTTGCTGTTGGACATCGGGGTGTGGGGAGCGCTCGCTAACTCAAGGAATGAAGACAGACAGAGAAACGGAACGAACAGTCATTCGGACCAGTTGACGATTAGAAGATCAGTCGTCGTCATAATCCGCGACCCCCAGGGACTCATAGGTGGGACGGCTAGGGGTACTGCGACGCGGGTTGACATCCTGCATGAGATCAACCTCTTCACCACTATCGGTATAGACGGCAATATCTAGACCAAGGGATTGGAGCTCGCGCATCAAAACCTTGAAGGATTCTGGAGTCCCCGGACGCGGTATGGGTTTGCCCTTGACAATGGCATTGAGAGCTTCGTTCCTGCCCTGCATGTCATCGGACTTGACCGTTAACAACTCCTGCAAGGTGTAGGCAGCGCCATAGGCCTCAAGAGCCCAGACTTCCATTTCTCCCAATCGCTGGCCGCCCTGCTGGGCCTTACCGCCCAAGGGCTGCTGGGTGACTAGGGAGTAAGGACCAGTTGAGCGGGCGTGGATCTTATCGTCAACAAGATGGACCAGTTTCAGGATGTGAGCATAACCAACAGTCACCGGTTGATCGAATGCTTCACCAGTACGACCATCGATGAGCTGAATCTTCCCAGGGTTCTCAGGGTCGTAGACCCATTCCTTACCGGGTTGCTTTGCCGCCTCTTCGAGGTAGGCCTGGACGGTCTGTTTGGACTTCTCGGCCCCATGCATTTCATCGAAAGGCACAACCTTTACCCGGCAACCGAGGTGGGAGGAAGCCCAGCCCATCAAACACTCGAAAACCTGACCCACGTTCATCCGCGATGGCACGCCTAGAGGGTTGAGCACAATGTCAATAGGGGTACCATCTGGCAGATAGGGCATGTCTTGCCGCGGAAGGATACGACTAATAATTCCCTTGTTGCCGTGACGGCCAGCCATCTTATCCCCGACCTGGATTTTGCGCCTTTGTGCAACATATACCCTGACGACCATGTTGGCACCAGGAGGTAGTTCGTCGCCCTGCTCGCGGGTATAGATGCGAACATCTACGACACGACCACGCTCCGTACTAGGAACCCGAAGGGAATTGTCGCGAACATCTCGGGCTTTTTCACCGAAGATGGCCCGTAACAATTTCTCTTCGGGAGGCTGGTCAGATTCACCCTTGGGCGTAACTTTGCCGACCAAAATATCGCCTGATTCAACATAAGCGCCAATTCGGATGATGCCCATTTCATCCAAATTACCAAGACTCTCTTCGGCAACGTTAGGAATTTCACGAGTAATTTCCTCGGGGCCAAGCTTAGTCTGACGGGCTTCTATCTCGTACTTCTCAATATGGACAGAGGTATAAAGATCGTCCTGAACAAGACGTTCGCTTACGAGAATAGCGTCCTCGTAGTTATACCCTTCCCAGGGCATATAGGCAATTAATACGTTCTGTCCTAAGGCGATCTCACCGCCCTCACAGGCAGAACCATTTGCCAACACTTGGCCAGCTATCACCTGATCGCCAAGCTTGACGATCGGACGCTGGTTAAGGCAAGTGTCCTGATTGGAGCGTTGATACTTCTGCAGGTGATGCACATGTTCGTAGCCTTCCTCATCGCGGATCACGATGGCGGTGGCATCCACGAAGGTAACAGTACCGTTGACCCGGGTAATTGGCACCATGCCTGAGTCACGGGCAACCTGGGTTTCCAGGCCGGTGCCCACCAGGGGTCTTTCAGGACGCAGCAGGGGCACGGCTTGACGCTGCATGTTTGAGCCCATCAGGGCCCGGTTGGCGTCGTCATGTTCCAAAAAGGGAATCAGCGAAGTTGCCACGGAGATCACCTGCACCGGTGAAAGCTGCACGTAATCGACCTGCTGGGGGGGCACCTTTTCGAAGTCCTGGCGATAGCGCACCGGCACCAGATCAACCGTGATGTTCCCCTCGGAGTCCGTCGCTATGTCACCAGGGGCGATGCGGCATTCGTCTTCCAGGTCAGCCGAAAGATAAATAGGAGCACCCTGCTTGATGACGACCCCGTTCTCCACCTTCCAGAACGGGGTTTCAATGAAGCCATATTCGTTAACCCGGGCGTGGGTCGCCAGGGAGCCAATCAGGCCGGCATTAGGACCTTCCGGGGTCTCGATGGGGCAAATTCGTCCGTAATGGGAAGGATGGATATCGCGAACGGCAAATCCAGCCCGCTCCCTGGTCAGGCCCCCAGGACCGAGGGCACTGATTCGACGTTTGTGGGTGAGTTCCGCCAGAGGATTTGTCTGA
>Ga0114981_10000625_pt1 | contig 22783 bp, 19 predicted proteins | sample S_140806_MF_Meta_FD_87028 | JGI IMG/M metagenome (GOLD analysis project Ga0114981, IMG submission 87028) | Freshwater microbial communities from Lake Simoncouche, Canada to study carbon cycling - S_140806_MF_MetaG | ecosystem: Environmental > Aquatic > Freshwater > Lake | place: Lake...
GCTCGTCGTGACGATCTTCTTCATCGGCGTCGTCTTGCTGATGCTGCTGCGTTTCTTCTGCTGCACCTTGTGCTGGAGATCCTGACTGGCCGCCGCGCCCTGCTGGGTGCCGCCGCCGGGAAGGAAATCGACCTGCTTCTCCTGCATTTTTTGCGCCACCACGATGAGGCCCATGGCGATGAGGATGCCCGCATGGACAAAGATCGAAAGCGTAAGCGAACCACCGCCGACCTTCTTCCACATCTTCACGAAGGTGTTTTGTGGCTTCGCTGGCTCGATGTGATGAACGGCCTCGGGATGGAAGACCTCGGCGGGACCAAACTCACCGTGGTGATGCGCGGCATCATCGGGCACGGCCTGCGCAGGGATCGCGGCCACGGTCGGCGCGGCGGGGACGGGTGACGCCGGGGCGGGGGCGGCAGACACCGGCTTGGCGGGAGCTGGAGTAGCTGGCGCAGCAGCGGGAGCTGGCGGTGGAGCCACGGCCGGCATCGGCATCGTGGGTGGCGGCATCATGCCGGGCATCTGCGGATAGCCCGGAGGCATCTGGGGATAGCCGGGTGGCATTTGAGGATAGCCCTGCGGCATCTGCGGGTATCCCGGCGGCATTTGAGGATAGCCAGGAGGCATCTGCGGATAGCCCTGCGGCATCGGATAGCCCTGTGGGTAGCCCATGGGCATGCCGGGCATCTGCGGTGGATAGCCGGGAGGCGGCATGTAGCCTGGGGGCATCTGCGGGTAGCCTTGCGGCATCGGCTGCGTGGCACCAGGGTGCGGCGGCGGGGGCTGATTGGAGAGATTTCCGGGCTGCTGGGGATTCATAATGTTTTGCTCCAGATTAAACAGAACCGCCTCAATACGCCACCCGCAATTTTTGGCGTGACTCATGCCCCGGAAGGCGGCAAAACAGCCGTAGCCTTGAATCCTGCCTCCAAACCGCTCCTCGAAGTCCTTACCTCCGGCGCCGCCTACCTCGACAAAAAGGGTGTCGAGGAGCCACGGCTCAACATGGAGCATCTCCTCGCCCACGTCCTCGGCTGCCGCCGCCTGGACCTCTACCTGCGCTTTGCCGAAATCATCCCCGAGGCCGATCTCGCCCCGCTGCGTGACCTTTTGCGCCGTCGCGGCGAAGGCGAGCCGCTCCAGCACCTGCTCGGCACCGTCGAGTTCTGCGATCACGAATTCATCTGCGACCACCGTGGCCTCATCCCGCGGCCGGAGACCGAGTACCTCGTCGAAATCATCCTCAAACGTCTCACCGGGTCCAAACCAGCACGCCTGCTCGATGTGGGCACCGGCTCCGGCTGCCTCGGCATCTCGCTGGCTCTCGCCACCAGTTCCGCCGCCCTTCTCGCTGATGTGAGTGAGGAAGCTCTCGATCTCGCGCGGCTCAACATCTCCCGCATCGCCCCCGCCGCCACGATCCAGACGGTGCGCAGCGATCTCTTCGAAAAAATAACCGGCACCTTCGATCTCATCGTCGCGAATCTGCCCTATATCCCGCGGGCTGAAATCGCCACGCTCAGCCGCGAGGTGCGCCGTGATCCGCAGCTCGCCCTCGATGGCGGCCCCATCGGCACGGAGATCATCTTCCGCTTCCTAGAGGATGCTCCCGCGCATCTTTCGCCGGATGGCCTCATCGCCATCGAGCACGCCCACGATCAAAGCCCCGCCATCGCCGAAAAAGCCACCGCCCTCGGCTACCGCGACCTCCAAGTCGCCCGCGACCTCGCCGGCATTGATCGCTTTCTCCTCGCGAAGGCTCCTGAACGCCCCGCCGAGCCTGCTCCAGCCATCGAGCCCCCTTCCCCGCCCACCCCATGACCTGGCGTATCGGCTCCCGCACTCTCGATCTCACGCAGCGCGGCCTCATCATGGGCATCGTCAATGTCACACCGGATAGTTTCTCCGATGGCGGCCGCTTCGCCGATCCCGGCCGTGCCGTGGAGCATGCGCTGGCCATGGTCGCCGAAGGGGCGGACATCCTCGACATCGGCGGCGAATCCACCCGCCCCGGTGCCGAGCAGGTGGGCGAGGCCGAGGAACTCCGCCGTGTGCTGCCCGTCATCCGTGCCCTTCGTTCGCAAAGCCAGGTGCTCATCTCCATTGATACGATGAAGGCCTCCGTCGCCCGCGCCGCCCTCGATGCGGGAGCAGACATCATCAACGACGTCACCGGCCTCCGTGGCGATGCCGCCATGGTCCGCCTCGCTGCCAAGAGGGATTGCGGCCTCGTCGCCATGCACATGATCGGCGATCCGCAGACCATGCAGACCTCGCCACACTACGAAAACGTCGTCAGCGAGGTCCGCGCCTACCTCGAAGAGCGTCTCCGCATCCTCACCGCCGCAGGCATCGCCCCCGAGCGCATCGCCCTCGATCCCGGTTTCGGCTTCGGCAAGACCCTGGAGCACAATTTGAGCCTCCTCCGCCATCTGCCGCAGCTCGCCATTGGCGACCGCCCCCTACTCATCGGCGTCTCGCGAAAGTCGATGATCGGCAAGGTGCTCCACAGCACCGACATGGCTGATCGTCACTGGCCCACCATCGCCCTCACCGCCTACGCCCGCGAACACGGTGCCCGCATCATCCGCGTGCATGAGGTGAAGCCGAATGCGCAAGCCCTGCGCATGATCGAGGCCATCCTCGGCGAGGCATAAGCTACAAGGAGCGGGACTTGCCAAGTCCCGTTTCCCTTCGGCACTTGGCAAGTGCCGCTCCTTGTCACCTTCACCTCTCCGGCATCAACCGCAGCGTGCCCCACTGCTTCACGTTCGTGCGTTTGTTCTTCTCGCCCGCGAACCAGTCCTCGTGGTGGAAATTCCCGAAGTTGCCCGTGCCCTTCGCTTTCTCATCCAGATCCCCCACGGCGAGGTTCAGCCCCATTTTCACCTCGGAAGTCCCCGGCGTGAAAAAACGTCCCGGCGAGAGTTCTAGACACGGATCAAAGCGGATCGCCCACTCGATGATGTAACCCTTTCCCTCCGGCAAAACCTTCGTCATGGCCTCCATCGCGCCGCTTTCGATCCATTGTTGGTAAGTGGCCCACGCCGCCGCATCCGCCCGAGGTTCACCTTCGAGCAAGCCGCCTTTCCCCACGCCACCGAGCCGCGACTTCCTCACGTTGCACACCATCTGCCACGACGAGCCATTGCCTGCGGCATTCTCATTGGCCTTCCAGGTGTTCGAGGCATTGATCAGGATTTCCATCTCATCGCCAAACCACGGCCAGCCATCCCGCGAGAGCTCATGTGCCTTCGGATTCTTCTCCGGCAGCCAGCGATCCGTGTCGATGCCGTACAGCACATCGTCCGTCACGCGGAAGGCAAAGTACAGCCTTGCCTCATCATACTTCACCCACCCCGTCAGCGAGAGATCTTCTTTTCGCGTCGTCGGCGTGAACTGCGCTACCCACCCTTCCACGCCTTCAAACCGCGTCGCGTCCTTCCACTCCTCTGCTTCGATCACACCATCCACCTTCGGCGTGCTGCCGCGAAAGGCCTTCAGCTCACGAGGCCAGTCGCCGCCGCAAGCATCGGTGAGCATGCAAAACAGCCAGGCGGCGGCAATGACGAAGGCCGAATTCCCGAATGACGAAAACAAGCCGACTCCAGCAAATGGTTTCCCGACATTCGTCATTCGCCATTCATCCTTCCTCATTTCTTCTTCCCCTTCCCTTTCTTCTTTGCCTCCACCGGCTTCGTCGCGCCTTGATTCTGAATCACCGCCTCTGATTCCGGCACGCGTCCCTGATCATTCGTCTGCTCGATCCAGGCGCTGAGCACGCCGCTGAGACGCTCCAGTGCGGCGTGATGCTCCGGCGTGTTCGATTTCGCCAGGTTCTTGATCTGATGCGGGTCCGTTTCGAGATCGTAAAGTTCCTCCGCAGGCATCGTGGGAGCTGCCAGCACGGCCTGCTCCGGTTTCAGCTTGTCCTGCGCGGCCAGTTCCTTGATCAGATTCCAAACGGGATACTGCTTCTCCTTGTATTCGTTGTGCTGAAGGAACGGACGGTCCGGCGTGAAGTTCCGAATGTAGCGGTAACGCGCATCCCGCACCGTGCGCAGTCGGAAGACCGTCATGTCACAGCGGTCGCGAGCACCAAAGACATACTCACGTGGCGCTTCCGCCTTCTCGCCTACGAAAACCTGCCCCTGCATGCCTTCCGGCTTCGCGATGCCCGCCCACGACAGCGAGGTAGCGGTCAAATCAAGGCTCATGAGCAAGCGATCACTCACCTTACCCGCCTCAAAACCTGCCGGTGCCTTCACTCCCGACGGCCAGCGCAGGATGAACGGCACGCTCAAACCTTCCTCATAACAAAACTGCTTCGCCCTCACATGCGCCGCGCCGTTATCGCCCACGAAACAGATCACCGTTTTTTCAAACAACCCATCGCGCTTCAGCAGTTCGACGATCTGGCCGATCTTGCGATCCAGCTCCGTCGCCGCATCGAGATATTGCGCCCAATCTTTCCGCGTGATCTCATGGTCAGGATAATACGGCGGCACCTCCACCTTCGCGGGATCCGCATGGGCTGGAGCGTGAAAGGTGCGATGCGTCTCCTGAAAATTCACCTGAGCGTAGAAAGGCTGATGCGCCTTCAAATCATCCCAGCTCGCCGAATCGAAAGGCTTCGCCGGAGCCGAGAAATTCCAATCCGTCTTACCCGCGCCTTTGAACCCAGCCTCTGGCGGCATCTCCTTCACATTCGCTGTGAAATAGCCCGCCTCGCGCATCCGCTCGCTGATCAGCTTCACCCCCGCCGGCAGCGTGTAGCCATCATCGCGATGACTGCGGTGATTGTGCGCCCCGATCGTCGTTTGAAACATCCCCGTGTTGAAGGCGCTGCGGCTCGGCGAGCACACCGGAGCCGTCGTGAAGTAGCGGGTGAACCTCATCCCTTCCTTCGCCAAGCCATCCAGCACCGGCGTCGAGACATCCTTCGTGCCATAGCAGCCCAAATGCGGCCCAAAATCCTCCGCGATTAGCCACAGGATATTCGGACGATCCGCCGCAGCGAGCGTGGTGCAGAGAGTGAGGAGCAAAAGGAAACGCAACATAAGCCCTCAGCATGCCTGAAAGTCCGCCGCGATGGCAAGAAGGGATTTTCCCGGACTAGCGATTGATAGCTCCCGGCACGGCCGACGTTCCACCGCCGCCATGAAATCCATCCTCACCCTCGCCCTGCTCGCCTCCTCCGCTTTCGCGGCTGATTACTCGCGTGTCATTTTCGCCGATGACTTCGCCGCCGAAGGTTTCGGCCCGCGCTGGGGACATTACAAAAGCTCCAGCGTCGTCAAAGGCGGCGTGCTCGTGGGCATCACCGCGCCCACCTCCGATCACAGCGCCGTGGACCACATCAGGCTCGACGGGGAAAAAGATCTCCAGGTCTCTGTGAAGTTCCGCTTCACCAGCGACAAGGCGAAGAGCTTCAACGTGTGGTTCGATGACAAGGGCTACAAAGGCTCCCACGCCGGCCACATCTGCCAAGCCACCATCATGCCGACCGGCGTGAACATCGCCGATGCCAAAACCGGCGGCTTTGACCTCAGCGGCGGCCTCTACGACCGCAAAAAGGCCAACCAACTCACCGAGGAAGAGAAAAAGATGCTCGCCGCCAAGCAGAAGCGCTTCCCCACCAAGCTCGCCCTCAACGAGTGGCACACCCTCGTCGTCACCACCGAGGGCGATACCCTCCGCGTGAGCATTGATGGCCAAGAAGCCGGTGCCTTCTCCTCCCCTGGCATCACCCACGACACCAAATCCCTCGTCAGCCTCACCACCAACGCCGTCGATGTCGAATACGACGACTTCAGCATCAAAGCAGCAGCGAAGTGATCCCACTCATTCCGGTCAATCAGGTCACCTCGCCAGCTTCATCTCCCGCACGCCCACTTCGCCCTCGAAGGCGATGAAGTTCAACTGGGCCTTTTCCTCTGCCAAAACAGCGTGTTGGGCCTTCAAAGTGACTCCGGCGAATTCGGCGGTGAGTTCGTCGCCTTTGAAAGTCAGGCGCAACGTCTGCCACTCGCTCGATTTGAACTTCACACGCTGTTTGCCAAGCTGAATCGTCTCTTGGTCCTTCGTCGGCGGGTTGATGGCGATGTCGAGGTTCGCATGCGAGAGCACCACGCGGTAGCTCTGCTTGTTCCCCGCCGTGTGAATGCGCAGCGAGTGCCGATCTGCTTCGCCGAGGAGGAGTTGGAATTCGAGCACGCCGTCTTTGAGCGAAACCGGACCGGTGAGAGTGGCACCTTTGTCGCCCGCTTTGCCAAACATCGCTCCATCTCGCTGCGCCCATCCTTTGAATTTTGTGAGATCGAGAGGTTCTGCGTTCGCCAGCGGCGGCAACTCGGCAAAGGCAGGCTTCGGCTTCACGCCCGCGGGTGGCAGCTCGCGACTGTAACCGCCGTCGCGGTAGCGATTCAGCAGCGCCGCGAGATCTTTGACCACCTCCGCATGCTGCGCGGAAACCTCACTCGCTTCGGCGATATCGGCTTTCAGGTCGTAGAGCTGTGGCTTGAACTGGATCGCGTGCGCTTTTTTCGCCGCAGGCTTCACGTCATCGGCAGGAATGCCTTCAATCCATTTGTAGCTGCCTTTGCGGATGGCGAAATTGCCATCGGCGCTGTGGACGATCACATCGGGGCGTAGCGGACTGTCATATTTGGCACCGAGCCAAGCTTTGGAGACATCGTGGCTATCCTCCGCACCTTCACTGGCCTTTGGCAATGCCGCGCCGGTGATGGTGGCGATGCTGGCCAGCGTATCGACGATGCTGATCGTCTCATCGCTCACCGTGCCCGCAGGCACATGCCCGGGCCAGCGCACGAGGTAAGGCACGCGGAAGCCACCTTCCCACACATCATGCTTGCCACCGCGAAACGGCCCCACGGGCTTCAATCCAGCCTTCTGCGCCTCCGTTTGCACGAGGTTGGCGTTCTCCGGCTTGTTCACGCCACCGTTGTCGCTGCTGAAGAGCACCAGCGTGTTTTCCGCCAGGCCTTGCTTGTCCAACGCCGCGAGCACACGGCCCACGCTGAGGTCGAGATCGCCGATGAAATCGCAAAACGGCCCGCCCTTGCTTTTGCCCGCCGTGGCCTTCGAAGGCGTGATCGGGTTATGCACGGCCACCGGTGTGAAATAGACAAAAAACGGCTTCTCCGCGCTCTGCTGGCCGATCCACCTCACCAGGTTGTCGGTGAGTGTTTCCATCACATTTTCGTCCACCCGCTTCGGAGCATTCAAATCGAGCGTTTTGGTCGGTTTTCCCTTCTGCTGACCTATCGTGACATACGGCGGACTCGGCGATGATGGACTCTCCTTGTTCAAACCATAGACCCAATGGTTCTCGACATACACACCGCTGAGATCGCCGTGATTTGCGGGCACGCCAAAGTGGTAATCAAAGCCGATTTCGAGAGGTCCTGGCTTCAGTTCCTTCGTGTAATCACACTTCTCCGCCGTGCCGTAGCCGAGATGCCATTTGCCGACCGCCGCGCAATTGTAGCCCTGTTGTTTCAGCATCGACGCGACCGTGATCCGCGTCGTCTCGATGTGCAGCGGTGCTGTGGTGCTCAGCACCTCGCTGATCAACGACGTGCGCCAGCAGTAGCGTCCCGTCATCAGCGCATAACGCGTGGGCGAGCACACCGATGACGTCGTATTCGCATCCGTGAAGCGCCGGCCTTCCTTCGCGAGTCGATCAATGTTCGGCGTGCTCACCAGCTCAGGATTCGCCCCGTAGCAGCCCACACTGCCCCAACCGAGGTCATCACTAAGGATCACAATCACGTTGGGCTTTGCCGCGTGGAGCGAAGAGCAAAGGGCGAAGAGGAATAAGAAAGCGCGTTTCATGGCCGCGCGGGAACGAAGAAACCTTCGCTGCCTTTCCAAGCCAATATCGAATATCGAACAAGGAGCTCCGAATGATGAAGTTTTGAACCTTCGGACTTCGACATTCCTTGCTCGATTTTCGATATTCCTGGCTCCTCACGGACTCATCCGCTTCTTCACCCACACGCCGCCTTCACGCACATACACCAGCCGATCATGCAGACGGCTCGTGCGGCCTTGCCAGAATTCGATCTCGCTCGGCAGGATGGTGTAGCCACCCCAAAACGGCGGACACGGGACATCGCTACCGAATTTGGCCTCAAACTCAGCCGCACGGTTGTCCAGCCACGCACGATCTGGAATGATCTGGCTCTGCGCCGAGGCCCAGGCACCGATTTGGTGGCCTGCGGGACGCGTGGCAAAGTAGGCCTGCGCTTCCTCATGCGGCAGCTTGCTCACCGTGCCGCGCACGATGGCCTGGCGATGCCGCTCGTTCCAAAGAAAACAGGCCGCCGCACGCGGATTCGCCGCCAAATCGCGGCCTTTGGCGCTTTCGTAGTTCGTGAAAAACTGGAAGCCGCGCTCGTCGATGCCCTTGAGCAGCACCGTGCGCACATTCGGCGTGCCGTCGGGCATGGCGGTGGCGAGTTGCATGGCGTTTGGCTCGGGGAGCTGGTGCGCCATGGCATCATTGAACCAGAGTTGGAAGAGCTCCACCGGATCGGCGGGCGTGTTCGATTCGAGCAGCACGTCGAGGTCGTAGCTCACGCGCAGGTCTTGGAGATTGAGTTTGTCAGGGGAGGACATTGAGATAGAAAGAGAGCACACCATGCCCGCGCCTGTCACCGGAGTTTTAGCTGATCTTGAAGGTATTTTGCTCACACCTGAGCAAATCCAGTCTCGCGTGGCCGCGATCGCCACCGAGCTGAACCGCCACTACGCGGGCAAAGTGGTCAGCGTGCTCGCTTTGATGGATGGTGCGCTTTTTTTCGTCGCTGACCTATTGCGTCACCTCGGCATGCCGGTGAGGCTCTACACGCTCAGCGCCAGCAGCTACCATGGTGGCACCTCCAGCAGCGGTGAGGTGCGCATGAACTGGCCCGCCGGGTTCGATTTCAAGGATCAAGACGTGCTCCTGCTCGACGACATCCTCGACACCGGCCTCACGCTCAGCGTCCTCCGCGAAAAAATCGCCGCGCAACAGCCCGCCTCACTGCGCATCGGCGTCCTGCTCGCCAAAAAACGCGAGCGTGTGCGTGACGTGATCGTCGAGGACATCGGTTTCGAAATCGAGGACGAGTTCGTCGTCGGCTACGGTATGGATTACCAAGGCCGCTTTCGCAATCTGCCCTGCATCGGCATCCTGAACCCCTCATGAGGCCATGACCGTCCGCGTGCTTTTCTTCTCCGTCCTCAAGGACCTCACCGGCACCGACGAAGTGCCCGTCGATTGCTCCACCGGCTCCACGATGGCCGATTTGCTCGACCAGCTCTTCCTCCGCTGGCCCCAACTCCGCGACTGGGATCGCAGCCTCCTCCTCGCCCTCGATCAAACCTATGTGAAACGCGACGCCGTGCTCCACGATGGCGCGGAAGTCGCCGTGATGCCTCCGGTGCAGGGCGGCTGATGCGAATGACGAAACCAGAATTCCGAATGACGAAGAAAACCCGAAGCCCGAATGCCGAAACAGGCCACTGAGCCTCTTTGAAGCATTTTTCGGCCTTCGAACTTCGTCATTGATTCGACATTCCTCATTCTGATTTCGTCATTCTCACGCCATGCGCATCCTCTGTCTACTTCTTCTATTCGCCCTTTGCCCTCTACTCTCCGCCGCCCCCCCAAGCATCGTTTTCATCCTCGCCGATGACTTCGGCTATGGCGATCTCGGCTGCATGGGCGGCACGGACATCGCCACGCCGAACATCGACCGGCTCGCGGCGGAGGGCGTGAAGTTCACCGACTTCTACGCGAATGCGCCGGTCTGTACGCCGACACGCACGGGCTTCATGACCGGGCGCTGGCAGCAGCGCTGTGGCATCGAGTTCGCGTTCGGGTATCAGGTGGAGCAATTCCGCCGCGTGAAGGGCGAGTGGGTGCCGGAGAAGGACTTCCACGGCCTCGGCCTACCTTTGAGCGAAATCACGCTGGCGCAGAAAATAAAGGCCGCGGGCTATGCCACGGGTGCCTTTGGCAAATGGCATCTCGGCTTCAAAGATGAATACAACCCCGTGAATCGCGGCTTCGACGAGTACTTCGGCGAATTGCTCGGCCACTGCGATTACTACGGCCACGCCTACTACGACGGCACCTATGCGCTGCGAGATGGCTTGAAGCCCGTGAAGCAAGAAGGCTACTTCACCGACCTCATCAATGACCGCGCCGCCAAGTTCATCCGCGAGCACGCGAAGCAGCCCTTCTTCCTCTATGTGCCGCACCTTGCCGTCCACGCGCCGTTTCAGCCGCCAGATGCGCCGCAGACACCTGTGGTCACGAAAGACAGCATGCACCACGGTAGCCGCGCCATTTACAAGGCCATGGTCGAGCGCATCGACCATGGTGTCGGCATGATCCTCGCCGAGCTCGAGAAGAACGGTCTCGCTGAAAACACCCTCGTCGTCTTCTCCAGCGACAACGGTGGCGAGCGCTACAGCCGCAACGCACCGCTTTTCCATCACAAAGCCACCGTCTGGGAAGGCGGCATCCGTGTGCCCTGCCTCATGCGCTGGCCTGCCAAGCTGCCGAAAGGCAAAACGAATTCGCAAATGGCCATCACGATGGATTTGCACGCCACCTTCGCCGCTGCCGCCGGTGCCAAAACACCGCCGGAGAAGCCGCTCGATGGCATCGACCTCCTCCCGCTGCTCACCGGCAATTCCAAACCCATTGACCGTACCTTCTTCTGGCGGATCGACCGCTCAAGCCGCAAACAGAAGGCCGTTCGCCACGGCAAATGGAAGTACATCAACGACGGCAACACCATGGACCTCCTCTTCGACCTCGAAGCCGACATCGGCGAGCGCACCAATCTCGGCTACCAGCATCCCGAGATCGTCGAGGACCTCCAAAAACGCCTCAAAGCCTGGGAAGCCGAGATCGACGCGACGGAACGCGAAATCTGGGTCAAATGAAGCCACTGCCATGACCTTCCTCGACTGCACTCACGACCATCTGGAGGCCATTCGCGCCATCTTCAACGAGGCTATCGTGAACTCGACGGCACTCTACGACTACGAACCACGCTCCAGCGAGGTGATGGAAGCCTGGTGGGCCGCAAAGCAGGATAAAAATCTGCCCGTCATCGGCGTGGTGAATGTGGATGGCACACTGATGGGCTTTGGCAGCTACGGCCCGTTTCGTCCGCACGCAGCCTACCAGCACACGGTGGAGCACTCGATCTATGTGGATGCCCGTTTTCGAGGTCGCGGACTGGGGAAAGAGCTTTTGAGCCGTTTGATCGCTCGGGCGACGCAGCAGGGCTTCCACATGATGATCGGCGTAATTGATGCAGAGAATGCCGGAAGCATTGCCCTGCATGCGAAAGCCGGTTTTGAACCTTGCGGGCACATCCGCGAGGCGGGGTTCAAATTCGGCCGCTGGTTGGATCTGGCGCTGTATCAGCTGATTTTGAAAAGCTGAACTGCATTTCCCACACTCGCTTTTGCCGCAGAGGGGCAAAGAGGCAGAGGACGCAGAGGCCTCCTTCTGTTTTCATCTCTGCATCCTCTGCTCCTCTGCCCCTTTGCGGCAAACACTATGGCAGATGCCGCGTGGTAAATGTGAGACATGCAGACTAGTTCAGAACGTTTTACGAGCTTTACTCTGCCGCCTTCGCCTTCTCCACCTCGTCCCACGGAATCTCGGAGAGTTCGGCGTTGGGATTGCGGCGTTCAAAGTAGTTGATGGCCCATTGATCGCTGAAGAAGACGACCCAGCGGTTTTCGGCGTCTTGGGCGGTGGTGACGCCGCCGGGGATGTCGAAATCTTCGATGCTGCCGCCGTCTTTGGTGCGCACCCAGCGCATGACCGTGTAGGGGGCTTGTTCGAGGCGGCTTGCAGCGTTGTATTCGCTCTCCAGGCGGAATTGGACGACTTCAAACTGCAGCGGGCCGACGGCGCCGAGCAACGGCACGCGTTGTCCGGCATGCGGCTGGATGAACTGCTGCACGACGCCTTCGCTCAGCAGCTGCTCCAAGCCGTCGCGGAAGCGTTTGAAGTGCGCGGTGCTGGGGTTGTGGAGGAAGGCGAAGACTTCCGGAGCGAAGCGTGGGATTTCGTCAAACTTGAGCTTCGGATCAGAGGAAAGCGTGTCGCCGATGCCGAAGCCGTAGTTGCCGACAATGCCGACGACGTCGCCCGCGTAGGCGTCGTTCACGGTTTCGCGATCCTGGGCGAAAAGCTTCTGCGAGTTGGCGAGGCGCACAGTTTTGCCAGTGCGGGTGTGCACAGCCTGCATGTCACGCTCGAACTTGCCGCTGACGATGCGGATGAAGCTCATGCGGTCGCGATGACGCGGGTCCATGTTGGCCTGGATTTTGAAAACGAAGCCGGAAAAGGCCTCCTGAGACGGCTCGATGATGCGGCCATCGGCGGACATGCGTGGCGCAGGCGGCGGGGCGAGGTCGAGGAAGCCGTCGAGGAGCAATTGCACACCGAAGTTGTTGCTGGCGCTGCCAAAGAAGACGGGCGTGAGCTCGCCACGGTCGATCTTGCGGCGGTCGTAAGCGTGGCCGGCGCCTTCGAGCATTTCGATCTCCATTTTGGCCTGCTCCAACGCATCGCTGGCGATGTGTTTGGCGACGAAGTCATCATCGAGGCCGCCGACTTTCTCCGGGGCGCGGTAGGCCCCGTGCGCCGTGCGTTCAAAGAGATGCACGTCCTTCTTGATGCGATCATAAACGCCGCGGAACTGCTGCCCAAGGCCCAGGGGCCAATTGATGGGACAGGCACCGATGCCGAGCACGGTTTCGAGGTCGTCGAGTAGCGCCAAAGGCTCGCGGGCGGGCCGGTCGAGCTTGTTCATGAAGGTGAAGATCGGCACACCGCGGCGGCGGCAGACCTCGAAAAGCTTGCGTGTTTGCGCCTCGATCCCTTTACCGGCGTCGATCACCATGATGGCGGCGTCCACGGCGGTGAGCACGCGGTAGGTATCCTCGGAGAAGTCTTTGTGACCCGGCGTGTCGAGCAGGTTCACCACGCTGCCTTTATACTCAAACTGGAGCACGGTGGAGCTGACGGAAATGCCGCGCTGCTTTTCGAGCTCCATCCAGTCGGAAGTCGTCGCACGCTGGTTTTTCCGAGCGGTCACGCTGCCCGCGAGTGCGACCGCACCGCCGTAGAGCAGGAGCTTTTCGGTGAGCGTCGTTTTACCGGCGTCCGGGTGCGAAATGATCGCGAAGGAGCGGCGGCGGGCGATTTGGGCTTCGTTGGGCATGAGAGGGGGCGGGCTTCATGCCGCAGACGAGGCGGGGCTTCAAATGACGAATGATGAATTCCGAGTCGCTGGGCTCAATACGTCGCCCGGCCGCCGGAGAGATCGAAGACGGCGCCGGTGGTGAAGGAGCAGTCCTCGCTGCACAGCCAAGCCACGAGAGCGGCAGCCTCCTCCTTTTTGCCAAAGCGGTTCATCGGGATCTTCGAGAGCATGTAGTCGATGTGCTGCTGGGTGAGCTGCTGGAGGATGTCCGTCTCGATCACGGCGGGCGTGACGCAGTTCACCACGACTCCGGAGGTGGCCAGCTCCTTGCCGAGCGACTTGGTCAAAGCGATCACGGCGGCCTTCGAGGCGCTGTAGTGGGCGGCGTTTGGATTGCCTTCCTTGCCAGCGATGGAGGCGATGTTCACGATGCGTCCATAGCCACCTTGGAGCAGGTGTGGAATGACGGCGTGGCAGCAATAAAAGGGGCCGTTGAGGTTGATGTCGATCACGCGACGCCAGTCCGCAGGATCAGCCTCCCAGGTTTTGGAGTTCGTACCCGCGATGCCGGCATTGTTGACGAGGATGTCGATCTTCCCGAAGGCCGCTGCCGTGCTTTCGGCGGCGTTTTGCACGGCGGTGAGCTCGGTGAGGTCCACGGCGGCGGTGTGAACGGGGCCCAGCGCGGAGAGTTCGGCCTTGGCCGAGGCCAGAGCGGCTTCATCTCGATCCCACAGCGCCACGGAGGCTCCGGATTGCAGCAGCCGCGTGGCGATGGCATGGCCGATGCCACGAGCACCTCCGGTGACGATGGCGGCGCGGAATTGGAGGTCGATGTGGTTCATGGTGTTTAAGGCGCGGTTGGATTCAAAAAAGTGAGCGGCAGTTATCGGACGAAACAGGCGTGTCTTGCGTGATTCTTGCCCCGTGCTTGACGCTCGCCGCCTGCGTGGCAGGTAGAGAAACCATGAAGATCATCCGTCATACCGATGCCGACTACGCCAGCTTTGCCGCCAGCCTGAACCGCCGCGCAGAGGCCAGCGACGCCGTGCGTGAGGTCGTCACGGGTGTGATCAAGGCGGTGCGTGAACGCGGTGACGAGGCCGTGCTGGAGTTCACGGCGAAATTTGATGGTGCCAACCTCACGCCCGCGCAGATGCGCGTGCCGCAATCGGTGATCGACGAGGCCTGGAACAAGGCGGATGCGAATCTGAAAGCCGCGCTGGAAGCCTCGCAGCGCAATGTGGCCGAGTTTGCGAAGCGCAGCCTGCGTCAGGCCTGGAGCGCCGTGAATGAGCAGGGAGCGAGCGTGGGCGAGGTGTTTCATCCGTTTGAACGCGTGGGCTGCTACGTGCCCGGTGGCTCCGCTCCGTTGGTCTCGACCGTTTTGATGACGGTCGCCATTGCCGCGGCGGCAGGCGTGCCGGAGATCGTCGTCTGCACGCCGTGTGGTCGCGATGGCACGGTGAATCCCGGCTTGCTGGCGGCGCTGAAACTGGCCGGTGCCACGGAGGTGTATCAAATCGGCGGCTCACAGGCCATCGCCGCGATGGCGTTTGGCACGCAGACGATCCAGCCGGTGGCGAAAATCTTTGGCCCCGGCAACAGCTACGTCGTCGAGGCGAAACGCCAGGCTTTCGGTGTGTGCGCCATCGACCTGCTGCCCGGCCCGAGCGAGGTGCTCATCCTCGCCGATGCCTCCGCCAAGCCCGCTTTCATTGCGGCGGACATCCTCGCGCAGGCCGAGCATGGCAAGGATAGCATGGCGGGCTTCATCACCGATGACGCCAGCTTGCTCGAAACCGTGATCGCCGAGGTGGAGAAGCAATCGCAGACCTTGAGCCGTCAGGCGCAGCTCGGCCCGGTTTTGGAAAAAGGCGTGTTTTTGATGCTGGCCCGCACTTTGGAGGAGGCAGCAAGGCTGGTGAATGATTTCGCGCCGGAGCACCTCAGCCTGATCACCTCGCGTGAGGAAGCGATTTTGCCGCTGATCCGCACGGCGGGGGCGATTTTCCTCGGAAACTACTCCCCCGTGGCCGTGGGCGACTTTTTGGCTGGCCCGAGCCACACGCTGCCGACCGGCGGCTCCGGCAAATCCTTCCCCGGCATCACGGCAGACATGTTTCAGCGTCGCACGAGCCTCATCCGCCTGGATGCCGCGAGCTGCGCGAAGTCCGAACCGATCGTGCGAGCCTTTGCCGAGGTCGAAGGCCTTGATGCACATGGCCGCTCAGTGGCGATCCGTGGTGAGGCCTGAGCAAAAAAATGCCGCAGAGGATTCTGCGGCATTTCGAGATAGATGAGATGATTGGCTCACGCTTTGCCCCAGCGCTTGAGCAGCGTGGTGGCCATGTCGGCGGGGGAATCGCTCACGGCGATGCCGCACTCGGCGAGGATGCGCTTCTTGGCGGCGGCAGTATCATCGGCTCCACCGATGATGGCGCCGGCATGCCCCATACGGCGTCCGGGAGGGGCGGTGGCACCGGCGATGAAGGCGGCAATGGGCTTCTTGCAGTTGTCCTTGGCCCAGAGACCGGCTTCGACCTCGGCATTGCCGCCGATCTCACCAATCATGATGATGGCTTCAGTTTCAGGATCGTCATTGAACATCTTGAGCACATCGAGGTGGTTCGTGCCATTGACGGGATCGCCACCGATGCCGACGCAGGTGCTCTGGCCGTAACCACGAGTCGTGAGCTGCCACACGGCTTCATAGGTGAGCGTGCCTGAGCGGCTGACGACGCCCACAGTGCCGCGCTTGTGAATGTAACCGGGGGCGATGCCGATGCGGCAGCCGCCATGGGATTTCTCGCCGCGACCGGGAGTGACGAGGCCAGGGCAGTTCGGGCCGATGAGGCGGGTCTTGCTGCCTTTCATCGCCGCTTTGACGCGGATCATGTCATTAACCGGAATGCCTTCGGTGATGGCGACGACAAGGTCGAGACCGGCATCAATACCTTCGAGGATGGCATCGGCCGCGAAGGGCGGCGGGACGAAGATGACGCTCACGGTGGCACCGGTTTCCTTGGCCGCTTCGCTCACGGTATCATAGACGGGCACCTTCTTGCCGCTGTGTTCGAAGATCTGGCCGCCTTTGCCTGGCGTGACGCCCGCGACGAGCTGCGTGCCGTAGTCGATGGATGCCTTCGCGTGACGGGAGCCGAAGTCTCCAGTGATGCCTTGAACGAGGATGCGGGTGTCAGTTTCGACGAGAATGGCCATGAGGATGCGTGGGGGAAAGAGGCGCGATGGTAGGGGGATGCGGGGCGGCGTCAAACGTTGGTAATGACGAATCACGAATTTCCAAAGGACGAAAAGGGCCGCATTACACCGCGATGCCATGCGCCCGGAGGAAGGGGATGAGCTCGTCCACGCCGAAATCGGCCAGCACCTCGCCATCCCAATCCATCGTTGGGGCTTTGGACTGGCCGCTGAAATCGATCATCTCCTGCATGGCCTCGCGATTGCCGCTGACAGTGATTTTTTGGTAGGCGATGCGGCGGGCGTCGAGGTAATCGATCACTTCATCGCACCACGGGCAGCCGGTTTTGACATAGAGGATAGGTTTGACCATGGCGGAGCATGGGATGGATGGCGGGTTCGGGCAAGGACGGCTTCGTCCGGCCTCGGGAATCGCGGTTGACCATCCGGCGGGCCGCCCCTAGAATCGCCGCCGCAGTTCCTCCAAAGCAACCCCTTAAAGCTCCGAGGCCCGTCCCCTGACCGCGATAGAACCTGAATGCGCCGCCCGCCCCCACTGACCGCGCCTGAAGTGACTGCTCGCCGGATGCCTGATCCGCTGGGAGGCCTTGTGATGACCGCCCGTTGGCGGTCAGAGCTCTCCGGGGCGGTGTTTGCCAGCTTTGGAGACTGCAGCAGCCCACGGTCCGCGCCTGCGGCCGGCCCCGGGAAAATGGTTTTCGACTGTTCCCCGCCTGCCCGCCCCGCGTCCCGTGTGTGCTCACTAAACCAACGCACGAACCCGAACACGCCCAACACGCAAATACACCTATGTCGAACAATCCGAACTCCAACAATGGCCCCCGCCGCCGCCGTGGCAGCCGCAACCGCGGAGGCCCCCGTGGCCCCCGTGACGACGCCCCCCGCACGCCGAAAATCGATGACCGCTCGGGCTTTCAGAAACTCCTGAACACCCTCAGCTTCGGCCTCCTTTGCAAAGGCCCGTCCAAGTCCCGCCCCAAGGCCCCCATCACGAACACCACCGTGGTGAAATCACCCCGTCCCGACAGCGGCAGCAGCGGTGGCGGCCAATCCCCACGCCCACCGCGTGAGCCCAAGCCGATCCGCGAATTCGCCCCGCCGAATCCCGCTGAAGTCACCACCGAGCGTCTTTACGTCGGCAATCTCTCTTACGACGCCTCCGAGAGTGATCTCTTTGAGCTCTTCAACGGCGTGGGCAACGTCCGTAACGCCGAAGTCGTCGTTCACAGCCGCACGCAGCGTTCCAAAGGCTTTGCCTTCGTGACCATGGCCACCGTCGAGGAAGCTCGCCGTGCCGTCGTCGAGCTCAGCAGCAAGGAATTCATGGGTCGCCCCCTCCAGATCAGCGGTGCCAAGCCAAGCAACCGCGGTGATCGCGAGGAGCAGCAGGATACTCCCGAGCACGCCGAGGCAGCCGCTGCCTAAGACAGCCTGAAAAGTTCCGATTACATGCCCGCAGGCCGTTTTGAGGTCTGCGGGCATTTTTTTGCCTCGCTGTCCGCTGTATCCCGTTTTGACACCCCCGGCGTTCTGGCTTAAAACCGCCGCCCTATGTCTGAAAAGCGCCAATTCTTCGGCACAGACGGCGTGCGTGCCGTCGCCAATCGTCACCCCATGACCCCAGAGTTTGTGATGCGCCTCGCCCAGGCCGCCTCCGCCGTGCTCGGTGGCAAAAAAGCCGGCGGCGAGCGTCCGCGCTGCGTCGTGGGCCGTGACACGCGTGCCTCGGGCGAGATGCTGGAGGCGGCGCTGGCTGCGGGCATCAACTCCGTCGGCGTGGATGTGATTTTGGTGGGACAATTGCCCACGCCCGCCGTGGCGATGCTCTCCGCGCAGCTCGGGGCGGACTTTGGCGTGATCATCTCCGCTTCGCACAACCCCTTCATCGACAACGGCATCAAATTCGTCCACGGCGCCGGGCACAAGCTCGACGACAAAACGGAGATCGCCATCGAGCGGCTCGTGCTCGGCAATGAAGACATGCCCAGGCCGGAAGGTCGCGGCATTGGTCGCATCACGAAGTTGACCGACGGCGCGGAGCGCTATGTGAAGCACGCGGTGACCTCCATGGGCGGCATTCGCCTCGAAGGCATGCGTGTGGCTTTGGACAATGCGCACGGCGCGGCGGCCTACACGAGCGGCTTAGCCCTGACGGAACTCGGCGCAGATGTGCAGCTCTTTCACAGCGAGCCAGACGGCTTCAACATCAACGAAGAATGCGGCTGCACACATGCCGAGGAGATCGAGCGCATCGTTCGTTCCTCGCAGGCTCAGGCGGGCATCGCCCACGATGGCGACGCGGATCGCATCGCGCTCTGCGATGAGGAGGCGATCGCTTTGGACGGTGACGAGCTCATGGCCATCGCCGCCGAGTCGATGCTGCGCAAAGGCACGCTCAAGCACAGCACGCTGGCCGTGACGACAATGAGCAACTTCGGCCTCGACGACCTCGTCTCCCGCCTCGGAGGCCGCGTGATCCGCACGGACGTGGGTGACCGCTACGTCCTCGCGGAGATGCGCAGCCGTGGACTGAACTTCGGCGGCGAGCAAAGCGGCCACATCATCTTCGGTGATTGGGCCACGACCGGCGACGGTTTGATCGCTGGCCTGCAGCTCCTCAAAATCATGAAGGAAACCGGCGAGCCGCTCAGCCAGCTCCGCAAGTGCCTGAAAAAGTTCCCGCAGTCCGCCCGCAACCTCCGCGTGCGTTCCAAGCCACCCATGGCTGAACTCGTCGAAGCTCAAAAGATCATCCAAGAGACCGAAAAGAAGCTCGGCGACTATGGTCGTGTGCTCCTGCGCTACTCCGGCACCGAGCAGATCATCCGCCTGCTCATCGAAGGCCGTGATGTCGAGTATCTCGAAGCTCAGGCTGATAAAGTGGCCTCGGCGATTCTCGCGCAGATAGGCTGAGGAACATTGAACATCGAACGTTCAACTTTGAACATCGAATGAAAGAGACTCACCCTCCTTTTACCCCTGTCGGCTGGCTATTCAGCGTGATCTGCATGCCAATAGGAATGTTCATCGGGTTAGCGACAGCACGGGTCATTTCGTGAAGGAAGGCGCTTGCTTGGTTTGTGCCTTTGATGGCGCTTCAAGTTTGTTTTACGCGAGGAATGGTACGTTTGGAAGAATTGGAGTCACCTCAGGTGATTGTACAGATGTTTCTCCTCTCCGGCTTTTTGCTGTTTGGGCTGTCCTGCCTGCTCGTTCATCACTTTGGGGCACAACAAGACTATTGGAACGAGCGTGACCGAAAATCTTGGCGTGTTCTGGGCTGGATTGGCTGTGCTCTGAGCTTGTTGTCACTCACCAGTCTCATGATGCAGCTTGTAGTTCTTCCGCTGTGGCTATCGCGCCTTTAGCCCGCATTTCTCACAAATCGGAGCATGTGTGGGAGCGTCGTTTGTTCGTAGTTCGGCCTTCAGGCCCTGATTGGGTGCGTCTTGAACGGGCTGAAGCCCGAACTACAAACAGCCTCGGGTTCATTGACAGACTGTCGAGGCACCAGGAGGAAGTGTGAGAAATGCAAGCTAGAGAGGCAAAGGTTTCCTTCTCTGCGTCCTCTGCTCCTCTGCCCCTTTGCGACAAACACTTTGGCAGATGCAGCGTGGTAGGTTTCAGAAATGCAGGCTAGGCATGGGCCGCATGAGACCGATGTGTCCCATGAGACCCATGTTTTGGCGCTTCGCGCCTCAAAGCATCGCCTTCAATTCGTCCAGCGCCTGCTTCGTGCGCTTGATGCCTTCGATCTCGGTGTGCTTGTCACCTTCGTATTCGATGCCGATGTAGCCGTTGTAGCCGGCGGCAGCGACGATCTTGATGAGGCGCTCGAAGTCGAGCGTCATCTCACGGCCTTCGCGGCGGTCTTCGGTGTAGAACTTGCCCGCACCAGTGTCCCAGTCGTAGGCCTTGGCGCTCATGCCTTTCTTCACCCAGGGCATGAACTCACGCAGGCCGAGGTAGGGGTTGTAGAGTTCGCCTTTGTTGCGGTCGGTGTAGAAGTTGCCGAAGTCCGGCAGGATGCCCACACGGGCGTGATCAGCGGCTTTCATCACAGCGGTGAGCCATTTGCCATTGCTGGAAAGGCCCCCGTGGTTCTCGACGACGACGAACAGGCCGCGCTTGTCACCTTCGACGCTCAACCGATGCAGGCCATCGGCGGCGAGCTTGAGCTGCTCGTCCCAGGAAAGCTTCGGATCGCTGGCGGCATTCACGCGGATGCTGTGGCAGCCGAGCGTGGCAGCGGCATCGAGCCACTTGAGATGGTTTTCGATGGCTTTGCTGCGCTTCGCCTCATCGGGATCACCCAGATTGCCCTCGCGGTCGCACATGATGAGCAGGCCGGTCACACCTTCGCCTTCCTGGCGCTTCTTCATCTCGCCCAGGTAGGCAGCATCGGTGGCCTTATCGAAGAACATCTGGTTCACATACTCCACGCCGTCGATGCCGAGGCTGCGGGCGATCTTGCAGAAGTCGAGGTGCTCATAACGCTCGGCGTTGCCCTTGCCAAAGATGCCTTTGTTCAGCGACCACTCAGCCAGCGAGATTTTGAAGGGCTCTTTTTTCTCTCCTGCGGCACGAAGCACAGGAGCGGCGGCCGCAGCAGCGGCGAGGGCAAAGAAATGACGGCGAGAAGTGGTGGTGGACATGGTGAAGGTGAGGTTAAACGTCGGACGATGCAGTCTCAAGGCTTGAATTCTGCCATGACTTTCGCGGTCGTGACATCCCAGAGACGCAGGACACCTTCCTGATCACCACCGAGGATCACATCACCGCCTCGATTGGTGGCGAGGGATTGGAGAAAGCCAGTGGAGCCGGGGAGCTGCTTCACTTCACCGCCATCGCTGGTGATGAGGCGCAGTTTGGCATCGCCGGCGCTGGTGGCGATGTGATCGGCGGCACCTAGGTAACGAATGCCGGTGACCTCCTTGTCCCAGCCATCGACGCTCTTGCGGCGATCACCCGTGGTCCAGTCCCACACTTTGACGACGTTGTCCGCGCCGCTGCTGGCGAGCAGGCGGCCATCGACACGCCAGGTGAGGCCGAGGACATGATGCGTGTGGCCTTCGAAGACCTTCACGACCTTGCCGCTGGTCAAATCGGTGATGCGCACAGCTTTGTCCGCTCCGCCGGAGGCGAGGAGTTTGCCATCGGGGGAGAAATCGAGCGCGAAGACGCTGTCGAGATGGCGCTCGGCGTAGTTCTTCGCAAGCTTGCCAGTGGCGATGTCCCACAGGGTGATGTCGCCGCTGCGAGAAGGCTCGCCGCTGCCGATGGCGAGGGTCTTGCCATCGGGTGAAAAGGCGAGGCTGTTGGCGCGGTCAGTGATGGAGGATTTGCCATCGCCCGTGCCGAGCGAGCGCTCCAGCACCCATGCGGTGGTGGTGCTGCCGGGGGCGATGGGTTTACCCGTGGCAGTGCTCCAGGCGAGTGGTGCGCCAGAATCATAGGTGGCGATCAATTCGAGGCCGTTGGAGCTGAATTGAAGCGCCTTGGCCTTCTTCATCGCGGTGGCGAGGGACTTCGAGAAGGCCTCGCGATCCGCGGCGGCTTTTTCGGACTCCTTCTTCACGACTTCGAGACGTGCTTTGGCATCGGCGACGGCTTGTTTGGCTTTCTTTTCATTCTCGGTGACGAGTTTGATCTCCGTCGCGGTATCGGTGATGGCGGCTTCACCGCGAGTGAGCGCTTCTTGAGCGAGTTTGAGATCCGTGGCGGCTTTTTCTTTGGCTTCCGTAGCCTTGGCATCGGTGGCGGTGTTTTTATCGGCGGAGGCTTTCGCGTCCGTTTTGGCCTTCAGATCCTTCTTTTTGTCTTCAAGGCTCTTTTTGGCGAGTTCGGTCAATTCACCGGCTTTTTTCAAACGAGCGGTCTGCTCGGTGGCATCGGTCTCGGCACGCTTGATGGCCTCGTTTTGATAGGTGACCTCCAAAACAGCGCGGGATGCAGCCAGCGTGCGCTGGGCGAGGGCTTGCTGAGACGCGAGATCGGTCTTGATGTGGGCGATGAGCTTGGTGCCTTCGCTGAGCTTGATGCTGTTATCAGCTTCTTGAGTGGCGGTGAACTTTGTCGAGGCGACGGGCGCGGGTGTCTTGGTTTCGCGCTTCCAGATTTTGACCTCGCGAAAGCTGCCGGTGGCGAGCCGCGTGCCATCCGGTGAGAAGGCGAGAGCTTGAACAAGATCGCGATGGGCCACGCCGGGTTGTTTGTAGAGGCCGGATTGGATCAGCGAATCATCGGTGAGCTTGGTGACGAGGCTCTGCGAGGGCAGGTGGTAGAGACTGATCTGATTAGCTCGTGCC
>Ga0114981_10000629_pt1 | contig 22732 bp, 20 predicted proteins | sample S_140806_MF_Meta_FD_87028 | JGI IMG/M metagenome (GOLD analysis project Ga0114981, IMG submission 87028) | Freshwater microbial communities from Lake Simoncouche, Canada to study carbon cycling - S_140806_MF_MetaG | ecosystem: Environmental > Aquatic > Freshwater > Lake | place: Lake...
ACCATCGGCCTGGAGGAGGGCGGCGAGGCGGTCTGGGTGATCGACCAGACCCTGCTGCCCCATCGCTTCGAGACCCGTTCCCTCCGCTCCCTGGAGGACGCCGCGGTGGCGATCAGCACGATGGTGGTGCGGGGCGCCCCCCTGATCGGGGTGACCGGCGCCTACGGCCTGATGCTGGCCCTCCAGCGCGACCCCTCCGATGGCGCCCTGCAGGAGGCCTTCGAGCGGCTCAATGCCACCCGCCCCACGGCCGTGAACCTGCGCTGGGCCCTGGAACGCGTGCGTGAACGGCTGCTGCCGTTGCCTGAGGCCGAGCGGGTGGCTGCGGCCCGGGAGGAAGCGGGCGCCATCGCCGAGGAGGACGTGAAAATGTGCGCGGCGATCGGCGAGCACGGCCTGGCGATCTTCCGGCAGCTGGCGGCGGCCCGGCCCCCCGAACGCCAGGGCGAGCCCCTGAATGTGCTCACCCACTGCAATGCCGGCTGGTTGGCCACGGTGGACTGGGGCACCGCCCTGGCGCCGATCTACAAGGCGCACCGGTCCGGCCTGCCGATCCATGTGTGGGTGGATGAAACCCGTCCCCGCAACCAGGGCGCCAGCCTCACCGCCTACGAACTGGGACAGGAGGGCGTGCCCCACACCGTGATCGTCGACAACGCCGGCGGCCACCTGATGCAGCATGGCCAGGTGGATGCGGTGATCGTGGGCACCGATCGCACCACCCGCCGCGGCGATGTGTGCAACAAGATCGGCACCTACCTCAAGGCCCTCGCCGCCCACGACAACCACGTGCCCTTCTACGTGGGCCTGCCCGCCTCCACGATCGACTGGAGCCTCGACGACGGCGTGGCCGAGATCCCGATCGAGGCGCGCTCGGAGCGGGAGGTGACCCACATCCAGGGGCTGACGGGCGACGGCTCGCTCGCCACGGTGCAGCTCACCCCCACCGGATCGCGCGGCTTCAACCCCGGCTTCGATGTCACCCCCGCCCGGTTGGTCACCGCCCTGATCACCGAGCGGGGCGTGGCGGCGGCCACCGAGGCGGGCCTGCGGGGGCTCTACGGGTAGCCGTAGAGCAACTCACGGTGCAGGCCCCACCGGGTCTGCTGGGCAAGGGGTGTCAGGTGCCCCGGGGGCAGCCATCACCGCTACCCAAAATCCTTCGAGACATTGGCCTGCTGCAAAGCCACGTCCTTGGTTGCCCTGATTTTGATTCCGATCGGCGTGGTTGCTGGAAGCAGCACAATCCCCGCCATCAGGGCACACACCACGGCGTGGGTGCGGTTGCGAGCCCGCAGCTTCACAAAAATCGATTTCACATGTGTTTTCACCGTGTCGATGGAAAGATGGAACGCCGCGGCAATATCAGAATTGTTCATTCCTGCCGTGATCGCCTCCAGGACTTCGACCTCACGGGGAGTCAATGCCTCGAAGATGGTCTCCGAATTTGCTTCGGGAGTCACTGGGACCTCCATGGTCGGCAGGGATTGAGCCTGCGCCAACCCTAAAGAGGCCTGCCGGACCCTGGGAATTGGATCGAGGGTGCAGGCCGCTCTGTTAGTGCATGAATACTGATCAATGAACGATTCAATCGTCAGCTCCGCGCCCTGGCGCGATTCCCAGCTGTTGTCGCTGAAGTCCGCCACGCTTCGTAACCTGAGTGCCCTTGCCTCTGCCGCCGCCATGCCCCCGGCCCTGCCCGCCAGTTCGCCGCCGCCCAACTGGGTGGAATCGAACCATCCGCTGGGCTGGCTGATTGACCGTCTGTTGGCGGTGGGCCGCCTGCGCCGCCTGCGGTTCTGGAAGGCGCGGCCGGCTGTTCATCCGCACCGCCGAGGGCCGCGGCATCGTTGGAGCCAGCGGCGTGAGCGGTTGTAACGGGCCGCCGAGCCGCTGCTGGCCGCTACCACCAACCCGGCGGCGCCCATGGTGACGACCGAATGGATCAGGCCGGAGTCCTTGTCGACGCCGATATGGGCTCTAAGGTGGACATCGACTGACGCATGGTTTGCGGGTAGAGAGCGATTAACCCGCGGAAGACTTCAATGTTCCAGGATCTCCCTAACGAACTACTCATCGATGAAACCCTGACTGATCTCAATGATGCGTCCATCAGGGTCACGGATCCATGCCGTGCGCCAGCCAGGGATGTAATCATCAAAATTCATCGGTCCAAGGGTGATCTCAACATCTTCAATCTCGGCAAGCTTTGCATCAACATCGGCAACCTTGAACGCTAAGTGACGAAAACCGGGGAAGGTGTAACCGTCATTGATGGCAGGTTCAACTGGAGTTGGTTGATCTGACCAGAAGAGTTCAAGGTAAAAACTACAATCGGCCATCTTGATAAATACAATCTTTTTGCCATCAGGCAACACCGCTACGCGGGCACGTCGAAAGCCAAAGTTCTTAATGTACCAAGCTTCAGTTGCATCTTGATCTATGCACGTGAGTGCGAGTTGAGAGACGATTTGGAAAGTCATAGGAATTCCTTCAAGCAACGGATCCGTCGGGATACTGAGTCATGCCGGCAAAATGAATCTTGATCCGTCCGGCTTCATCCAGTACCCAGCTATCTGCAAAGCGCATACTGGCCGTGCCATCGGGTATTTTAAGTGTAATCGCCTCAACAATCATCAGCGTTGTAGGATTTTCAGTCTCAGCCCAAAAAGCGATATCTGTCTCAAGACCTTCAATTCCAAGAATACCTTGAAAATGATCTTTCAACTCGGTATGACCTCGAAAGATCTTGGGAACTTTTTCGAAACTTGAGATCAGCACGGCATCCGTGCTGTACTGATTCAAAAGACCATCAATATCCTTGTCTAGAATGAGTTTGATGTGCTCGCGATACATGTCGCCGAGTTTTGTTGCCGGAACGTTTTTCATTGTGGTGATGAACGAAAGAAGCAAGCTGAATCAGAGTTTGCAAGAGCCGGGTTCGTAGGCCATGCCGTTGACAATATACTCAGAAACGCAGAGTGAACCCTCCAAACGCTTGACAATCCAGGTTTGATCGGCATCCATCATCAAACGAGTACTGCGCGCAGCGGGAGCATTCCAAATGCTGGCTTTCCAGTTGACAATGACATGAACTGTGCATTCATCTTCGGCATTGGTCGTGATATCAGCGACCTTAAGAGTATGCTCTTCGTCGAAAAAGATATTGATGACCTTGTTGTACCATTCGCTGTATCCTTCAAAACCCTGGACTGTGGCTTCCGGAAAAACAAGTTTGACATTCTCTGTCAATAATGGGCGAAATGAATCCAAGGGTGCATGGATATCAAGCAGTTGATACCATGCATTGGCAAAAGCCCAGATTTCGGGATGCGTGAACATGATGAAGGAAGCAGTGGGATTGGTGAGTGGCTACTGGCCACAGTGAACCCCGATCAGCTCGGGGTGCACGTCGCCGTCGAGGACGAGGTTGATGAGATAAGGCTCAGATGAACTGAGCATTCGCTCAATCGCTCCTGCTATCTGAGATGGTTTCCAAACCCTCTCTGCATTGACACCCATTGCTTGGGCAAGCTGCTCAAAGGATATCTCTGGTTTTGAGAGATCAAAACAGAGAGGAAAGTCGTGTGGGTCTATATTGCGTTCCTTCCAGAACTGTGTGATATTAGCCTGCAGAAGCCGATAGGATCGATTTTGACAGACGACAAACTTTGCCGCAATTTCATGCCTTGATGCAGTCCACAAGGCTTGTATCGTATACATGCTGCCACCATCTCCAGAGAGTCCAATGACTTCTGAATTTGGATGAGCAAGTTTGATGCCAATCGCGCCTGGAAAACCGGTTCCCAAAGATCCACCACGCGTCCAGTGTTTGGCACCGAGATGGCGTCCGGGAAGATAGCGGGAGACCGGTGGAGAATTGGTAAGTGCCTCATCAAACAAGATACCCGAGACCGGGAGTTGACGAGCCAGCTCTTCAAAGAATGGTCCGGATGCCATGAAGGCATGGATGCCGTCATAATCTTCATCCTGAAGACCAGGTTTCAAACCGTAGAGCTCAGGTATACGATCAGGCTGCTGGCTACGCTTTTGCTGATTTCGCGAGCGATTGTCGGCAAAGCGTGACTGTATATCCGCTGGTAGTTCTAGAAGAAGCATCAGCAACTGATCAATTAAGCCTGCTGGATTTCCTGTCAAAGAGAAATCAACACGATGATTTTTTGCTATATTGGCAGGATTGGCATCGAGGTGAATAACTTTTGCGGACTGAGCAAAGATGTCGCCCAAATGCGGAAAAACTTCGGGCAGTAAGTAACAACCTATCGCAATCACGCAGTCACTGGAACGCGTGATCGGCAGGCTGGATTCGCCAAACATATGCCCAGTGCTGCCAAAATAAAGCGGATGATCCTCGGGAAAGTTGACTTCTCCCCCATCTGCCATATAAACTCTCGCGCCGAGATACTCTGCCAACTTCACCAAGGAGTCGTTAGCAGCACTCCAGGCCACACCATCACCAACCAACAGAATCGGATCGCTGGACTGAGCAATGGCCTCAGCAATCGCTGACAGCGAAGCATCGGATCCAGCGGAGGCGAGCTCAGGGAGATGAGCGGGAAAGATGTCCTCTTCAAACTCAGCATCCAGAATATCCTCCGGAACACAGAGATAGACAGGACCACAAGGGGGAGTGGAAGCCACCTTGATGGCGCGTCTCACCATGCGCAAAAGGCTGGAAGGGTGGCTGACCATGGCAGACCATTTGGTGACAGGCTCAGCCATGGCTACAAGATCGGCTGCCATTTGAGCGTCCATGGCCTGATAACGAATCCCGGCATCCCCGCCGATGACGACCAGGGGAGCCTGGCCGCGCATGGACTGGTAAAGATTTCCGATCGCGTTGCCCAGGCCAGGGGATGAATGGATCTGCACAAGCGCTGGCTTGCGCCTGGCCCTGGCATATCCATCCGCGCAGAGAACGGCAATAGACTCCTGAAGAGTCAGGATGTAGCTTATTTCGGGAACTTTGGAGAGAGCATCAAGAAAGCCCTGTTCAACCGTGCCAGGGTTGCCAAACATGTAAGTAAGATCGTTGGCAACAAATTGGCGAAGGAGTGCTTCGTGACCGTTCACAATTTCACCTACCAGCCGTAACGGGTAAGGCCCTGCTCCAAGGCCTTGATCATGAGTTCACCCACGAGGGCTGAATCCTGGGTTGAGCGCCCAGTCAGGAAAGGAAAGTCGAGGATGGTGGAGAGTGTATGGCCTACGCCACCATGGAATTTACCCTCGGGACCAACAGCATCGCGAAGAATATATTCCAGTGGATAAAATGGAGGACCAAAATTTGCGGACGTATTCATGGGCTGATCATCGTATCCATACATCTGAGCAAAACCTGTTCCATCTTTGTAGTCGTATTCGCGGGCATGGCCTGTGACATGCTTGCCCTTGATGATACTGGTTCGATCAGTCCAATCCCGTGCAAAGGCAAGACAGGTAACGCAGTAGCACTCAGCGGCAATCAGCTTGTTGCGATTGACATAACCAAGGATAAGGTTGTGCAAGCGCTCATTGTTGACCATATCAACCATCGGTCCGCTGCCTCCTGGGAGAAGGAGGGCATCGTAGGGATCGACATACTTAGCCCAGAATTCAGCTCTAACCTCGTAGAATTTTTCAAGTTCATGGCCAAAGTCCTTACTATTGAAGTAAGGCATGAAGGGCAGTTCCTTCTCAAGACTGATCGGATTATTGAGCAGATCTGAGCCGTCTATCTCACGTGTCCGGTGAGCAAAATGAGTGGTGGTCACACACTTGCCAAGAGGAGGATCCATGTAGGATTCATCCATGCTTGGTGGTAGGGCAGGCGGTTTCCGCCCCCTCGCTGTCATGAAATCGAAGCTGTATCCGGCTGCTTTAAGAACATCAAAAGGACCGACAAGTTCCTCTCCCCAGTAGCCCCACTCGGAGAGCACCACAAGAATGCGCTTGGCCATGGTTCAGTGCGAAATGACGTGTGGGTTAATCGAAAAACAGTTGCTTTCCAGCAGCAGGTGCTGAGGTTGTGTTGCGACGATCGCTGAGAGTGGTTGACGGCAGTGCCAGCAGCCATTAAGAGCCAGAGCCCGATCAGACGTTCGTCATGAGACTCAGGGTGCTCGGGAATCTGGGAACATGCAGCTTCAAGAGAAACTACAATCAGGTTCTAAATAAAAAGTGGGCCGTCAACAGATTGTGCGGAAACCCTGAACAGAATCGCTATCAGCTCCCCTGCCCAGAAGCGTGGCAAAAGCTTGGAAAACAAGAGGTTCAATCTCAGTATGGTCAGGCAGCCCTTCGCGGCAAGCAGTGCTTACATTTCTTCATCGCACTATCCCCGTCGGGCTGGGAGACCAATCTGTGCGTTCGAGTTGCTCCACGGCATAGGCACCCGTATTGAGATCAACATGAAAGCGGTACACGCCATCAAAGGGGGGGGTGAAGCTCAGAGGTGGAGGGTTTCCATGACTGGTGAGATGGCCTTGACGCCGGAGCTCGCTCAGATCGCAGTCTGAGCCGAGGCGCCTGGTTGGTACCCGGGAGGAGAGACCATAACCATCGAGCTCGTAATCAGCGAAGACAATGAGCCAATTGCTGCGATTGGCGACAAATTTAAACGTATAGCTTTTGCCTGCATGGAGAGATACCAGTTTTTCGAAGCAGTGACCAGGCAGGCTAGCCATCAGATTCCGCTCTGAAGCTGGCGACCAGCTCTCCATAGGTTCATCGAAACTGCCAACTAATGAGAGGCTATCAATCGCAGCTACCGGCTCCAGGCAGCCGGGCAGATTACACTCGGGCGAGAGCGGATCAATCATGAATTGATCGCTGCCACGGTCGTATTGAATTCGGTAGCGTCCGGAGCAATGCACATGAAAGCCGATGTTGAGTTCATTGGGCTTGCCATGCCAAGCAAGGCCTCGCAGACCACGGCCCTCCGATTTCAACCAGCACCCGAACCCCATCGTGTCCAGAAACAATTCGCGTCCGATTGCAAAATTAATGGAATACGTGCCTTTCCCCAGATCGAGGATACGACTGAATGCACCAGGGGTTTTCCCTTCATCCATTTCAGATTGGGGATGGGTGGGGTCAAAACTACTTTCGCTGAACACAGAGCCAAGTAGCTGGATCGTTGATGCCTTCTGATTGATGAATCGTAGAGGAGTGCCATCTGGTCCCCTGGCCCAGAGATGATAGACATCCTGATGTTGCTGGAGCGTCAGCGTATGTGGACCATCCTGTTCGACTCGGATCGTGGGTGCTGAGTGATAGGAACTTCCATGGCTGCTGCCGAATCCACTCCCTTCAACCAAAAGAAGACGGTCTGAAAAGCCTGAACTATTGATAGCCGAGAGCCCCTGGTCTTCATCACCGTTGCGAGAAATCAGGAACTGATACACGCCATCATGACGAAAGTCGATGCCTCCATCTCGACGGAGTGGAATGCTGATCTCCCATAAACCGTCAGACAGAGAATGAAAGTCGCGGCCGGGCAGACGCTCATTAAACTTCTGAAACATATCTGCTCCGTCCCAAACAAATCCATTCAGTTCCCAGCTGTTGGTACCAGTGATCAGACTCAGGGCGTTCCGGCTGCTGCTCCTGAATAAGACCTGGCCACGGATAGGATCAACGCTCAGACATACGGCACAGGTTTTGTGAACACGAAAAGTGAGATTGCTGCCACCTAGGCCAAGACTGGATTCCACCAGGGAAGCATGAAGCTGGTGCGGCAGACTGCTGGAATCATCTTCTGCAGATGTGAAAGGTAAGGAAAGCCAATGCCTTAGCTTGAGAGAACGCCTTGGGTTGTGATTGATGATGAAACGTAGATTGTAAACTCCATCACCATGGCGACCGCCATTGGGGTGAAGATCAAACCAGCGAACCCATGAGACACGATCGTCGCCACGATGCATGTCATTGGCCGGCTCAAATGGATTCCAGCGGTTCCGATGGCTGTGTACAGTTCCCAGTACGCCAAGCGCATGGATGGATCCAGCAAAGACATGCTGTGGATCGTGATAGGGAAACAGCAGCACGGTTGATGCCCTGAACATTTCAACCTATGTTATCGCCACAGGAAAAGGGGACCGCTCCCTTCGCATTTTGTTCTGATTCCAGTCAGCACCATGTTGTCTCCGATGCTTGTGGGGGCGCAGCGAACTGATTAGTCTTTCACCAGTGTCTTCGGTTCAGAGAGCGGCATGACCACACATTTTGACCTTTTAATCATCGGCGGCGGCGGCGCTGGCTGCATCCTGTCCCGACGTCTAGCTGAGCTCTGCCCCAACGCCCGGATCGGCCTCCTGGAAGCTGGCGGTGATGGACGACGTTTGCCCTTCCTCGGCTCGGATCTTGGCAGTGTCTTTCAGACATGGGGACCGGAATCGAATTGGCAGCTGAAGACCACTCCCCAGATCGGACTGGCGAACCGCTCGGTAGCTCTCACGCAAGGGAAGGTGCTGGGAGGAGGGACGTCCGTGAATGCGATGATGTACGTGCATGGGGACAACGCGGTTCTCGAGGAGTGGCATCGCTGCTCCGGATTCGATCCCCGGTGGTCTCCTGAGCACTTTCTGGACGCATTGCATGCGCTCGAGGCTTGTGATGGTGACCGTTTTGACCCCAGGATCCGAGGAGCGGACGGTCCGATCCGGATTCGCACAGTCCCTCACCCGAGCGCCTCGGCTCATGCCTTTGTGGAGGCCAGCCGCGAACTCGGTTACAGGGTGGGCGACTTCAACGACGGAAGGCAGCTGGATACAGCCGGGCTCATGCAGCTCAATCTTCAGTCTGATGGTGGCCGCTGCAGCATGCCCGTGGCTTTTCTGGCGGAGGGTCTGCCAGACAATCTGGAGATCTTGCTCTCATCCCAGGTGCAGCAGCTTGTGCTGAACGGTGAGCATTGCCGCGGTGTGGCCCTCGTGGATGGTCGCGAGCTGACGGCTGATCATCTGGTGGTCTGCGCAGGAGCATTCCAGACACCCGCACTTCTGATGGCCTCCGGTATCGGCGACCCTGCCTTGCTTGAGCTGGCTTCGATTCCCTGCCGCATTGCCAACGCCGCTGTGGGCACCAATCTCAGCGATCATCTGCGGGTGATGGTGGCTTACAGCAGCGAGCGTGACCCGGGGCGGACGGAATTTCTTTGTGAAGCCGCTCTGTTCACGCGCAGCGGACTGAGCGACGCGGTTGAAGCGGATATCCAGATTAATTTCTCCGCTGGCGTGGATGGTTTCATTCCTCCCCAGTTTTTGCCTTCGCCAGCGCCGTCCCATACGGTGATCTTTGTGCCGGTTCTTGCTCGCCCCCTGAGCAAAGGCAGCGTGCGACCACTCGGCCCCAGCCTGAGTGACGGATTTGCAATCGATCCAGGCTATCTAAGCCATCCAACAGATCTTGCCGTCTACTGCCGGGCGGTCGAGTTGGCTAGAGACCTGGCCGCGACCAACTCACTGTCCCCTTACTGCAGCCAGGAACTCTGTCCGGCAGAGATGAATATTGCAGACTATCTGCGGAACCATTGTGAGACAATTTGGCATCCCGTCGGCAGCTGCGCCATGGGCGGCGATCCTGCGAGCAGCAGTTGCAGCCCGGACTTCAGACTGAGAGGCACAGACAATGTGTTTGTGGCGGATGCTTCCGTACTGCCCAGTTTGCCCAGCGGCAACCCCCAAGCTGCCATCTTCGCGATGGCCTGCCTTGCCGCTGCCTCCATCGCAGACACGATCGCCAGCTGATCGATGCTCGAGAGCCTGACCGGATCTGGAATCGATTGTGGTGGAGGCAGTTCCGTAGGCTGTTTGTAATCTCAAGGCATGTATTTATAGGGCACCGGTTTGCGATGATTCACGATCTTATTCTCGGTTTCCCCATAGAGGAGAGCACGAGAGTAGAAATTGGGGAGTGCAGGGCTACCGAACTCCAACATTGGGTACGGATAAGCCCCATACTCTGCTACTGGCGGGGCGATGGCGGATTTGGTGATCGTATCGATAGCAGCCATCTCTTCAGAACTGAGAGTGAAGGATGCCGCACGCATCGCCTGCTTCAGCTGATCCAACGTGCGAACCGAGAAGATGGGTATCGAGACGACTTCGGCTTGCTGCATGAGCCATCGCAGCGCAATCGCCGTTGGCGGCTCGCCGATCTGATGGAAGCGTGGTAACAGCATCTCCATGATCTGGAGGTTGCGCTGGGTGGTTGCGTACCAGAACTCATTGCTGTTCTGAACGTGAGGCAGCAGGCGGTGCGGCATGCCCTCGGCAAGGGGAAGCTGATTGTATTTTCCGGATACCATTCCTCCCGCAAGGGGGGACCAGCAGACCACTGCAAGATCCAATGCCTTGCACATCGGAAGGTATTCAGGTTCGTGTGAACGTTCTACAAGGCTCCACTCATTCTGAAGCGCCACGAACGGTGCCAAGCCATGAAAATCGGCATAGGCATTCATTCGTGTCACCTCCCAGGCGGGCACGCTGGAAAGACCGGCATAGAGAACCTTGCCTTCTCGGACCAGATCATTGACACTCTGTACAATCTCATCAAATGGAGTTGTGTAGTCCCATATGTGAAGCCAGAGCAAATCAATATAGTCTGTTTTTAGCCTCTTGAGGCTGCCTTCGACGGATCGCCTCAGGTTCTTCCGATGGTTTCCGCGATTGTTGGGATCGGATGGGCTGGTGTGCTTGCCAACCCCGTTGAAATCCTCAGCACCATCGCCAAGGCTGAATTTAGTGCCGATCACGAAGCGATCGCGATCCCGATGAATAAACTCCCCGATCCACTGTTCCGACTGCGACTCTTGGTAGCGATTGGATGTATCAAGAAAGTTTCCGCCAGCCTCTGCAAAGTGCTCGAGAATGCGAAAGGATTCCGCTTGATCAGCTCCCAGTGGCCCCCAGTTGGTGCCAATGGTTCCACATCCCAGGCCCAACTCTGAGACCCGGAGTCCAGAACGACCCAGAAGGCGATACTTCATGAGAAAGAAAACCACTGCTTTAGCGACATCAGAATTCTAATCACAGCACCCTAATGACGCAAGAAAAGCTCACATAGACACGAGCCTGCCGATCCTGGCAACCTCCCTAGCCCGGCGCCTGACCCCCGCAGGCCGACCGGGCAGCCCCCGGTGTACAGGTGCGTGAGCGAGGACATGGCCGCCGGTGGGCAAGACTGGATCGACGCGATGTCGTGGAGGCGGAAGGGGCCGATGGCGATGCGTCAGAACCTGAAACTGCTGCACCTGCAGACCCGGGGTGAGGGCTTCACCGACATCACCATCACCTCAACGCAAAGATCAGCGCCAGCGTGCCTGAATACCGGCATCGCCGTGATCTCCTGCCTGCAGAGCAGCGCGTCGCTGACGGTGAACGAGAATGCCGAACCGCCCGTGCTGGCCGACTTGACCGCCTATCTGCGGGCCCTGGTGCCCGTGGAGGGGGTCAAGCCGCTGAGCAGCCACGGTGAACTGCGGGCTTATGTGCATGACGACGAGGGCCCGGACGACATGCCGGCCTACATCCGCACGGTCTTGACCTGCACCGGCCTCAGCCAGTCGTTTCAGGGGGGAAGACTGCTCCTGGGAACCTGGCAAGCGATCTACCTGTGGGAGCACCGCAGGGCGCCGATGCAACGGCGCATCAGCTTGCACCTGATCGGGGAGTGAGTGGCGCGGCTGCCGGCAGAGCTGAGCTGAGCGGCCTGCCATCGGCGGAGAGCAGGGTCGACCGGGAAGCCACAGACCGACAATCCTGCCGAGTCCCCCACCAACGCTGTCAGCCGGCGCCGGCCTCGGCCTGCTCGGCCAGGAAGGCGTGAACGTGGCTCACGGAGATGGCCCCGAGACCCACGGCCGATGCCACCCGCTTGGTGCTCCCCGCCTGAACATCGCCGACGGCGAACACGCCGGGGAGACTGGTCTCCAGAGCCATCGGAGGCCTCTGTAGTGGCCAGCCCTGATCCAGATCCACCGCCTGGCCGGTGCGGATGAAGCCCTTCTCATCGGTCTGGACGCCACCGTGCAGCCAGTCGGTGTTGGGCTTGGCACCGATCATCAGGAAGACATGTCGGATCGGCTGACGCTGGCGTTCACCGCTGTGCAGGTTTTCCCAGGTGACAGCCTCGAGATGGCGCTCGCCCTCGAGCTCGACGATCTCCGTGGTGGTGTGCAGCGTGATCCGATCGGAGGACAGAATTCGACCGATCAGGTAATCGGACATCGTCTCGACCAGGCTTTCCCGCCGAATCAGCAGGTGCACGTGACTGGCCCGTGAAGAGAGAAACACGGTCGCCTGCCCGGCTGAGTTGCCGCCACCGACCACGATCGCCTCCTCCTGGGTGCAGAGATCGCCCTCCAGAGCCGTGGCAGCGTAGTAAATGCCGGAGTTGTCGAAATCACCCGCATTGGGCAGATTCAGGCTGCGATAGGTGGCACCGCTCGCGATCACCATCGAGCGGGCTCTGACGCTTTGGGGCTGGTCGGCTTCCGCACAGAACTTAAGCGCATAGGGATACTGGCTGCAGTCCAAGCCCGTAGCTCGCATCGGCAAGCAGATTGTGGCCCCGAACTTCATGGCCTGCACCTGCGCACGGCCCGCCAGTCCCTCCCCGGAGATGCCGGTGGGGAAGCCGAGATAGTTCTCGATCTTGGAGCTGGTGCTGGCCTGGCCACCGGGGGCCTCAGCCTCCAGCAACAGGGTGGAAAGCCCTTCCGAGGCGGCATACACGGCGGCCGACAGCCCTGCCGGCCCACCGCCCACGATCGCAACATCGAACACACGCAAGCAATCGATCTCCTCGACAAGCCCGAGGGCTTCGGCGAGCGCATGGTTACTGGGGCGCTCCAGCACCTCGTTGTTGAGATGGATCACCACCACAGGCAGCTGCTCAACGCGCAGCGCGTAGCGAGTCATCACCTCCTCGTACTCAGGACATGCCTCGCGGATCGCGGTCACTGGGTAGCCGTTGCGGCGCAGGAAGCGCTCCATGCGCACCCCGTCAGCCGTGGTGGCGGTATCAATCAAGGTAGCCCCACCCTGCGCATGGGAGATGAAGGCCGTACGGCGCAGAATGAATGCGCGCATGATGATCTCGCCGATGTCCGGTTCGGCAGTGATCAGACGCCGGAAGGAGGCCGGCGAGATTCGCAGCAGGCGTCCGTCAACACCCATGCGACCGCCCACAAGGATCTTGCGGCGGTTGAACAGATCGAGTTCACCGGTGAATTGATTTTGGTGGTGCACATGAATCACTGTCGTGTGATTCAGCTTGTGCTCATAAATGTCGATGTGCCCCTCGAGAACGACGAAGAAATCCACACCCCGCTGGCCGCGTTCGAACAGCACCGAGCCGGCGAGCAGACTCTCCTCCACCCCGAAGGGTCTGGCCCTGTCAATCTGCTCGGAGCTGAGGGTCGGGAAGATCTGATGCTCGCGGGCGTAAGGATCAGTGGCCTGTAGCGGATCACTGGAGTTAGCGTGTGAGGATGTGACCACCGGATCAGAAGGCAACGAGAAGGAACGGCACTGGCCGAACAGGAGCCCACACACTAGAACCGGCTGAGTGTCCTGCCCCCGATTCCGCGATGCGTACCAGTCTGTTGCAGCGAAGCCTGCTTGAAGCGGCTGGGACGACCCTTCTGGGGTACAGCATTGCCCGCGCCAGCCACGCCTCGCTGGACAGCTTTCAGCAGGCCTGGCTGATCGGTCTGACCGTCTGTCTGCTGGTTCACACCTGCGGACGGCTCAGTGGAGCCCATTTCAACCCCGCCGTGACCCTGCTGCTGAATCAGCAGATCCATGGCTGGCGTGGGCTGCTGCACGGCGATGGAGCCCGCGAGACTCTTTGTTATGTGCTGGCCCAGATCCTGGGAGCCTTGCTGGCCTTTCGGCTCGACCCTTGGCTGCCGATGGAGGCCATGGGTTTCAGCCCGGAAGCCTTCGTACCCGAGCTGATTTTCAGCTGTGTGCTGTTGGGGTTGATCCAGGCCTGGAGCCGCGAGGGCCGGATCTGTCCGTTCGCTCAGCCCCTGGCCGGTGTGGTAATCGGGACCGGACTGGTGGTGCTGCTGCAGCTGGGGGGCATGACGGGATCGGGGATTTTCAACCCCGCTATCGCCTTGGCGATGGCTTGGGGGCGGGGAATCGGCGGCGTCCTGCCATTGATCGGTGCACAGCTGCTGGCGGTGCTGCTCGTGCTCGGCCTGGGGTCCTGGTTCTGCTCCGGCGGCGACGGCATCGAGGCTTGAGACGCTGCTTGATCTGTCACTGTATGTGCTGCGTCTTTAGTGAATACTCTCAACCCCAGAGGGCCTGCTTAATCCCCAGAACAAGAGACCAGCTCTCTGAGGCTTCTGGAGTTGCCTGAGCTAACAATGGGAATGGGAAAGCGATTGACATGACATTCATTAAGTCGATTAAGATCCTGCTGGCACAGGGTTCAAAAGTTCAAGTAGAGGCCAAGGTTAAAGACATTTTGGCGAGTTGAGTTGTTGGAGGAAAACTCTGCTGCAGTTGGACCAAGATTGTAATACAGATATCCAAGGCTGAGATTAGTATTAAAACCTTTGCCGGAAAGCATTGGAACACGAATCGAAAATTGAGGTCCAAACGACGTAAAGCCGTATGTGCTGCCGTCGTAAAACTTATTACCAAGCCCGACGCGAATCGGGAATGAAAGTGTAGCTGGATGCGACGTTTTGGACCAGAAACTGATGGAAGGCGTGATACCCGGTTCAAAAAGAAAGGCACTAGGCACTAAGCTGATCGCCGATGCAGCTGGGAAGGTATACACCACAGAAAGCTGAGGCTTGATCGAAACAGTGGGACTCAGCTGACCACTATCGTCATACACAAATGTTCCACGGGTCCAGGCACCAAAACCATAAGCGCCAGCAGGTGAAACATAAGTAACAAGATTGAACGTTGCCGAGACCCTCTGGGCCATGATGGCCGTAAAACCTACGATAAGATCTGTCTCGGTGAAATTGCGATAAGAACTTACTGGGTTGGAAAGATTTTGGTTGGAACTGAAGTCACTCCAAGTGGTCAGGAATAGAGTGGTACTATTAAGGAAAGAGCGATTGTCTGTATTTTCAAAAACTCGATAACGAAGATTGAAAAAAGGTTGGCTGCTGATGCCTTGTGGCTGAATCACCAAGCCATAGGAATTGTATTGCGTGAAAGCTTGATAGGCCAGAGTTGCACTGAAACGAGGATCATCGAACAGAGTCTTGGAATCAGGTGAATTGGTGGAACCAACAGCTGAAGGCTGACGGAACTGATCGGTTTGACTGTTAATCAATTGGCGTTGCTGTGCATAAAGCCTCTCAGCCAGTTCATGCTCGACATAGGTCGAATCCTCCTCAGGAAGAGGGGCCGCATAGGACGGGAGCAAAGCTGTGAAGATAAAAAGTATGTGCAGCAAGTTCAATCTAGTGAAGTTCATGAGAACACAAAGTTAAAACTACTAAAGGGATCAGAAGGTGTAGCGCGCACCAGCCTTGAGAGTCCAATTTCTGGATCCATTAGGCATGAGGGTACCAAAGGATGTATTCTGTAGCAAGTATGTAGAGGTATAAGTATACATTCCGCCTAGATAAAATTCAGTGTTGCGGTTGGCAAGATACGAGATACCTGTCTGGAAGTTGAGAGTCGGCTGTGTATTGGAAGTATTCACAGCGCGATCAACACCGATAAACGGAAAGAACGCTGGCTGCAGGCCCTTGATTGTGCTAGTCATCAAACCAACACCAGCCCCAAGATATGGACGGAACCGACGCTGGTGGCCAAAACCATTCAAGTCGTAGAATGCATTAAGTGTATAAGAAGTGAGCTTAATATCCCCATTAGCATCAAATTGAGCGCCGTTTGCTCCTACAGGTCCTAATATTGGATCTGTGACCACAAGAGGGACTGAAGGTCTAATCTTGGAAACACTGTTGTTCATTTGCATATATTCAAAAGCAAACCTAAAATTCCTATCGTAACGATAGCCAATGCCAAGCCCACCATAGAGCCCGGGATTAAAGATCAGGTTGGAAAGTCCCGATTCTCCGGAGAATTCACGTTGCTGAATACCGATATCGGCCTGAACGTACGGTCCATTCTTCGGCAAAGCAATCTTAGGGTTCTTTTGGAGCAAGCCAAGTGAACGTTTCAACAGAATGAGCTCAGACTCTAATTGATCAATCTTCTTCTCAATCAACTCTGGCGACATCGGTGCTGTTGAAGGTTGCGTCGATTCCTGTGCAATCGACGTGGGAGGAATAGGAAATGCGCGTGGTTCCTTGGGCGGGAGAAGAGATCCATCGCCAGCAAGCGCTGAAGTTGGAACGACCCAAGCAAGAGCAGCAAAAGTTTTGGCAACGCACAGGGTGCGGGAACGCGTCTTAACCACTGCAAATATGAGTGAAACTTGACTTATTGTGACAGATTCAGCTAACCAGAGCGCACGACATGGCCAGTTCGTAATCTGTCAGGTTAAGCAGAGACCTTAATGCTGTGCTGTCAAGTTCTGTTTGAGAATGGAGAGGAATCCATGCTCACGATTCAGGCTTGGCCAAGGCAGCTGACATCGGTAGCCAATCAAAAGATTGTTGCGTCAAGAACGACAAGTAGATGACGAAAAACCGGATGGAAAAGTCCACTACTTGACATGGTATGACTACGGACTTATTGCATTCAATGCAAGAAAAGACTAAGCAATTGATGAAATGGTGTCAGCGCTAAGCAGGCGATAAACATTAAAAGGGTTACGATATTGATAGCTCACAGAGTCCACTGATTTTTTGACAAGCAAAAGGCCTAGCCCGCCAATGGTGCGTTCATGAAGAGGAACATCAACGACACTCTCATCAACCGAGTCAAAATGAGGGTCAAAGGGCAAACCGTTGTCCTGGATCTGCAGAAACAAAGATGACGATGCTTTTGGGTCAGTAAAACGAAAAACTTCTACAGTAGAAGGTGAATGGTTGAGCAGAGAAGAAGAGTTGGATCGAATTATATTCGAGAGTAACTCTTCAACAGCCAGTTTTATGCCATATCTCTTGGCTGCCGATAGAGATGAATTTTCTGTCTGCTGCTCAATGAAACTGATCAGAGCATCCCATGAATCCATGGATGCAGGCATCGAAATGCTTTCATCCACAGGCAGGGAATCGTGTGGGTCCTCAAAAAGATTGATCAAGGAATATCCTCCACACGAGCCACCAACATCACGGCACTGCTAAGACCGGTCTTAACGATCACATCTGCCACGGGCTCAGCTGCGCCCACAACAATCAGGCGAGCGCTGTGTGGCATTTTCTGCTTAGCAAAAACCAAGGCACGCAGACCGGCACTGCTCATAAAAGTAAGCGCAGAAGCGATAATGCGTAGCTCTTCAAGCTCGGAAAGCTGGAGATTGGTGAGGACGTCTAGGAATTGAGGTGCAGATTGCGTATCAATATGCCCCTCAACAATGACCGAGACAAGAGGGAAGCCGGATTCGATCTGAATGTTGAGCGTCATGGTGGCAAGGATGAACAGTGTCGTGAGTTTAGTGTAGCAAGAGTCAGACAGATTAGTCTGAAGTTGGTCTGAATCAGACGGTCAGGATGATCACCGAGCGCTCACCCACCAATAGGGAAGTCTCAGAGAGCGGAACGGGTTCAGACTGGAATGGTGATTGATAATCACCAGTATTAAACTTAATTTTCCATTGCAAGGCTGTCGGCAAGGAAGGGAGTTCATACCATACAGGGAAATGAGCCATGTTGGCCATCACATAGACAACATCAGCGGACAGATCAGGTGAGGGAGAAGCTCTGTCTTGTTCAGAGGCAAACATCCAGGCGAGTTGTCGTGAGTCGTCGGACCAATTGGGCGACCATGGAGCAGCGCCGTGGAAGCTGATTGAGGGTAGACCAAGCGAAGTTGGTGGAGCATCAAAACGGTTAACACGAAGGCTGGGATGCTGCAACCGAAACTTAACAAGTTCGGAGGTAAATTCCAGGAGTTTAGAATTTGTTTCCGTTAGACTCCAGTCAAACCAGGACAATTCTGAATCAATACAATAAGCATTGTTATTACCGTGCTGTGATCGGCCAACTTCGTCACCCATCACAAACATTGGAATGCCGCGGGAGGTGAGTAGCAATGCGAATGCATTCATTATCTGCCTTTGGCGCAATGACAAGACAGAAGAATCCTCGGTCCAACCTTCGGCACCACAATTCCAACTGTGATTGTCGTTGCCTCCATCACGGTTGCCTTCGCCATTGGCTTCGTTATGCTTTTCATTAAAGGAGACAAGATCTGCCAATGTGAACCCATCGTGGCAGGTGATGAAATTGATTGATGTCGCGGGTGCTCTACCGCTAGAGCGATATAAATCCGGTGAACCCTGTACACATTGAGCAACTTTACCAACTTGACCGGAGTCGCCCTTCAAAAAGCGACGCATGCTATCTCGGTAGATCCCATTCCACTCAGCCCAACGACCGAAGGCCGGAAAACTGCCTACTTGATAGAGACCACCGGCGTCCCAAGCTTCGGCAATCAATTTGCAGCTGGAGAGAATAGGGTCAAAAGCTAACGATTCAAGAAGAGGAGGATTGGAAAGGGGGGCTCCCCAAGGATCACGGCCTAAAATTGAGGCAAGGTCAAAGCGAAAACCATCAATGTGATATTCTGCAGCCCAATAGCGTAAGCAATCTAGCACGAGCGATCGGACGACTGGATTATTGCAGTTGAGGGTATTGCCAGTGCCGCTGAAATTAAAGTAATAACCTTCTGGGGTTAGCATATAGTATGTCTTATTGTCCAAGCCTTTAAAACAGAAGGTTGGTCCATGTTCGTTGCCCTCAGCTGTGTGGTTAAAGACTACATCTAGTATTACTTCAATCCCGTTGGCGTGTAATTGTTTAATCAGTTGCTTGAACTCATCTACTTGCATCCCAAATCGACCAGTGGCAGCAAAGGCTGCTTTTGGAGCAAAGAATCCAAGGGTCGAATAACCCCAGTAGTTATATAATTGCTCGCTAGTCTCCGGATGGATTCTGCTGTTTTCAAATTCATCAAATTCGAAGACAGGCATCAGCTCAATAGCATTGATGCCTAGTTTCTTGAGGTAGGGAATCTTTTCTGCAAGACCTGCATACGTCCCTGGATGAGAGACAAGGGAGCTCTCTGAACGCGTAAACCCGCGCACATGAGTTTCGTAGATAATTATATCTTCGGGTGGAATCCTCAGCGGAGTATCCCCACCCCAGTCAAAGTCGTCGAAGGATACACGGGAACGATAATGATAAAGCTCATTGGCCCAGTCAGGAACAACACCCCATACATCTCGGCCAGAGATTGTACGTGCATAGGGATCCATAAGGATCTTTGTTGAATCACAGCGATGGCCAAGCCTAAACTCATTAGGTCCATCTACACGGAAACCATAATCAAGCTGTTCATAATCTAGCCCAAAGATAACGATGCAGAATACACTTCCAATTCTATACTCGTCAGGTATGGCTATTTCTGCAAAGGGCGATTGCTCGCCGCGATTAAATAATACTACAGTGCATGAATGCCCAACAGAAGAATAAACCGAAAAATTCAAGCCCTCCGGCACGTGAGACACCCCGAAGGGAAGTGGTTTACCTGGTCGTACTTTGTAACCATTAAGCTCGTTCGTTGGCAGTGAATCGATACGTTCAATCATGGTGTTCAAGCAGTGGCAGGCAGCTCAACCGTTGTCTCATAGACCGTAAAATATTGATAAAAACCCGTCACTTTCATTGTGTCGGCTATTTCAGGACGTAAACCAATAAGCGCTAGCGAAACTCCGCTGGATTGCGTCTGGCGATAAAGTGTGAGCAAGGTCCTTAGGCCCGCACTCGACATGAACGGAACTTCAGTTAATTCCAGCCCAAGTGGATGGGCAGATGTGAACTCTTGCTCGAGATAATCGCGAAGCTCGTTGACTGTCTTGGAATCAACCTGCCCTTTGACAGTGATGATCTGCCAACCTCGTTCCAGTGAAGACGTGATCAGAAGTGACATGGATCAAGAAACAGGAGTAAGAGTGACCTTGACGCGTACTGCTTCATCGGCAGAAGGCAAATTCACAAAAAGACCACTAGAATCATAGTCTGAATAGGATTCATCATTGATGGTGCATCCTGTGATGCGCACAGAATTCGGGGGGAGAATATCTGGCGAAACGTAGAGCTTACGATCAGCAAAGCCAGTGGGATAAGGCTTGAAATACAAGTCTAGTGGTCTTTTCTCTACTAACAGGTCAATATAAACCGTAGACAGGAAACAAAGTTCGGTGGAATGATAAGCACTCATTGAGTGAGAGCCTTTAAAGCGTTCTGTCCCTAGCAGGTAGGGAACTCCATTGGCAAGTACATTAAAATATACAGCCCCATCATTCTGATCGAGGAAGAATGCGTTGTAAAAAGATGCCGATTCAGCTGCGTACTTCTTGTAGTTAGGGTTGTCAGGCAGGTGACCCTGCAAAATCAAGTACGCCAGGATGCCCTGCTCCTGCTGCCACCAGGCTTTACGGTCGTGCCACGCATAGCGATGGTACGTTTGCCCAGGCTGGAGGGTTCGCTCAACAACGTCATACCAGCCAAAACGCTGTTTGTCGTAGCCGACATCAGGCATCAATGAAGCAATCTTTTCGGCTAGCTTGAGATAGTTTTCCTTGGGAGTTATGCCCTGGAAACGCATAAGATTCCAGGCTATCTTTAGATTGTGGCCAACAACTGCACGATTTTGCTGCCAACCCCAAGTCTGATCCTTGGACCAATCATCGAAAAACTTTTCCTGAACGAATGGACTATTCTCATAATCAGGAAAATGCGTAGCAATAGTATCAAATGTATCCTCAAGCATCGCGAGGTAGCGAGGCTCGTGCGTTGCCAGCCAGAGATTAATCAGGTACGCAGGAGCATGATCGCCAACTGAGTTCCAGTTTTTCTTTGCTTTGTTCCGACCTAATGATTCTGCATGTGGGCTTAATGTAACAGCATGGATGTGAGAGTAGTATCCACCTTTTTGCTTGTCTCTGTAATACGTGTCAAACAGATCAACGGTTTTCGCAGCATCCTCAAGGATGCGCGGATCGCCGGTAATGCGATACGTTTGTGTAGGGCCAGCGAGTGCATAAATCTGTTCGTAAGCAGGAATACTATCGTAATCATCGCCAAATTCTGAGACAAGTAGCTTTTGTTCTTGGCCGTCTTCGCCAACCTTGAGACCATGATACCAATAAATCATGCCCGTATCGGTATCAAAGAATCGCATTTTTTCGCGAAGATAATCTGTTCCTTTCTCGGCGGCATCCAAATATTGCTGCTTGCCCGTCAGCATGTACGCCGACGCCATTCCATATACCATTCTTGAAATTGTATCTGTTTCTTGTAGGTAATCTTGCTGGGTTTTGCCCCCAGTGAGATTGATAACGGTTCGGTAATTGACATAGTCAATTTCCTGAGCGGGATAGTTGAACTGCCATTTCAGATAGCTTGAGGCGATTGAATCTATTTGTTGAATCCACCAGCCAGGTTCAGAGTAGCGATAGACGTTTTGCTGACGGCCGGCAAAAATGATATAATTAACTTCAAATGATATGATCTCCTCGGGGAAGTAGGTCCCGTACAGAAACACTATTTGACCTGGCGTCAACAGCCTGATCATGTCTGAGCCAGCGTCAAGCCAGCTTTCAGTGAGATTTTGTATATGCTTAGAATAAGTATTCCCTGTCAGTTTGCCAATATAGTTGCGACCATCTGTAGTTTCGAGGCTGATCAGCTTTTGAGATGGATCATAGTTGGTGACATAACCAGAGATGAGATCGGAAAAAGAAAAGTCTAGGTTGTTCATGTTGAGAGCGAAATCAGAATGTGAAGCGGCTGATTCAGGGCTGTGCAGCAAGGGCTAAGCACTCGTGGCTGTGGGAGTTCCTCGAGAGCGCGCATCATTTACGGTTTAAAATCCGAGGCGAGGCGCAGGGCTGTTACAGTTTTTCAGCGCAATTGTACTTACCCTAGCGAACAACAGCCATTTGCAGCAGTTAGCCGCATCATTGCTTAATAAGTCTTAAGATTTTAGCGTAGGCATGATCGCATTGGGCTGCAGATAGTATAAATTTACTTGTTATTGACCGGCACGGTCCTGATTTCGCAGGCATACTAACATTGCAGTTGCCAATTAGACTGTTCATTTTGAACTAATTTTTTCATCCAAGTCTAGGGCTAGACCATCAACGTTAGAATGTGGATATTGTTGAACACGAATCAGATTCGCCCGAGTCAACCGTGCGACTTGCTGCTTATTGCTCAAATTGCTTGACAATGTTTGTTCTGATATCTTGAAAAGTCTCTCGGGCTCTTTGTCTGGGTTGTACACTCGACTGGCAAGATTTTCTGATGGAGCGTCTGTCAAGCGGCTGTCTGGTTATCTTGCACAGTCTGAGGTGGGTGCCTTTTACTGGACAGTTCTGGCCCCTGACATCGTTAACCTCGGGCGGGAGGAACAGGGTTCAATCTCAGTATAGACCTCATGGGGAGTTCTGCCTCCTAGGGAGCTGTGGGGTCTTACATGGCAATATCTCCATAGGAATCGGGCCAGGCTGATCTCGGCCTCCCAGCCATCTCTGTAGGCACGCAGGTACACCTCCTCGTACTTGACTGTCCTCCAAAGGCGTTCGACGAGGATGTTGTCATGGCAACGCTTTC
>Ga0114981_10000636_pt1 | contig 22688 bp, 28 predicted proteins | sample S_140806_MF_Meta_FD_87028 | JGI IMG/M metagenome (GOLD analysis project Ga0114981, IMG submission 87028) | Freshwater microbial communities from Lake Simoncouche, Canada to study carbon cycling - S_140806_MF_MetaG | ecosystem: Environmental > Aquatic > Freshwater > Lake | place: Lake...
ACCACACCGACATTGGGCTCGATGGTGCAAAACGGGTAGTTTTCAGCCGCGATACCGGCCTTGGTCAGGGCATTGAAGAGGGTGGATTTACCGACATTGGGCAGGCCGACGATGCCGCATTTCAAACTCATGAGAATCTTTCAATCTGTACCGAATGGTAGGGTTTCGTAATTAAGCCAAATTCTACGTGTAGGCAACTTCTACAATGGTCAACATGACGACTACTTACGATGTATGCATCCGTGGCAATGGTATTGTGGGCAGCACCTTGGCGCTGTTATTGGCACGTCAACGCCTGCGAATCGCTCTTGTCGGCTCTACCCAAAAGGTTCTCGACATGAGAGCTTTTGCACTCAATTCAAGCTCACAAGAGCTGCTGACAGATTTAAGGTGCTGGCCGAGTGCCGAGTTCGCAACCCCCGTGACTGGTATGGAAATTTGGGGTGATCAGGCGGGCAAGGTGAATTTTGATGCTCCCTTTGGCCAATACCTCACCCATATCGTAGCTGTGCAAGCGCTTGAAGGTTTGTTGCAGGAAGCTGTTGGGTTTCAGCACGGCATAGAACAAATCGAAAACAATGTATCAGCGCCACTGACCATTGTGTGTGAGGGAAAGAACAGTTTGACACGCAACGAGCTTGGCATTGATTTCCAAGCTTTGCCTTATTTCCAACATGCTTTGGCAACCCGCGTACGTAGCGCCTCACCGCACAATCAGCGAGCCTTGCAATGGTTCAGCCAAGATGCTGCTGGTTTGTCGGTGTTAGCCCTGTTGCCCTTGGGTGGGCCGCACAGTAATGAAGCGGCAGTGGTCTGGTCTATGCCCAGCGAACTCGCCCTTTCCCAATATGCAGCAACAGATGAAGCGCTTTCGGCGGCATTGTCAAACGCCAGTCATTACACTTGGGGAAATTTACAAGTGATCAGCGCCAAAGGTATTTGGCCTTTACAGACCGCCCAAGCAACCCAATGGAGTGGCACTTTCGAAAACGGAAACAGTTGGGTGCTAGCAGGGGATGCTGCACACACAGTACATCCACTGGCGGGCATGGGCTTGAATTTAGGTTTGGCCGATGCGGCAGCACTTGCCAAAGTTCTGTCTCTTCGTGAAGGCAAAGAGTATTGGCGCGGTGTGGGTGACAAATTTTTGATGCGGCGTTACGAGCGAGAACGCAAAGCAGGCTTGTTGCCAACCTGGCTTGCCTGCGATGGCTTACAACGCTTGTTTTCACACCCACACACACTTACACAATCTATGCGGAACTGGGGCATGAGTCAATTTGACCAACTGTCCCATCTGAAGCAATGGACAGTCCAACAAGCTATGCATCCCTCAATTTAATGGAAACTCTTATGTCCACTTTTTTCAAATTTGTCTTGGTATTCATGAATGGCCTGTTGTTGCAAACTGTGTTTGCACAAGGAGAAGAAGCGTTAATCCGCAAGACCCTTAAAGAGCGCATGCCACACATCAGTCCCATAGACGAAATCAAACGCACACCCATGTCAGGATTGTTTGAATTACGAGTTGACGGAACAGAAATTTTTTACACAGACGCATCTGCCAACTTTTTGATTCAGGGACACCTGATTGACACAAAAAATCAGCGAGATCTCACTGAAGAACGTATACAAAAAATCATGGCGGTGGACTTCAAATCTTTGCCTATCAAGGATGCCATTGTGATTGTTCGTGGCAAAGGTGAGCGCAAGATGGCGATATTTGAAGACCCCAACTGTGGTTATTGCAAGCGTTTCGAGCGAGAACTGCAAAATATTGACAACGTCACTGTTTACCTGTTTTTGTATCCCATCCTAGGTAAAGATTCCGTAGACAAATCCAAAGCCATTTGGTGCGCCAAAGACCAGTCCAAGGCTTGGCAAGATTTTATGCTTCGAGACCAAGCACCCAATTCAACTGGCTGCGATGCCGCGGCCCTTAAGCGAAATGTTGAGTTCGGCCAAAAACAAAAAATCAACGGCACACCCACCACCATCTTCTCCGATGGATCACGTATTTCAGGGGCTGTAGAAATAACCCAAATAGAAAAAATGCTTTTTTCTGCAAAGCCTTAAAAAACACTGAACATATGTCCTCCAAAGGCACTCACCAACGTGGCATTCATTACCAAGTAACCATCGAAAATGCACATGCGCATCTTTGGCGCATTGTTTTGTTTGTTCAGCATCCACGCTCAAAGCAAAAATTTCAACTGCCTGTTTGGATCCCAGGCAGTTACTTGGTCCGAGAGTTCTCCAAACAACTCAGTAGGTTTGAAGCCACCCAAGATGGAATGCCCGTTGCTGTCAAACAATTGGACAAATGCACATGGGTCAGTGAGTCAAAAAACAATAAGCCATTGCAATTGCAATACTTTGTACATGCCCATGACCATTCGGTTCGCACTGCTTGGCTAGATGCACACAGAGGTTTTTTCAATGGCACCAGTATGTTTGTTCAGGTGCTGGGGCAAACACAGGATTGCATCAGCTTAGAGTTAATGCCTCCTGTGCATACCAGCAGATGGCAAGTAGCCACTTCTTTGTCCTCTGTGCGTGTCAATAGCGCAGGTTTTGGCATTTACCACGCTCAAAACTATGATGAACTCGCAGACAGTCCTTTTGAGCTTTCTGATTTTTCTCGCACGGACTTTGCCATTCAAAAGGCGAAGCACCATATTGTGGTCACTGGGGCGGCCCCATCATTTGACGCGCAACGTCTTCACAAAGATGTGGAGCGTATTTGTAAAACTATTGTGCACTTTTGGCACAGATCGGGAACACCGCCATTCCCGAACTATGTGTTTTTATTGAATGCAGTCGCTGATGGCTATGGCGGACTCGAACACAGAAACAGCACAGCTTTACTTTGCAGGCGAAAAGATTTGCCTAAGTACGCCGACAAGCACCACAGCGACGACTACATAGGCTTACTGGGTCTTTTCAGTCATGAGTATTTTCATGCTTGGAATGTCAAGCGGCTCAGGCCTTCGAATTACCTAAGCTACAACTACCAAAGCGAGCAGTACACAGACATGCTTTGGTTTTTTGAGGGCTTCACCGACTACTATGACAACTTGATGCTTTGCCGTGCAGAGTTAATTTCGCCAGCGCTTTATCTGAAGTTGCTCACTAAATCTGTCCAACAATATTTGCAAACACCTGGCAGGCAGGCTCAGTCAGTTGCAGCGGCAAGCATGGAAGCTTGGACCAAATATTACCGGCCTGATAGCAATACGCCCAATATCACCGTGAGCTACTACACCAAGGGCTCACTCATCGCACTTTGTTTAGACCTTTCATTACGGGAAATCGGGCACAGCCTTGATGAAGTGATGCGAGAACTTTGGCAACAAAGCCAAGGTGGCCCCATCTCAGAGGCGGATTTACTTCAAACTCTTCATTCCATCAGCGGCAAGTCTTGGCGCAAACAACTGCACGCATGGGTTCATACGGTGGAAGAGCTTCCCTTGGCAGAAGTTTTAAAGAAGCAAGGTATTGGGGTGCAGTTTGAGTCCTCGCCTTTGGCACAACAAATCGGTATACGCGTCAAAGAAGACCATAGCGTGCATATCCAAACAGTCTTTCGTGACAGTGCGGCCGAGCTTGCTGGTTTTTCGTCAGGCGACGAGTGGCTTGGTATAGAGACAGGCCGCGGCAAAACTATGCAGTCTTGGCGCTTGCAGCGCCTCGATCAATTGCAGCTGTTGCTAGGCAAGGTCAAGGAATGCAAAGCTTTGGTAGCCAGAGATGGTCATTTGCTTCGATTAAATTTTGCCCTCCCCACCACCGACCCTTCACCTTTGTGGCGGCTGCAAATTGAGGACCCAGTCAAGGTAGGGAGTTGGCTCAGTGACACTCAGCAAAACTGAGTGGATATCAACGCTTATCTATCACTCTTTTGGCTTTTCCCATGCTTCGCTCAATACCACCTTCAAGGCATAACTCCACCTTCAAGCTGGTGCCTATATAGGCCTTGGCATCATGTTCTAGGTTGACGGTGGCCTGCTTGGCCTCAGGCGAATCACAAGACAAACCAGTGCGAGTCTCTACTTTGACTGTCAAAGTATCCAAAGGCCCTTCCTTTTGCAAGATGCACTGGTAATGCGCACTCAAGGCAGATTGCCGCAGAATAAGTTCTTCAATTTGGGTTGGAAAAACATTCACTCCCCTGACAATCATCATGTCATCACTGCGACCCGTGATTTTTTCCATTCGCCGCATGGTGCGAGCGGTTCCAGGCAGCAAGCGAGTTAAATCACGAGTACGGTACCTGATGATGGGCAAGGCTTCTTTGGTCAAACTGGTAAACACCAGTTCTCCCAGTTCCCCATCTGGTAGCACCTCTCCCGTTTGAGGATCAATGATTTCAGGGTAAAAATGATCTTCCCAAATGGTGGGCCCGTCTTTGGTTTCTGCGCACTCACTCGCAACACCGGGGCCAATCACTTCAGACAATCCATAAATGTCTACCGCGTCAATGCCCATGCGCTTCTCAATGGCCAAGCGCATATCGTTGGTCCAGGGCTCAGCGCCAAAGATTCCAATACGTAAACTGCTTTCAATGGGGTTCAAACCTTGGCGTTCAAATTCATCAGCCAAAGCCAACATATAACTGGGGGTGACCATGATGATGTCAGGTGAAAAGTCCCGCAATAGTTGCACCTGTCTTTCGGTTTGCCCACCGCCAAAGGGAATCACCGTTAAGCCTAAATGCTCTGCACCATAGTGCGCACCCAAACCACCCGTGAACAAACCATAGCCATAGCTGATGTGCACTTTGTCTCCTGGTCTAGCACCGGCGGCGCGAATGCTTCGCGCTACACATTCAGCCCACATGGCCACATCATTGGCGGTGTAACCCACCACCGTCGGCTTACCCGTTGTACCGCTGGAAGCATGGATACGAACAACTTGCGACTGTGGTGCGGCAAACATCCCGAAGGGATAACTGTCGCGTAAATCTGCTTTTGCTGTGAAAGGAAATTTGCTTAAATCAGCCAAGCTTTTGCATTCATTCGGATGAATGCCAGCAGCATCGAACTTTGCGCGGTACACCGGCGAATAGGCATACGCATGGTGCAAAGTGGCTTTCAAGCGCTTGAGTTGCAAACTGCGAAGTTCATCGATACTGGCTTTTTCTATAGGGTCAAGTGGAAAATGTGTTTGCTTCATACGGGCACCACTGTTCCTTGAATTTGCGCACTTTTACCTCTGAAAAGCGCCACGACTTCTTCTTTCTGATTGCGCACGATCATGTCGTAAACACCATGCCGACCGCTCAGAACTTGTTCTTCTCCATCGCACACCAACAAATCGTCAAGGTGGGCTGGTTTTAAAAACTCAATTGATGCAGCTGCTGCAACCGCGACCTTATTATGGCTGTTACAGGCAAACGCGAAAGTGGAGTCAGCCAATGTAAAAATAAATCCTCCATGGCAAATTTGATGTCCATTCAAATGCATGGGGGTTACGCGCATTTGCATTCGCGCTTGACCAGGTTTGCAAAAAACCAATTCCATGCCCATGGTCTGGCGTGAAGCCACATCGGCAGAAAACATGAACTCCCCGACTTGATGCGCCAAGTCCACCGCAGATGTGAATTCCGACATGCTCAGTACCCTGTAAATTTTGGGGGGCGTTTTTGCAAAAAGGCAGAGACACCTTCAATGTAGTCATGGGTTTGGCCAAGCGCAGATTGCGTATCTCGCTCTATATCCAGTTGTTGGTTCAAGTTTCTATTCCCCGCTTCACGCAAGAGGGCACGTGTGGCGATCAAAGCCTGGGTTGGCATTGCAGCCAAACGTTGCGCCATTTCAGAAGCGGCTTCCAAACAGTCCTCTGCCACATCCCAAATCAAACCCCACTCTTTGGCTTGGGGCGCCATCAATTTTTCGCCAGTCATGGCCAATGCCATGGCCCGAGCCAAGCCTAAGCGCTCCACCAAAAACCAACTGCTACCTGCGTCTGGAATCAATCCGATTTTGCTAAATGCTTGAATAAATGATGCACTGGGTACCGCAATGGCAATGTCGCAAGCCATCACAAAAGAAGCCCCCGCACCAGCAGCCACACCATTAACGGCTGCAACAGTGGGCATACGCAATTGCTGCAGACGTCTGGTCGTTGGATTGAAAGCTTGGTCAATCACGGGGCCTGGGTCAGCACGTGCGATCAAGTTCGGACCCTCGGCAAAATCAAATTCAGACAAATCGGCGCCAGCACAAAAGCCCCTACCCGCGCCGGTGATAACCATGGCACGAATCAGTGGGTTGGCTTCAGCTTGATCAAATGCTTCCCATAAATGAAGGTGCATTTCACGTGTGAAGCTGTTCAAGGCTTGCGGACGGTTCAGTGTGAGCCACGCTACTGCGCCTCGCTCTTCATAGCTAACAGTCTTGTCGTTCATGTCGGTCTCCTTAAGGGATAATTTATCACCATCCCCCGCCCATCAAGCGAGGGTTTTTGTTGAACGCAATTGTCACGATTTGGAGATTTACATGAGCTACGAGTTGATTCAAGTTCGCACAGAAGCAGAGAAAGTGGGAATCATCACCCTTAATCGTCCCAAACAATTAAACGCGCTGAACAGCGAACTCATGGTTGAGATGGGCACTGCACTGAAGCTATTCGATGCAGACCCCCATATTGGTTGCATTATCTTGACAGGTAATGAAAAAGCTTTTGCGGCGGGTGCTGATATTGGCGCAATGGCCACCTACAGCTATGCCGATGTTTATAAAAGCGACTACATCACACGTGATTGGGAAACGCTGCGCAGTATTCGCAAGCCCATCATTGCTGCAGTTTCCGGTTTTGCACTGGGTGGCGGGTGTGAAGTGGCCATGATGTGCGACATCATCATCGCGGCCGATAACGCTCGGTTTGGTCAGCCTGAAATCAAACTTGGCATCATCCCTGGTGCAGGTGGCACACAACGCTTACCCCGCGCTGTTGGCAAAGCCAAAGCCATGGACTTGGCTCTGACTGGTCGCATGATGGATGCGCAAGAGGCAGAACGTGCTGGGCTTGTCAGTCGCGTCGTGCCACTGGATAAATTAATGGATGAGGCTTTGAGTGCAGCACTCAGTATTTGTGACTATTCACAAATGGCTGTTATGTCAGCCAAAGAATCCATCAACCGCGCATTTGAAAGCAGTTTGTCAGATGGGGTCATGTTTGAGCGACGTATGTTCCACGCGCTTTTTGCCACAGAAGACCAAAAAGAAGGCATGGATGCCTTTGTCAATAAACGTAAGCCTGTATTCAAACACCAATAAGTCCTAAGGGAATGCCATGAATCTAGAAACCCAAACGCAATCCAGTTTGAAAAGCTGGGGCTTTTTGGCCATCAAATCTCTTTTAGGTGTTGTGCTGTTGGCTGTGATGGTATTTTTTGTTGGGCCTATCAACGAGTTCGGCAGCAATACACCTTCGAGCAGAAGTGCGCCCACGCAAAATTTGTCCGAACTCGATGACTGGCTTGCCCAAAGCGAAGCCAAGTTTAGCGACATCAAACCAGGCACAGCCAAAGGCATTGTGTGGGCAAGCATCAATCATCAAAAGACACCTTGGGCTGTTGTCTATGTGCATGGGTTTTCAGCGAGTCGAATGGAAACAGCACCTGTTGCGGACTTGGTCGCTAAAGAATTAGGTGCCAATCTTTTTTATACACGCTTGAGCGGCCATGGCTTGCCAGGCGCAGCCCTGGGTCAAGTTTCAGCTCAAGACTGGTTGGCCGATACCGTGGAGGCTGTTCGCATAGGACAAACTTTGGGCGAGAAGGTTTTGGTCATCAGTTGTTCCACTGGCTCGACACTCTCAACCTGGCTTGAGACTTCACCGTATGCCAATTCTGTTCAAGCACATGTGTTTATCTCCCCCAATTTTGGCCTCAAGGACAAGCGCTCAGAGCTGCTGAATGGTCACTGGGGAAAACAAATTGCCATGGCGATCACAGGACCCGAATTGAAATTTTCCGACGTCAGCGAGCAGGAATCAACGGCATGGACAAAAAGTTATCCCACAAGCGCTTTGTTTCCCATGATGGCACTGGTCAAGAAAGTGCGTGAAAGCGACGCACAGTTATTCAAGACACCCTTGTTGGTGCTCTACAGCGCAGACGACCAAACTGTTGACCCCTTGGAAACCCAAAAATTCTTTGAACGCATTGGTTCACCTAGCAAAAAACTTGAATTGGTTTCTTACAGCCAAAGTGAAGGGCAACATGTGTTGTCCGGAGAGATACGAGACCCTAAGTCGGTAGAACCCATGGTCAAAACCATCGTCAAATGGCTTGGCGAGCTATCAATGCTTTGACCTCTTTGTGCCCACCTAAAAGTACACCGTCACGAAACACCATGGGAAATGTGGACCAACCAGTCCACATTTTCAAAGCCAAGCGACGCTTCCATTGGCTGAAGTAACTTCCATACTCTAAATAGTGGTACAAAATGCCAGCCTCTGAAAGCAAGGCGCGAACATTCTTGACAACAGGGTTTTGCTTCATTCCTACCACCACATCATGATTTGCTTTCAAAGGTTCACGCATTTAAAGCGCCACATAATACGCCTATGAAATTCGTCCTCTTCGTTTTAGCCTCATTGCATTGTTTTTTGGCTTTCGCTCAAATTGAGTCCAAGCCACTCACTTGTGGAAAGCACTTTCTTGGCTTTCCTTTTGAGGTGCATTTCATGGGCGATAAGGTTGCAGTGTCATTCAAAAATGAAACATACACATTGCCTTTTAACCGCTCGTGGGTAACCATGGACGGCGGTCGTTGGAGTGATTACACCAATGGGAATCTGATTTTGGCTTCAAGCTATCCTGAAGAGCCTTATGTTGCCATCAGTCTTAAAAATCAAAAAAATTCAATGGCTTCTTGCGATGTTGTTGAAATTACCCAAAGTCATTCATCTCAAAAATAAAAAATTATTCTTTTTCTGCTTCTGCTGCTGGTGGGGTCTTTTTCAGTTGGTATGCATTGTTTCTTTGAACTCTGATGACTAGAAAATAGCAATCTCTTTTAAGTTCACCATTTTTGATCATGTCGCAAAAAGTCGCGCTGCCCGCATAGGAAGCTTTGCAATAGTTCATTTCATCAGGCTTGGGTTTAAGCGCACAAGAGGAAATATCTGCGGCCTTTGCAAATATCGGAAAAAGTAAAAAAACTAGAATACTTATCAACTTGTACATAAAAACTCCATGTGCGTGAAGTCTTTGTAACAGCAAGCCTTATCATTTGCACATAAATTCTCACTATTTTGGTCTAAATTGTTGTTTTATATGATAAATATCTGACAAAGCATGGTTTTTTTGCAATCTGACCTGATTCAAAACAATCTTAGTATTTCTCAGGAACCATCATTTGCTCTGGCACAGGATTTCGAATGTAGTCAGGATTTCTAACACGCGCAGGTAGGGCGATCTCTGCATGTTCAATCTCGTGGTAATGGAACTGAGAAAGCAAATGGTCGATGCAGTTGAGTCTTGCACGTTTTTTATCCACAGCTTGGACTACCCACCAAGGCGCTTCTGCAATATGGGTTCGCTCAATCATGGTTTCTTTTGCGCGGGTGTAGTCTTCCCAACGTCTACGGCTTTCTAAATCCATAGGGCTGAGTTTCCACTGCTTCAAGGGGTCATGTATGCGGCCCAAAAAACGAGCGTGTTGCTCATCATCAGTGATGGAAAACCAATATTTCAATAAGATGATGCCGCTTCTGGCAAGCATTTTTTCAAATTCAGGGACAGTTCGGAAGAATTCTTCATATTCATCTTCGGTGCAAAAACCCATCACACGCTCGACACCTGCGCGGTTGTACCAACTCCGATCAAAAAGCACTATTTCACCTGCGGCAGGAAGGTGCGTCACATAGCGTTGGAAATACCATTGCGTGCGCTCTCTGTCATTGGGTGCAGGCAGTGCAGCGACACGGCAGACGCGGGGATTAAGCCTTTGGGTAATTCGTTTGATAACACCACCCTTGCCTGCAGCGTCTCGTCCCTCAAAAAGAATAACCACTTTTTGTTTGGTGGCAACAACCCAGTCTTGCAACTTGACCAACTCACCTTGCAAGCGCAATAGTTCACGGAAATAAACAGCACGATTTTTTTTCTCTTCATCCGAGGCAAAAGAATCGTGCTCGTTTTCGCCATCTTCCATGGCCATCTCAAGTTCTTCGTCTATGGAGTCCAAGATGTCTTCACGGATTTTTCGTAACTGCTCGGCATCCAGTTGGGAATTTTCGTTCATGCTATTTACCCTTCAATATCTTCAAATTGTTATATTGGGTATTTATGAAGGCATCATGACTATTGATCACGCTCTTGTATATCTTTGAGTTTTTGATTGGCATTTTGCAGCTTTTTCTTCATGCGACGAATTTTTGCTTGAAACTCGTCCTCAACAATTTCACCTGAATCTTTACTGATTGAATTGACCTTAACTTGCTTGCCAAGCTTAGTTGCAGAGTTTCTAGGTTTTCGGGCAACGCTAGGATTTTGTGTGACAGATGCACTTACAAGCTGCGCTGAAGATCTTTGAGTAATGGTCTCGCTAAAGTGAGCGAACTTATCAACGATATGGTTATTGTCTATGTGCGCTGTGTTTTTTTCAATAACATCGGTGGCGCCGAAGAAATGCTGAGTGGTTATGGGCGCATCATCTGCAAATTTTTGTCGATTATCCGAGATGGATTTTTGGCTATTTATTTGTTGTCTATTTTCTTTGGTTTGATCTTCCTTAACGCGCTGAATTCGATCTTGAATATGTGTTTTTTCCTCGGCGAAAAAGTCATCCTTGATGATGGGCTTCGGTGCTGAGACAGCAGAATTTTGAAGTTGAATAGATTTTTTTTCACCTTCTTCTAAATCGTGTTTGGGGCTAACAGCGTTACGGGTTGCTGGATTAAAGCTAACTGAGTGCTGGACTCCACTTCGTACAATTTTGCGACTCATGATTTACTGTGGAACAAGTTGCAGATCGGACAAGTATATTCACTGGGCTTTGTTTCAATTAAAGCTGGCTTTAACAACTGCGAAGTAACTAAAATTTGTACCTGACACCTATACCTATTGATGCGTTCTTGTTTGTATCGGCTTCGCCCTTTTTTGTCCAAACATATTCAGAAGAAATTCCCCATTTGGGATTGATGTTATAAGAAATTCCAAGGCCATAAACTGTGTGCGCGTACGTAGAGTCTGTCGTTTTTTGTGACACAGCTGTTTTGACAACAGTTGTTTGTGTTCCAAACTGCCTTCCTAACTTTGCATAACCACCCCATGAGTCATTGAATGCAATAAATGGGCGAACACCTATGCTGTATCCATTTTTTATTTTGACCGTATAAGTGACAACACTTGTCGGTGTGAGGGATGAGTCACTGCGACCATCAAACGCATTGGCTTCCAACACTATGTTGTCAGTCACGACATAAGCTAGGCCCAAGCCAACAACTGTGGGCTTGAAAGTACCAAGATTTTTTGAGGACTCATCTTTGATGGATGTTTGTATATATGAAATACCGCCAAATACATCACCCACACTTTGCGCATTTACTTCCAGACTCGCCAATAACAATAAAACTAAAACCAGTCTCACGAATTAATCCATGTGTTTAAGTGAGCTATGGTATCAATAAAATACTAATTTATATAAATAATTTATTGATAAATATAGTCATAATGACTATTTAATTAAGTGTTAACGTTTGTTGAATGGGCAAAATGAGTTGAATAAATGAGACAACCCATACAGGCTCTTTGCTTCATGACCAGTTTATTCGTGATTTTCAGTTTGTTTGCTCCGCATGCAAACAGTCAAAATTTATTTGGCAATCCCAGCTGTACAAATTGGAAGACTACCAGCAAGATAGAAAAAACTACTTGGCTGAATGCCTTTCTGGCACCATTGAATTTAACCAATATTTCCAGAAAAAAACTGTCAGAAGACAAATTCAGTAAATTACCATCGCTAGATTCGGCCGTTCAATACGTAGACAATTTTTGCGAATTCAATACCAATGAATTTGCATCTTTGGGAGCCATTCAATTTCTCGACAAGTTGACAAGCGATCTTCAACCGTGAAAACCCCGCTTGGGCGTCAAACCTAAGAAAGAACTGTCAAGTTTTGGTGCTACTCATATTCCCAATAAACTGGCCACCGCGCTCAATGTCAATTTCTGAATAAGTGAGTTTTCCTGAAACTTTTCCAGTCTTGAAAATTTTCACCAAACCTTTGCAATTGATATCGTTTTCCAATTGACCATGAACTTGTATGCCCTGAGCCTGAACTTTTCCTTTGATGTTCCCTTTTGGTCCAACTTCTAATTCTTTGCAATTAATTTCACCAGATATGTCACCATTTATCTGAGCAAATCCTGGCACATTGATCGAACCAACGAAAGTAACACCATCGGGTATAAACAAATCATTGTTGAGGCTTGAAACATTAGACATATAGGTAATTTATTTTGATTGAATACCTGACATCATATTGCAAGAAAGTTTTTTCTAACAATGGAGGGTTTTCATGAGCTTAGCCATGTCGATAATCCCCAGAGCGCCACATACAACAAGGATCCTGCGATCAATCCAGTTTGTGCAAATGATCCCATGAATTTTGCTGCAAACAAACCCCATAGTGGAATCAATTGCTGAGCATGAACGCCAAGGAAATGTGCAGGGCGAATGTCTTTGTAGAAATGCCAGCCCACAATGGGGAGCCCTTGACCTGCTGGAGGTTGATTGCCACCCAGCATGAATCCACTGATGGTTGAGAGAATAAAAGTCATGGTCAATCCAATGATCACACCCAATGTTTCAACAGGCATACCTGCACTTTTTTGTTCTTTCCAAATTTCCCACGCCAGCCAAAGTTGAGAAGCGGTCAATCCAACGGCCGCAAGGGCCATGACGCCAAACATGAATGCATGGAATGGATCGCTGACGTTGTAATGCGAACCAGAGGCTTGAGAAGCTTGATAGCTGATATAGACCACTTCAAACAAAGAAGTTGCCACCAGCAACGCCACGATCCAGCCAAAAACTTCCGTTTGATCTAGGCTTGAATTTGCAACCTTGAGCAACCAAACTGTCGTCAAAGCAAACAAGGCAGTTGAAACCATGAACTTCATGGGTTTCACCCAAATTCCAACTTCACGAATGAATCGGTGATCATTTAAAGACCAAGCATATGTCACCAACAGAGCAGCGAGCATGATCAATGCATAGACCACCAGAAACTTAGACGCCCAACTGAGCGACTGCCACTGCATATCAATCCAATCGTGATATTGGTAAAGGTATTTCATTTTTTCTGTTTTAACTATAGGCTAGATATTATCAAATGGCTACTGAATCAGGGGATTGCCAGGATGAGTTAAAGTGAGTTTCGGAATGCTAGATCTGAATTCCAAAGTAATCCATTTCTACGAACGATACAAATAGGAGATAAAAATGGATAACGGTGCCTACGAGAAATACAAACAAGAACACCCAGTGGTCAATACATTGCTGTCAACATACGATCACATCACCATGTTTCCAGAGCACTTGACCAATCAAGAAATTGTTTTGCTTGTGACATTGCCACTGATTGCAATGTATGCTGTGGGCAAATTGATTTACACCTATTTCTTCAAAAAGAAAGAATGAATTGGTAACTTACTGGACGTTGTGAAAGTATGGTGAGAAAAGTCACCGCTGCTAACTATTCTGCTTTTCAAGTTCCTGCTGTAAGTCAATCCATGCAGAGTCAAAATTAAGTTTCTTTGCCATAGGTGAACTTGACTCCACAACTCGCCAAAACGGTGCAAGATCTTCTGTGCTGCCGGTTCGGCGGAACTCTTCCCAGGTGTGCTCGGCAACGATTCTGAAAAATGGATGTTGATACTGGGCAGGTGGCATCACAGTTGTTTTTCTCTGCCAGTCTGCGCCTGAAAGCTTGGATTGAAATGATAGATCCTGGCGCTATGTCCTTCAGCTCTTCAACCACCTCGACTGGACAAGAAATGTGCAGCTTTGACCCTTTGGGGATTCCTGCAAAGTCTTTTTCCAGGATGACATGATGAGGAGGTTTTGCCTTCATCTTCTCAGTCCATGTTTTCCTCGCTCTTGGCATCGCGGATTCCGTTAATTTGTTTACTAAAAGTATCATGGAACAATTCTTCTGTGCTGATAATCCCCATGAAAACCCTAAAAACGCTAAAACCACATAACTCAAAGGTTTTGTGCTAATCTATTAATGCCGATGCTGTTTTTCCATACCATGGCTCTCGGTCTGATCATTTTCATTTTTAAATAGGGATCCCCAAGTCATTCAACAAAACCTCGCTTGCTTGGTTGTTATTAGGCTGCTTGGCACTGCCAGCTATCGCCGACACGACCGATGTCAAGACACAAACCATCGTCGAAGTGAAGAAAAAAGGTGAGCATTGCGAAAATGACCCTAATTGCTTCAACCGTTACCACCCCGCCATCAAACCGGTAGCACGCGCTAAACCCGGCGATCTGATCGTGGTGCACACACGCGACGCTTTGGATGCCAAGCTCAACATCAATTCCAAAGCCAAAGATGTCACAGCCATTGACACCAATTTGATCCACCCCATGACGGGCCCCATCTACATTGAAGGCGCCAAGCGCGGTGATGTGTTGGCGATCAAATTGATCGATATCAACCCCAATGAATACGGCTACACCACGCTGATTCCCGGTTTTGGCTTTCTGCCCGACATGTTTCCCGATCCTTATGTCGCCAACTGGAAGTTAAACCGCTATGAAGCCGTGTCTGCCCAGTTGCCCGGCGTTCGCATCCCCATGAATGGCTTCATGGGATCCGTCGGCGTCATGCCTGGCGAAGAGGAAGTTGAAAAATGGTTGGCCCGCGAAAGCCAATTGGGTGCTGCAGGTGGCGTGGCATTGCCACCCCAACCCATCAGTGCCCGTCCTGCAGAAATCTGCGGCCCTAACGGCAGCCACAAAGACAAATGTTTGCGCACTGTGCCTCCCCGTGAAAACGGCGGCAATATGGACGTCAAGCAAATGGTTGAAGGCACCACCTTGCTGTTGCCTTGCTACATCGACGGTTGCGGTTTCTTCATCGGTGATGTGCACTATGCACAGGGCGATGGTGAAGTGGCAGGTACCGCCATTGAAATGGGGGCTGTCGTAACCGTTTCCACCGAAATCCGTAAAGGCATGGCCTCGTTGGTTAAACAACCCATGTTCGAAGGTGGCTCACAAATCAAGAAATTGGAGCCTGACAGCTTCCACGCCGTGGTCGGTTATCCGTTGAAAAAAGCTGGCGAAGTTCCCCCACAATGGGCTTACTTAGACAGTGAAAAAATCAAACCTCTGACGAATCTGTCGAACGACCTGACCTTGGCAGCACGCAACTCTATGATCGCCATGATCGACTGGTTGATGGCCACCAAAGGTTTGAGCAAAGAACAAGCTTTGGTCATTGCCAGCGTCGCTTGCGACCTGCGCATCAGCAACGTGGTGGACGTGCCCAACTATGCAGTGACAACCATCTGCCCCATGGAAATCTTCGGTAAAAAATAACATCCGATCAACACCATCAAAGAGCGAGTTCAACTCGCTCTTTTTTTTGGCAACTCTCATATGAACAGACGTTTTTTCTTGACACAACTCAGCCTGCTGGGCGCATTGGCAAGCGGTTCTGCATGGGCGCATACACCCTATCGCTTTTGGAATGTTTTTCGCAAGCGCAATTTGCAAATCATGACCTCGCTGGAGGATCAGGACGGTGACAACACCGGGGAAGCCTGGGTGGCGGTGTTGCGCGAGAACCTGCCTCTGAGCCGTGCCATGGTGAGCCGTGCCCACAATATGACTCGCACCGCCAGTTTGCTCAAGACCAACCAGGTCAAGATGGCTGTGCTGTCCCATGCCCATGCGCAACAGATGTTGTCTGGCGCTTCACCCTTTGCCGAGTTTGCACCCATGCAGCTTGAAATCTTGGTGGATGATGGTCAACACCTGCTGGTCAGTCGTCCAGATTTGCCGCTATACCATGCGTATTTGCTCACCATGGCATTGATGGAATCTGCCAACAGCCTCAAGTTGCTCAAGCCAGCTTCCGCCCTTTTTGGCATGCCACTGCATCCTGGTGCGCTGGCTTATTACAGTGGCGACAAGCTGGAACCACCACCTGCCCCTGCAGAGTCATGAAGTTACAGGTTCGTCTGCGTGCCTGCGCTTGGTTGCTGGGGGGTATCTGCAGCCTGAGCGTCTGGGCGCACGACTCTATCACTACCGAAACACGTCAGCGCTTCATGTTGACATTGCAGCAAAGCCAGCAAGTGCTGGCTTCCACGACATCGCCTGTCGACAAAGCCAAGGCTCACTTCACGATGGCAACCACCTTGGATGAGATTCGCGATTTATTCAATGAAGACATTCAAAGTCATGGCTCAGTCAATGGGCTGGAGTCAGCCGTGCTGTTGGCCGAGCTGGCCCGCGGAGGGTTCACTCTGCACAAATCCAAGCAGATCGGTTTGTACTTGTCGCCCTTAGATCATTACCGCAGTGCTTTGTCGCTTCATCCCAAGGCTGGGTATGCAACGCTTGCAGCCTACCGTTTGTTCAAAAACCAGTTTTACGACAGCTTCACAGACAACCCGCTCCAACCCTTGTCACAAAGCCGCGAAGAACTCACCAAGCTGCTTCAGATAGGCGACACCTTGCTCAAATCCAAGGACCCTATCGTCAACCAAGAAGAGGTACATTTCATTCAAGCCATTCACACGCTGCAAGCCATTGATCAACAATTGCTTTCACCTGCTGAAGGGCACAAAAAATTCAAGCAGCTGCTGACCCAATTGCGTAGCCAGTATCCGCAAAGCCTCAAACCTCTGACGCTTGAGGCCTTGGGAAACCTTTGACAAACCAAACGCCTTTTACAAATGAAGAACACATGGCTCAAACATGCAACGACTTGTCTGTTGCTCATGGTGCTCTTCTTTTCAACATCTGTGTCGGCGCACCAAACAGGCAACAGCTACCTCTATGTGACCGAGGTCAATGGCCAACTACGTATTGATATCGATTTCATCGTCCGCGACCTGGACAATTTGTTGCAAAACACCGCGCAAGCCAGTAAAGACAAGCCCACCTCTACCCCCGCACCCGAGCAACTGCAGGCCAAACAAGCCGCCATTACCCAGATCATTCAGGCGTCGCTGGTGGTGGAAATAAATGAGCAAGCACAAACCTTGGACTTCATCGATCAGTCGATAGTGCTGCACAACGATGGTCTGTATGTGCGGCAACGCTTCAGCGGCCCGAGCATCCCAGTCCCAGTGCGTTTTATGGTGGTGCGCTATGGGTTTTTCAACCAAAATGACAAGCTGGGTCGAGCCTTTTTCAAGCTGCGGCTGGGTCAAGAAGAACTTTCGTCAGTCTTTGATTCCAGCAAGGAAACCCAGCGGTTTGCCTTGGGTGAATCCAAGCGCTGGGCCACCATGGGTTTATTCACCCAAGAGGGTGCCATGCATATTTGGGGTGGCCCTGACCATCTGCTGTTTCTTTTCACCTTGCTTTTGCCGGGTCTGATGCTGCTGCAGCGGGAATCAAACACAAGTAGGCTTGGCACCCGTGCCGCAGGAATGTTTGCACTCAAGGTGATCACCGCATTCACACTGGCGCACTCGGTCACTTTGCTGGCCTCGGTCATGGACTGGATCACCCTACCATCGCGATGGATTGAGTCAGCGATCGCTTTATCGATCATGCTGTCGGCCGCCTTGAATTTGCAAAAACGCATCGTGTTCAGCCATTGGAAGCTGGCACTTGTGTTTGGTCTGATTCATGGCATGGGCTTTGCCAATGGCCTGCGTGAGCTGGGTCTGTCCCATTTGTATTTCATGGAGACTTTGTTGGCTTTCAATATCGGGGTTGAGCTGGGACAAATCGCTGCGGTTCTGGCAGTGGGTATCCCGATCGTCCTGTTGGCGCGCAATGACCAGTCCAAGGCATGGCTGACCCGGTGGATTTCAGTGACTGTTTTCCTGATCGCCTTGTTTTGGCTGATTGAGCGTTTGTGGATTACGAGTTGAAAATCGGTTGGCAAAGTGAATTGAATCCGACAATGAAAATTAGTCTTAGCAAATCAGTTAGCGTATTTCTGTACGCACTACTCTGTTTATCTTTTTTTATGTTTTCATCTGTTGTGAACGCACAATCTACATACCAACTTGAAAAAGAATGCAACCAAGGAAATATCACATCTTGTCAAAGTCTTCGTTCAATTTATAACTCGGGTCAAGGTGTTAATAAAAATAAATTACAGCCACTGAGATTATTTCAAAGAGCATGTGACGAGGGTGATTTAGATGGGTGTATCAGTCTAGGAATGTTGTACGAGAAAGGCAAAGGTGTCCGTAAAGACAAGTACAAAGCAGCAGAAATCTATCGAAAAGCATGCGATGGTGGCAATGGAGTCGGTTGTTATAACTCTGGTGTAATTTACGCAAGGGGTGATGGCGTTACAAGAAACGAATCTATGTCTGTTTTTCTATTCTCTATAGGGTGCGAATTAGGAAACACTGACAGTTGTTTATCATTGAATGCCCGTAGTCAAGTTCAATCAAATCTATCGAAAAGAAAATCACGGACAGATGAACCGTCCAATAACGCATGTAATGAGCGTGAAACGGAAAGTTGTTTCTCATTAGGAATGATGTATTACAGAGGCGACGGGGTTAGTAAAGACAATTTTCAGGCAATCGAATACTTTAGGAAAGCGTGTGCCCTTGATGAGGCACTTGGATGTGTTTATTTAGCAGTGATGTACACAAATGGAGAGGGTATTCGTCAGAATAAATCCAAAGCACTTGAGTTATTTGGAAAAGCATGCGACTTGTCAAATGAAGCAGGCTGTAGAAATTATGCGATTCTTAAAAATCAGGGTGTAAGATAATTTTTTGAGAACAAATTCTGCGTGAAAAATGCATGTGCCAGTGATCATTTAATAGAACACTGGCACTTTAAAGTCACGTCATCAATTACTTGGAAACGGAGCATTTGAGTAGCGTTGTTACATGAACCAAGCCGTCCTTGACCAACCTTTTTTGATCATAGTTACAAGACCCTTTTACATTCACAAATTTTCCTGTTAACCCAATCATTTCAGCAGTACCTGTGACTGATTGTGGAGTACCGTCAACCCTGACGTAATTAAGACGCCATTTATCACCATCTGAATTTGTTGCCAAACACGAACCACCACCGCTTGCATTTGAATTTTCAATAGTGATCGTACCCAGACACTGTGAAACACTGATATCACCTACAGGTAAAAAAGATACATTCGATTTAATTACTAGAGTTGAATAAGTCACGTTGGTAATCGAATATTTCGAATTTCCATAATCGTTTGTTGTAGCAGTTACTATTCCACCACTTACAGTTTCAAATTGACCTGACTCGGCTAGGGCAGAAGCCACAGAAATCAAACAAACAATAGCAGTCAATATTTTTTTCATTTTTGCAACTCCAACAAAGCAGGGAATATTCCCAATGAAAGCTTACCCAATAATTATTGATTTCTCATGTTTTTCTTGTTTGAAATAATAAGTAAATATTTTCTAAATAATTAATTTTGTATCCGAGATTAATAAAAAATGACCATTAACAAAAAATTTTCAATTAGCCCCTCTTCAAAGTGACCACCTCTGGCCTGCACGCCGCTGTGTCGGTTGAACAGACACTGTTCAACTGTCCCGTAACCAGACGCTGAGCAACAGTCGTAAGAAACGACACCTTCACACATACCAAGCACGGTGCTGGCTAGAAAACACATGACTGAGCCGCGCTGTGTACGCACCTAAATTACGCTGGTGATTTAAGTTCTAACACGCCAAAATACAGCACCCCAAACCCATTTAAAAGTACCTTTTTTTGATACTTTTTGACTGCCAACCTTGTAGGATATATTTATTTTAAAAAACAAGGCTAAAAAGACTGCCTGTCACGCTCACGCCAATCAATAATAATATTATTGTCATTCTCGTCTCGTTTTTTATTCATCAAACAAGGACACATCATCATGAAAATTTTCCTAGCATTGATCACTTCATTATTCGCCTTGACCTCAACTGCTGTTTTTGCTGACCACCACATGCCAAAAGGAGTTGATGTAAAACAATTGTTCAGCAATGAAAAGGCTGCTGCAGCAATAGTCACACTACAGCCAGGGGCTACTTTACCCAGCGTAGCAAGACCAGGTGCTAGAGCTGGTTACTTCATCCAAGGAAGTACCATTGAGAGAATTTATGAAGACGGTAGAGTGGTCAAAAAAGTATTTAAAACTGGTGAAACTGCTTACTTTGATCAACCTGAAGATCAAGAACCCTATGCACTTAAGAACGTAGGAAAAGGTGTTTTCAAGGTCTACGTTGTCAACATCAAGTAAATTGACTTGTTCAATGCCCTTGGTTCATTAGCCAAGGGCTTTTTTCTTTGGGTGACAACATGAAAAAACTTCTAGCATTCTTCACACTGTGCCTTGCCTTGACCTCAGCCTACGCTCATCCTCAAGATGGAAATGTCATTTCAAAGGACATCATCAACCCTTATTCAATAGTGTCGGTTGAACCGACATCAATAAACGAGCCGTCGCCAGACGCTGACTAATTACTTAGGTTCATCATTCAATCGCAGATAGTCAATAACGCAATTGAAAGCAAGTTTTCCAGAAGACAAATATGGATCAAATTCGGGATTTTGAATTTTGATCATTGCGTATAAAGTGGATACAGGTATGTGATCCATTGACCAAGCATAGAAGAGACGTTCCGTGACCTCTTCAAAGTGAAGTAATTCAATATCGGTGTGTCTTTGGTCCTTGCAGATATCTACATACAGTTTATTGACTGCACTTCTTTCACCTTCAAGAACCTGTAGAAAAATTCCTTCACCACTACACAAAACACCAGTGATTTCGTTTACTTGATTGGTTTTCCTAAATTTCTCCAAATTTGACTCGGCAAATTTTGAAGGCTGTGCCGCAATTTCTTTGCTGACATATAAAAGCCTAACCAGCATAACAATCTCCAAACTTTTGAGGTTGGGATGACCATAAATAAAAAATTCAATTTAGTCAAGGCTAGGACATTTGGATTGCTATATCAACCAACCGTCTAGTAACCGGATGCTGAGCAAGTGTCGTTTTTCAAGACACCTCCACCCCCTCCTCCGTCTCAACCCAGCCCGCACGACGCGGCAGATTTACTGTGAGTGGACCCTAGTGATTCTTTTGTGGTGATGCTGCGGTTTCTTGTTATGCAATATTTCAACAGTGTTGTTAGCAGGTGTTGAGCCAGTGTTTTACTTCATCTTTACGGACTCAACACCATCAATGCATCACTTTGATACTGAACACTTAGTCATAGTTGAAAAATGAATCGTACTGTTCAAGGCCTGCCTAATATTGACAAACGTACATGTACCCTTTACGTTTTCATACTTGCCAGTTAAGCCAACAACATCGGTTGTGCCATTGAATCCTTGTGGTGTACTTTCACCCCGAACGAAATTAACACGAACTTTGTCCCCATCTGAGTCAGTACTCAAACAAGTACCACTTCCCTCAATTTTTGAATTTTCGACAGTCGATACACCAAGACACTGCATAACACTGATCGCACCTACCTTATAAAAAGATACAGTTGAATTAAGTATTCTTGATGTGTAGATTGTGTTGGTAATTGAATATTTATTATTTCCGAAATCATTTGTAGTATTTGAAACTGTTCCACTACTTAAACCTTCATATGTTCCTGATTCGGCAAAAGCAAAACCCACAGTGCAAGCGACAAAAACAGTCAAGATAATTTTTTTCATTTGAAAACTCCAAGTTGTTGATGTTTCAAAATGAAACACCAAACTTGTTCTACAACTCAAACTTAAAAATAGATATAGCGATTGCGAGCTATCTTGTAGGTGTTTGCCTATCTTATGTTTGTTAAATTGAAATGCTCTAGTGGCTAGATTGAAGTTAAGTTAGTGTCCACTGGTAATGATTGGTGCCTGTAAGCCTACCGTCCCGTTACTGGACGATGCAGTAGATGTCCTTTCAAAGGACAACTCGAACCCCTGGTGTCCAACTGTCGTGAGAAACGACACCTCCACCCCCTCCTCCGTGTCACACCCTGCTCACACGGCGCGGCAAGACTACTGTGAGTGACCCTAGCAATTCTTTTATGGTGATGCTGAGGTGCGGGTTGAACCGACATCTGATCAACTGTCCCGCAACTAGACGCTGCCATCACACAGCTTGACCTCTACATGGTGTTCAACTCCACTGCCGTGGTGTCGGGTCAACCGACAATGTTGAATCGTCCCTTAACTGGACGATGAGCAAGTGTCGTGAGAAACGACATCAATCAAGCCGATGATGGGTGATTCTTTGCAGATACAGTTAATTGAAAAAAATCAAATGTTTGATTGATGATGTCTCTCAGCTCTGAACGAGGCACATGTCTTCTGTCTGCCACTGTGATGCCCGAAATCACCGTATCAACATGCTTTGAAAATGCATGGGCTTGTTCTGATGACAAACCGGCTTGTAAAAAAACTACCTTTGAGTGGTCTTCAAACAATTGCTTCCACTTGAGTTGTGCCAAATGTCTCAGTTCTTTGTCTACATCAGCCATTTCC